>JACCDR010510051.1_pt1 | contig 11916 bp, 14 predicted proteins | sample 7446431 | NCBI WGS metagenome assembly JACCDR01 (sample SAMN15323443, study PRJNA562643) | freshwater metagenome | isolation source: river surface water | place: USA:Blue River Watershed | collected 2017-08-17
ATCAAGGCCGAAGACCCGCAGGCGTACGAGCACCTCCAGGGACTCCACGGCTCCGACCGGCTGTTCGTCGCGTTCCTGACCGCCGTTGAGGTGTTTTTGTTCACGTCGTTCGACATGGTCGCGTCGCCCGCGATCATCCTGGCGTTCGGGGTGTTCGGGTTCGTGATCATCACCCTGCCCATCACCGGCGCCGCCGGTGTGTTCCCCCGAACGTCCGGATACCTGATCAAGTCGTTGAACGCGGCCCTCGCCGCGTTCCGGAACATCATCGCGATCGGGGCCACGTCGACCCTGTTCCTGTTCCTCGTCAACGCCTACTTCGCCGCCGACGCGCTGCCCGGCGTCGCGAAGACGCTCCTGATGGGCATCACGGCCGCCGGCATGTGGCTCCTCGTCCTGAACCGGGGCCGGCTCACGGGCCGGCTCGGGTTCCGCCGGCCGGCTCGGGCGGAGGAGACCTCGGACCGGGAACCCGCCCCGGCCCGGGAGACCACGTACGTGACGCGCAGGCCCGCCCCGGCCCGGCCCGCCACGTACGCGGTCAGGGTGCAGCCGTCGCTGTCCCCGCACCGGCCCCCGCACCAGATAGCCAGGCCGACCGTCCACACAGGGCAGGTGCTGCCCCCGGTCCGGCCCGCGAAGGCCATCACATCCAGCCCCAACCCCACCCGGAGCCCCCGATGAACACGCCCCGCATCCCATCCATCTACATCGCGCTGGCTGCGGTGGCCGTCGTGCTGGTCGTCGTCGGTGTGCAGATGGTCAACGCCGGCCCCGGCGCCGGCCCCGCCCCGGCAGTGTCGTCGCCGGCCGCCCCGGGCGGCCAGGCCGTGGCAGACAGCCCGGCCGGTGCGGCTGCCGAAACGCCCGCGCCGGCCGGGCAGACCACCCCAGGCACGCCACCGGCCGAAGACCACGATGACGGGGCCGACGACGGGGCCGACGACGGTCCGGCCACCGCCGTGCCGGCCCCGGCCGACGTGACCGCAGCCCGGACCGCGGCGATGGCGTTCACCGCCGCCTGGCTGAACACGACGAACAAGACGGCCGACCAGTGGCGGGCCGACCTCGCCAGCCACATCACGCCCGCCCTCGCGAACGACCTCGCCAGCGCGGACCCGAGCACGGTCCCCGTCGGGCAGATCGGCTCCCCGATCACCGTCACCGTCGGGCAGGGCCGTCTCGCCCAGGTCACGATCCCGATCACGACCGGCGGTGCGGTCACCGTCACCGTCGTCCTCGACGGGCACCCGCTCGTCTCCGACGTCGACTGGGTGAAGCCGTGAGGGCCATCACCGGGATCGGGCTGGCCGCCGCCGCAGCGGTCACCGCAGTCGCGGTCACCACGGTCCTCGGTGTCGTCGCGGTCGCCTCGTACGTCGGCGGGGTCGACGCCCCGACCGTCGTGTCCGCCGCGTCGTGCACCGGCGGTGGCACGGCGACGCAGACGACGGTCGGCGCGACGACCGCGAAGATCCCCGCCGCCTACAACCACCCCGACCAGGTGTCGGTCGCCCGGACCGTGGTCCAGGTCGGTCAGCAGATGGGGGTCCCGCCCCGCGGCTGGATCATCGCCGTGGCCACGACCATGCAGGAGGCCGGGATGCGTAACCCCGGACACCTGGGCTCCCGCAACGACCACGACTCGCTGGGCGCGTTCCAGCAGCGGCCGTCAACAGGGTGGGGGACACCCGCCCAGATCATGGACGTCGCGCACGCCGCCCGGTCGTTCTACACCGCGCTGCTGAAGGTGTCGGGGTGGCAGACGATGCCGCTGACCCGGGCCGCGCAGGCGGTGCAACGGTCGGCGTACCCCGGCGCGTACGCGAAGCATGAGGCGGACGCGACCGCGGTCGTCGATGCGATCACCGGCGACCACACCGTCCGGGTCGTCAACGCCGCCGGGCAGTGCCAGAAGGCGGGGGAGGTGACCGCCGGCGGTTGGACCCAGCCGGTCCCCGGGCGGGTCGTGTCCGCATACGGGCAGCGCGGTGGGAGGCTCCACGCCGGTGTCGACCTGGCCGCGGCGAAACGCACCGCGATCAAGGCCGCCGCGGGTGGGGTCGTCATCCAGGCCCACTGCGACGCATCGACGGCCAAGGCGTGGGGCTGCGACCGGGACGGCAAGGTCGTCAACGGTGGCGGGGTCACGCCGGGCTGCGGGTGGCTGGTCGACATCCGGCACGCCGGCGGCGTCGTGACCCGCTACTGCCACATGGTCGTCGCGCCGCTCGTGAAGGTCGGTGACCGCGTCGCGGCCGGGCAGCAGATCGGCTGGTCCGGGTCGTCCGGGCATTCGTCCGGGCCGCACCTGCACTTCGAGGTCCACAAGGGCGTCGGCGAGTCCGAGCGGGCCACGGGCGCGAACAGCACCAACCCGGCGTCGTGGATGCAGGAGCGGGGGGCGCCGCTCGGTAAGTCCACCATCTGAAAAAACCGAACCAACCCAACCAGCCCAACTAGCCCAACCGGCCCAGTAGGTGTCACACTGGGACCGGCACCACCCGAGAGGAGCAACAACCCCGATGCCCATCAACAGGACCACCCCCGCTGGCGCCACCCGACCCGGCACCACCCGGCCCCCGGCGAGCCCGGCCACCCCCGCCGGCGCGTTCCCCCGGACCGGAACCAAGACGAAGACGCCCGGTATGGCCGCGAAGTGGATCGCGTTCATCCTCAGCCACCCGGCCGGCTACCTCATCGCCCCCACGTTCATGGGCGGCTTCGTCGTCCACATCGTCCACCTGTTCCCCGACTGGGTCGTCTGGTACTCCGTGATCCTGCTGACGGTCATCATGGTCGTTGACGCGCTCCGGAAGGGCCCCGACTTCCTGGCCACCTGGATCGGCATGGTCCTGCCCTCCATCGCCGTCGCGATGGGCGGCACCTGGGGCAGATACATCAACCAGTGGGGTGTGGCGCTGCGGGACTGGATCGACGACCACACCGTCCAGTACGTCGGCGACGCCGCCTCGATCGGGCTCGCCGTCCTGTTCCTCAGCCTGGTGCTGTTCGCCCGGCACGTCGTCTACGGCGACAACGGCGGCCCGTTCACGCACTACGTCTGGCGCCGTTACGTCCCGAACCTCCGCCGCAGGTAACCCCGGTGCGGGTGCGGACAACCCGGGCGGAGCGGGCCATCACCCGCTCCGCCCGGAGCCACCAGGACCAGATCGAGCACGCCGGCACCACCTACGAGAAGTTCACCGCCACCTGCGACTGGCTCTACACAGCCGCCCGCCGGGCCGGGACCCTCGACAGCACCATCGAAGAACTCAAACACTTGATCACCGAATGTGAGCGGAAGGCAGCAACCCGATGACCGGCATGGACGACGGCGCTCCCGCACCTTTCCCCCAGACGTCCCGGACCTCCCCCCGCTGGCGCGTCTGGCGGGGCGCCGTTGTCCGTGCCCTCCACGACTCGTGGCTGTTCACCGCCGAACCCGTCCCCGCCCCCGACGTCTGGGAAGAGTCCAAAGTGGACGCGTCCCGCATCCCGAAAGGCCGCGGCGCGCACGTCCTCGAAATCGTGTGGCAGATCTCCAACTGGACGGAGCGGCTCCCGTTCTACGCCGTCATCTGGGCCCTCGCCTGGCTCCCCGAACGTCCCTGGACCCGCTGGATCGACGGCCCCACCCACTACATCTTCATCCGACCGACCCGCCGGTGGGCGTTCTACCTCCTCACCATCGGCTCCGCCGCCTGGCTGAACGGGGTGCTGTGATGACTGCCGACACCTACCGTCGCTCCGCACCCGACCTCGACCTCGACGACGTCGATGAGTTGGCCGCCTACGACACCGACACCCAGGGGGCGAACGCCGCCGACCGGGCACTCGACGCCGTCAGCGACCTCGCGTCCGCTACCTGGGCCATGTACCGGCAGCACCTCCGCCCCGTCGCGTTGCTCGCCGTCTGCGCCGCCATCGGCGCCATCGTCCGCGACGGTAACCTCCGGTTCATCGTCGTGCTCCCCGCCGTCGCCGCCGCCGTCGCCGTCGTGTACGCCCGGTCGAAGCACCGCGGCCACCGCGCCGCCCAGGAACGCGGCCACCTCGACACGGGGCAGCTCTCCGGCCGGCACGCCGACCGGATCAACGCCGACGCTCTCCGCGTCGCGACGATCACCGCGATCTGCGGCGCCTGGGTCCTCGCCGCGAACGTCACCAACCCCGCCACCCTGGCCGGCTGGATCGTCTGGGTCGTGTTCGGGCTGATCCCGTGGGCGGTGTTCACCACCCCCATCCGGACCCGCGCCGAACACCGCCGGCTCCGAATCCCTGCCGGACCCCGCCGAGCCGCCGCCCCCGACGACGCCACCCCCGACGACACCGCCAGCGATGACGCCGCCAGCGATGACGCCAACGCCACCGTGCGGCCCCCAGCCAGCTCTCGCCGCGCCCCTCGGGTCACCGACCCCGCCCCAGCCAGCTACCGACTCCCGACCGTCTCGCTCACCCCAGCCGCGAAAGCATCCACGTCCGTCAGGGATCTCGACGCCCAGGTCGCCGCGCTCGGTGCGCTCCTTGAGCGGCGCCGGGTATCCGCCCGGGTCGTCGGCTACCAGCGCGGACCGACGATCACCCGGTTCGGGATCGAACTCGTTGGTGACGGCCTCGTTGAGCAGGTCCTCCGGCTGACCAAGAACATCGCCTACGCCCTGAAAGTCGCCGACACTGCGGTCCGGATGGAGGCCCCCGTCTCCGGGCAGTCCCTGATCGGCGTCGAAGTCCCCAACGAGGCCCGCGACACCGTGTCCCTCAGCCAGGTCCTCGCCGCCCGCCGGCCGGGCGTGCACCCCCTCACCGTCGCTCTCGGCGTCACCGCCGTTGACGCCAGCCCGTTCCTCGCCAACATCGCCGAAATGCCGCACCTCGTTGTCGCCGGCGCGTCCGGCGGCGGGAAAAGCGGCTGCCTCAACTCCATCATCTGCTCGCTGCTGCTGAACGTCACACCCGACGAGGTCGGGATGGTCTTCTTCGACCCGAAGAAAGTCGAACTCACCCAGTACCGGGGCATCCCCCACCTGGTGTTCGACGTCGTCACGAAGTCGAAGACCGCCATCACCGCCCTGGAATGGCTCGACGCCGAGCTTGACCGCCGCACCGATGAGCTGGAGGCCGCCGGCGTCCGGAACATCACCGAGTACAACGAGGCGGTTGCGTCCGGCGCCTACCAGGCACCCAAGGGCAGCCGCCACGTCGTCGAACCGTTCCGGCACCTGCTCGTCGTGGTCGACGAGCTTGCCGACCTGATGCTTTCCCACAAGGACGAGGTCGAACCGATCGTCGTCCGGATCGCGGCGCTCGGCCGGGCCCCGGGCATCCACCTGATCCTCGCCACCCAGGACCCCCGCGCGGAGGTTCTCACCGGCCTGATCAAGTCGAACGTCCCGTGGCGGATCGCGTTCCAGACCGCGACCCGCGAGGCGTCGCAGATCATCCTCGGCGTCCCCGGTGCCGAGAAACTCCTCGGTAAGGGCGACGCGCTCGTCCGCACCGGTGACCAGGTCGCTCTCATCCGTCTCCAGTCGCCGTGGGTGTCGACCGCGGACATCGCCGAGATCGTCCGGTACTGGAAGACGCAGCCGCCCCCGGCCGGGCACCGCCCGGCGATGCCCATCCCGACCGCACCGGTCGCCGACGACGCCGACGACACCAACCCGAACCACGCCAGCACCGTCGGGGACAGCCGTACCGGACCTGAAACGGTCCTCGACGCCGCCCGCAGGCTCGCCGAGTCCCACCCCGACGGGTTCGACAAGGCGCAGATCGCTGCGGAGACCCCGCACCTCATGAACGCCACCCGCGACCGGGCCCTCACCGACCTGACCCGCGGCGACGCCAGCCCCCTCGTCCGGGTCCCCGGCGAACGGGGCCGCTACACCCTCCGCACCACCCCCACCGAGTAGGAAAGGACCAACGAGACGATGCCCGTTCCCCCGCTGGAAGACCTGTCCAGCCGCAGCCGGCACCACGACGGCCGGTGCCGCACATGGACCGTTGACCACATCCCCGACTACGCAGACCTGCCCGACTACGAACCCGGACTCCGCAGCCCCGCCCTGGTGAGCCTCGACGGCTGGCAGGTCAACTTGTCCGGAAACGGGACCCTGTACGTCTTCCGCAACAACGAGGACAGCATCGAGCGTCACCCCGACATCGACCAGACCAATTTCGCCACCGAGGAGGAGTCGAACGCCGCCGCCTGGGACGCCGGTGTCATCGGCCTCATGGTCTACGAGGACGTCGCCCACGAGTACGGGCTGCCGTCCTCCCTGGCCTGGGCCCAGTCGACGGCGGACATCATGACCACCGACGCCGGCCACGACGAACGGAAGGTCACCGCCGCCCGCACCATCGAGTGGTGCCGGATCCTCGACCCCGACCGGGACCTGAACCCCGAAGCCTGGGCCAGCCCCGCGGACAACGCCCTGTGCGCAACCTTCATGGTCTCCGCGTACGGGGCCAATAACCCCGACCGGGTCGCCGCCGACGACACCACCGTCGAATACATCGAGGTCGAGTACGGGATGGTCGTCTCCATCGCCGACGAAGACGACACCGAAGTGTTCTCCCACTACGTGTACGAGACCGTGGCCGGCGCCACCGACGCCAGCCTGGAGGCCCTCGACGGCTACCTGACCGCCGACATGCAGGCCACGTTCCAGAACCTCGGCGGCGGCGACACCATGGCCGACTGCGTCTGGAACGCCACGGTCGAAAACACCGCGGTGCACCTGGGGGCCAACTCGTGAGCGCCTGGGAGCGGGCCGACCCGCGAGTGTCCACCGGGAACGAGATGGGCGGCGACGACCAGTTCACCACCGGGTTCACCACCCGATGGTTCCGGAAGATCACGCGCGGCGTCGACCCGGCCGCTGACACCTTCCCGGCCGAACCGTCCCTGTGGGCAGTCGTCGACTCCACCTACTACGGGTCCCGCGAAGAGGGGGGCACCGCCCACGTCGAGGCGTGTTTCGAGGCCGTGATCTGCCGCGACCCGAATTTCCCCGGCGACACCGAGCTGCTGTCCGTGGCGGAGTACCAGTACATCGCCGCCGACGACGAAGACGACGCCGACTGCTCCGACGAGCGACTCCACCAGTACGCGTCCGACGACGACGCCCCCAGCGACCAGTGGTGGAACGAACTCATGGACGAGCAGCACGGCGGCAACTGCTACCGCTACCACCTGGCGGTGACCGGATGAGCGACGCGCTGCTCACCGAACGGGCGCAGCTCGTGGCCCGGATCACTGAGATCGACGCGCTCCTGGCGGCGGGGAACCCCGACGCCAGCTTCACCCGACCCGCCGCCCCGACCCAGACGTGGGCCCAGTTCCCGATCGAGGAAGGCGGCAGCAGCATCGGCGAGGCGTGGTGCTCGACCTGGGTGCGGCCCCTGACATTCCCGGCCGACCTCGACCGGGACGCCTGGGCCGATCTGGGAGACCACGTCCACGCCGTCGTCCGGACCTGGTACTACCTCATCTCCTACGGCGGCGACGAGTACGAGGTTGCCGCGTGCACCGTCTACCAGCTCGCCACCGACCCCGACAACCCCGACGACACCAGCATCGACCGGTGGATCGAGTACGGAACAGCCGCGTCCGGCTATCACCGGGACGCCGAACTTCAGACCCTGGCGGTCGCCGACGAAGCGCCGACCGTCGAGTTCTGGAACTACACCGTCGAAAAGGCCGGCGACTCCTGGGCGGCGCTCGCCACCGGCGACGCCGGCTGACACACCCCGGCAAACCGGCAACGGCGTAACGGCCACGTGAGTGTCTGGCGCAAGAACCACATCCCCGACCTTCCTTGGAGCTACTGCATGACCGACGTGATCAACTACGAGGAGCTGGACTACACCGACGACCGGCGGGTTCGGGCCCTCGAAAACGGCTCTGTCTTCGTCACCAGCGGGGTCCTACACTCCGACACCGACCGGATCGCATCCCAGGTCGATGTCGGCTGCTGGGTTGTCCGCGGCGCCACCACCAGTGACTGTGACCTCCTCGACCCCGGCGACCGGCACCGGACCCGCATGCAGGTGTTCGGCTCCGCAGAGGAGGCCGTCTGCTTCATCGTCGGCGCGCCGTCGGAACTCACCTTCGACGGCGGCGAGTACCGGATGTCGCTGCTGAACAACGAGGACGGCACCGCCTACATCGACCCGACCACAGGACTCCCGGACGTTCTCCTCGTCCAGCAGTGGTCCGGCCCGGCAGGGGAGTCATGGTGCGCGTTCGAGGAGCACGCCGCCGAATACGTCCGGTTCTACGGAGACACCCCGGAAGCAGCCGCCGACGCCTACTTCGGCATCGGAAGCTGATTGTCGACGCTCGCCCCGTACCCCTTTTCCGTGGTCACACTGTTTGAACAGGCGGGCCCTGCCCGGTATGGTCAACGGTGAAACGGCCAGACGGCCAGACGGCCACGGAAAGGGGGTGCGGTATGGGCGACGTGTGGATCTCCACGGAGAAGCTGCCAGGCGGCGGCTACCGCACCGTGTACGCGCCCGTCTCCGGGACCCCCGCGCCCCTGACCGCCGGCGCTCCCATTGACCGGGACCAGGTCGCCGCGATGATCCGCGACCTGGGCGCATGGTTGACGGCCGACGCGACCCCGACCGCCGCCCGGCTCGCCGCAGCGCTCCGCGAGGCCGGCGCCCCACATGGCCTCGTCACGGCCGCGCTCACCGGCTACTACGACGAGTACACCTCGGAACTGGACTACCCGACGCTGCAACTCCTCGACGACCTGATCGCAGCGGAGATGCCACAGTTCGTGGCCCGCGTCGAAGCGGGCGAGTTCGACAGCCCGGCACCGCAGCGCCGGCACCTGTCTGCCGCTGCCTGACCGTATTCCGTGACGTCTCCACGCTGCGCGCGGAGACCGCGACAGTGTCCGGGTGGTTGCTGCTTCGTCGCGTGGTGCCGGAACAGGCCCATGTCCGTCTGCCCGGCGGTCAACACGGACAGGACCGATGATCTAATTGCGGCGTTACCGGGGAACGGGTAACGTGGGGCGGTGAGGGGCTGGACCCCCTCACCGCCCTTCGCGTTGCCGGGAGTAGCCATGACAACCCCGATCGCCGCAGTATGAGCACCGAAACCACCGAGCGGCCACAGCAAGCCAGCACGTTCGAACGCACCCCACCCCAGGACGTCCCAGCGGAGCAAAGCGCACTCGGCGGAATGCTTCTGTCGAAGGACGCCATCTCCGACGTCGTCGACATTCTCCGCGCCGAGGATTTCTACCGTCCTGCCCACGGCATCGTGTTCGCCACGATCCTCGATCTTTACGGTCGCGGGGAACCCGCTGATGCTGTCACCGTCGCCGCAGCGCTGACCGACGCCGGCGACATCAGCAAAATCGGCGGTGCCGCCTACCTGCACACCTTGATGGCAGCCGTGCCCACCGCCGCCAACGCGTCCTACTACGCCCGCATCGTCGCCGAGCGGGCCGTCCTGCGCCGCGTCATCGAAGCCGGGACCCACATCGTCCAGCTCGGCTACAGCAACGGCCGCGACGTGGACGACGTCGTCGACCTGGCCCAGCAGGCGGTGTACGACGTCACCGAACGCCGCGTCAGCGAGGACTTCGCCGCCCTCGCCGAGATGCTTCAACCGACCCTCGACGAGATCGAAGCCGTCGGCACCCAGGGCGGTGTCATGAGCGGCATCCCGACCGGGTTCGCCGATCTCGATCGACTCCTCAACGGCTTGCATCCGGGGCAGCTCGTGATTGTTGCCGGAAGACCTGGGCTCGGGAAATCCACTGCGGCTATGGATTTCTGCCGGTCAGCTTCGGTCAAACACAATATGGCCAGCGCGATCTTCAGCCTGGAAATGTCGAAGGTCGAGATCGTAATGCGGCTGCTATCTGCGGAGGCCCGGATCCCGCTGCATGTTATGCGATCCGGCCAGCTCACCGACGATGACTGGACGAAACTTGCCCGGCGGATGGGTGAGATCAGCGACGCACCCCTATTCGTCGATGACACGCCGAACATGAACCTCATGGAGATCCGGGCCAAGGCGCGTCGGCTCAAGCAGCGCCACGACCTGAAACTCATCGTCGTGGATTACCTGCAACTGATGACCAGCCCGAAGCGGACCGAAAGTCGGCAACAGGAGGTCGCCGACCTGTCCCGTGGCTTGAAGCTGCTGGCGAAAGAGGTCGACTGCCCGGTTGTCGCGGTTTCTCAGCTCAACCGCGGGCCGGAGCAGCGCACCGACAAACGCCCGCAACTATCCGATCTACGCGAAAGCGGCAGTATCGAGCAGGATGCCGACGTTGTCATCCTGCTGCACCGCGACGACTACTACGACAAGGAATCCGAGCGCGCCGGCGAGGCGGACTTCATCGTGGCGAAGCACCGTAACGGCCCCACCGACACGATCACGGTCGCTGCGCAGCTCCACCTGTCTCGGTTCGTCGACATGGCCATCTGACCCACGCTTGCCCCGTTCCCAGGTAACGCGTAACGTGACTCAATGAAGTTGACAAGCATCAGACCATCAGCAGGGAGGGCCCGCCCGTGGACCATGACCGCGCAGCCGCCTACACGACCGGCGTCACCGACCAGCTCGGCGCCGCCGTCACCGCCGGCGACCCGGACGCCGCCAACGCCATCGTCGACCAGGTCGCCGCCGACGGCCACGGCCAGTTCGCCGCCGACCTGAACACCGCCCTCACCCGCACCAGCCTCGCCGACGACGGCACCGACCAGCCGGCCGACCTCAGCTACTTCAGAAAGGCGGGCTGACCCGTGGCGGCAGGCGATACCACAATCACGGTGATCGGAAATCTCTGCGATGATCCCGAGTTGCGGTTCACGCCCACGGGTGCGGCCGTCGCGAAATTCCGGGTGGCATCCACCCCCCGGTTCATGGACAAGACCACGAACGAGTGGAAGGACGGCGAGCCGCTGTTCCTGTCCTGCACGGTGTGGCGCCAAGCGGCGGAGAACGTCGCCGAGTCGTTGCAGCGTGGTGCCCGCGTGATCGTCTCCGGCCGCCTGAAGCAGCGGACCTATGAGACGCGCGAGGGCGAGAAGCGGACCGTCATCGAGCTTGAGGTCGACGAGATCGGCCCCTCGCTGCGCTACGCGACCGCGAAGGTGCAGAAGATGCAGCGCAGCGGCCAGTCCAGCGGCGGGTTCGGCGCGGCGCAGGCGCCCCGCAACACCGGCGGTGCCCCGGACGCCCAGGGGTTCGACGACCCGTGGGCGACCGCGGGCCCGGCATCGCCCGGCGCCGGCGGCACCCCGCGCCCGGCCTTCGACGACGAACCGCCGTTCTGATCGGCCTGCTCTGGGGGAAGTCCCTCGACGTGCCGCTGAACTGACCGGCACGCGGCCGGCCGCGGGGGACACCCCTGCGGCCGGCCGCGACGTTTCACTGAGGAGCACCATGGCCTGGCCCGACGTGTGCTGGCCGATCGTCGCCGCGACCGGCCACCGCCCGCAGCACTTCAACGCGTTCCCCGCCGGCCGCCGCTGGACGATCGGCAAGCTCGCCGACTGCGCCCGCTGGCTGCGCGACGACGCCGGCACCACCGTCGCGCTGTCCGGGATGGCGCTCGGCGTCGACCTGTGGTGGGCCGCCGCCGCGGTGCAGGCCGGCCTGACCCTCGGTGCGCACGTCCCGTGCCCACCGAACCCGCGGTGGAGCGCTGCGCAGCTCGCGGAGTATCGGCGGCTGCTGGACCTCGCCGACCCGGCGCACAGCCACGTCTACGCCGACACGTACACGCGGACCTGCATGGACGACCGTAACCGCGGCATGATCGCCCGCGCGGACGCGCTCGTGTGCGTGTGGATGTCGGACAAGCCGCACGGCGGCACGTTCAACGCGATCCGCGACGCGCACCGGATGCGCAAGCTCGCCGGCCTGCACATCGACCCGAC
>JACCDR012064216.1_pt1 | contig 11914 bp, 19 predicted proteins | sample 7446431 | NCBI WGS metagenome assembly JACCDR01 (sample SAMN15323443, study PRJNA562643) | freshwater metagenome | isolation source: river surface water | place: USA:Blue River Watershed | collected 2017-08-17
ATCAAGGGATTAATCCACCTTACGGGGTGATTGTGACAAAAAACTTCTTCGACAAAGTTTTTACTCAAACTGTGGCTCCTATGCAGTCTGTGGAATTTGAAGGACCAGGACCGATTAAAAAAATGAGCTGCCATCTTCGTGGCATTGGTATTGTATGCGTCTTAGATCCTGATGAGGAGTAAAGCATGAAACCTGAAGATGTTCTGTTTAAAGACTCGGTAGAAGTCCTTGAGATGTTCATCAAAAGTCCTTTTTTCATGATCCTGTTTTTAATTTTCTTAGCGTTTCTATTCCATAGAATCTTATAGGGGTTTTAGATGCCAAAATTCCGTGTTCGTGAAGAGTATCGCGTTAGGGGGTGGACTTATGTAGAAGCTGAAGATAAGGAAAATGCAGAAGCTAAATTGCAAGAGGTAGATATCGCCAATTGTGATTTTAGGGAAGATTACAGAGAGCACGAAGACATTGAATGGGAAACATTGGAGGAAGTGCAGAAGTGAGAGAAATCTTTGAGTGGTGGGCTGTGGCTCTTAACTTAGGTTCTATGATGTACATGCTGTGGATGGCAAGAAGAATGGGAAAAGCTGTGGAAGAGGCCAATGAAACTACTTTTCACTATATGAAGAAAATTCATGAATTAGAAAACCCGAATTACTGGCCAGTAGAGAAGAAATCCGCAGAAGAACTTATTAAGATCTATCCAAAGAAGTGATTCTTACTTGTGCTTATTGCCAAGGATTTCGCGTCATCAGTTTGCCGTGTCCTAAGGACGTTCTACAGAGACTGAGGAGACAATGGAAGAGGAAACATAGAGGGTGTCATACGAAGAACAGTTTTTCAAATATCTCGTGAATTTTATAGAGTGGTGCATTGTATCTTGGCATGAACATCCTGTGATTTGGTTTATTTTGATTTTGAGTTTTGTTATGAAAATAACTTGGGGCTGATAATGGGATTTAGTTGCGAAATAATGACAAAGGACGGAAATATAACCGGATTTCACGAATCTGGAAAAATTAACTATCAACTTCTTGATCTGTCTTATCCTGGCGCTCCATTTCAAACGGAGCATTTAAGAATGGTGATGAATTTCCATCCTGCTATCACTGGAACGCATGCGCAGTATCAATACAAACAGCTTAGAGACATGGTCCTAGAAAACATCAGGTATGCAACTAGAAAGCTTCATTCTTCGTGCCCTAACTGCCTATGTGTGGATTCCAACTTTGAACTTACCGAAGATATGAAAATCATAGTGGAAACTGAGCCGGAAGAGATTGTTTCAATAAATGGTGGTTGGTGATGGGAAAAATATTTAAATGGGGTCCTTTGGTTTTAACTGTGGCTTCTATCGCTATGCTTTGTCTAGCAGTCAGTTCAAATTATAGAGCAGGGAATTTTTGTTTCGTTGTACAGAATATTTGCTCGGTATGTTTTATTCTCATCGTTTACGCATTGAATAAATTCTGGTCTGATCGTTGTATGAAAATGTTCAAACAAGGCTATGAAATAGGGAAGGATCATGGAAAACAGCTCAGATAATGCAATTTGCTCAGAGTGTGCGAATAAATTGGGGGGAACTTCTCCAGAAGATTACGTTTGCACTATGTGGATGGGCAAATGTCCGTATTGTCTGCAAGAAAAGTATTGTTGCGCATTGAGTGACTACAATTGGCCTGATCGTAGGTTTCCTAAGAGTAAGTCGGAGATGGCAAGGATTAAGGCACAGAGGAAGAAGAAGTGAGCAAAGACAAATTGGACATGATGCTTGTCCCCACTGATGAAATTCCAAAGGACGGGGATTACAAGTATAGGCTCGACTGTAAGCGGTGTGGTCGTGTGATGGTAGCCGCAATAGATCCAATTCCAATGTGGGTTATGAAGAGAGTGGAAAACACGCCGTGCAGCAAATGTATAGATCCTGAAAAATATGGGAATTCCCTGGGATTTAGCAAGGAGGAGATTAAAAAGATCTTGAGGACTAAGAAAATTACGATGAGGAGGAAGGAGTAATGAATCTGGATGAAATGGAGAAGCTAGAGAAGGAAGCCACGAAAGGGCCTTGGGATAATTTGCACTGCTTCAATGGTTGGTGGGTGGGGAATATTCAAGTTGCATCTGATGGATGTATGTATGAGTCAGATGCCAAATTTATCGCTGCTTCCCGTGAATTCGTGCCTTGGGCTATTAAGAGGATTAGAGAATTGGAAACAGGTGGACAGAGAGAGCTTGAGCTTTTGAGGAAGATTGAGAAGCTGATTAGTAGAAATGCGAAACTTGAGCCTGTGGTTAAGGCAGCAATGGCTTTTGAAGATACACATGGCACGTATATTCCTAACGGATGGAAAGAATTGGATGATTTATGTGAAGCACTTGCGGATCTGGAGAAGGCATGACACTGGAAGAGATAGAGAAGTTGGATTTTAAATGTCCGATGTGTAATTACGATTGGACACGTGACCATTCCTGTGCAGCAGAAAAAGCACTTCTTTTACATCAAAAGCTCACCGCTGTCTCGAAGGCTGCAAAATCACTTATGAGTCACGCAAGCCATGTTTGCTGTGACGAGGCAATTAAGCTTAAAAAAGCCCTTGAGGATCTGGAGAAGGAATGACGCTGGAAGAGATCGAAACACAGTTTCAAAAAGCGATAACAAAAGATAATGAAAAAATGTCCTACGATGATACATGGCATTTCATGTTCAATCATTTTGAGAAGCTCATCGCAGTTGCGAAGGCTGCTGATGTCATAAGAAAATATGATTTGGGATGCAAGAGGCACTTGAACTTCAATATGTTTCATGATCCTGAGCATGCTCGCTTATTTCAAGCCCTTGAGGATCTGGAGGGAACAACATCCACTATCTAAGAAATGGGCACTACTTGAATCTTTGCAAAGGACATTGAGTGAAAGCCTTCATGGTCATTCATTTTTTGGCGGGTGCGACCTTATCATTTGGCTCTGGAGTGTTAGTAGCACAAGGGTATTGCATAGCACCTATCATTTTCTCAATGCTAAGCCTGGTGCATTTTCATTTGTTTTATAAGGACTGGAAGGACTATAAAAAAAAGGATGACGAGGCTTAGAAATGGTGAGATATTGAAACCCTAGCAGAGTGTGAAGGCTGCTGGGGCGCTAACAGAAAGAAGTGCGAAAACCCTTTTAGATATCCTCTGAAGGGGTTTTTTCCTCCACGTAGCCAAGTTCTTGGGCATGTTTCCAATACCAGTAGAGTCTTTCTTCCTCCGCTTCTTGAGCAAAGTAGTGATCGTCTGACGCTTCTCTTAAGAGACCTAATTCTTCCATTCTCATTTTTCACCTTTCGTTTCTCGAAAGAAAATAGCTTCTATTTCCTTCATGTCCTCGTCGTATTGTTTAATTTGCTCTTGAGTACGTTCACTAGAAAGAACCATTGGCTCATCCCAAGGAAAATTTGGCTCATAGTCTGGGCCATCGTCCACAATGTCTAAAGTCATTCCATGATTCATTTGCTTCCCCCAATTCTTCTTTCAAGCTCACTCAAATTGCATCCCAACAAGCTTAAATTACCCGTTAGCTCCTTCAGTGCATGTTCTCCCCATTTGTGATCGTAGTACACGTCTTGAATATTCAGTTTCTCGTAGATGTCTTGCATTTCTTTGATGATGTCTAAGATGCTCATTTTAAATCCTCTTGATTGGTGTAAAACATCGTGTCACCTCGTGTTACATGGGTTATATAGAACCCAATCCAAGTTGCAAGCTTTTTTTTTGGATTCAGCTCATTTTTTCTTTGAAAAGTTGGCGTGGGGGGATAACATGCAATTAAGACATAACAAAAACAGAGGAATGGATGAAAAAAGCGACTCAGAAGCAGAGAAAGCCCGCTAGAAAACTGCGAGTAGTGAAGAAAAACGCTAAGCCTAAGCCCCCTGAGCCTCAAGTCTCAAAAGACATGCAAGATCTCTATATGGCTATGCGGCACATCTCTATTGCCCATACTTTGCTAGACCGAGGCTCCTTTAGGCATACAGAGCATCAGGCTGTGAATGATTCCTTGATCTTCCTACAGTCTTTGCATGCACAGGTTAAGGAAAAGGCCTGGGCACACCCTGAAGTCGATTTGATTCCAGAACTTAAGCAAATAAGGGAAAAGGAGAGGGAAGCCCTAGAAAAGGCAAGAGAGGCCTCCAAAGGACCTGTCGAAGCTGTAGGGAGTCCACAGGATGCCGCCTAAGAAAAAGTCCATTGTTGAGCCTAGTGTGCAATTTGGGGATGAGGAAAATCCCTTAGTCTCGATCTTTGAAGAAATGGAACTAAAATCCATAGGATATGTGCGAGTCCCAGGCAAAAACACCTTTGCCAGCTACCTCATAACTTCAAAAGGCGATAAAATCCTAAAGATTGAGGTGGATGAACCGAATCTTAGACCAATAGCGGAGGATTCCGCAAAAACCCATTTTGTGAGTAGTTTTTGCAATGATATGGATTAAAAAAGCTCTCCAATTCTTAAACCTTCTGGATAATGAAGGTAAGATTTCAATAACAAACATTTCTATTTTCTTGGTACTTTTAAAGGGTCTTGCAACATCCTTTGGGATGCAAGAAGTTGTGGTCTTCATAGGTCTTCTTATGAACTACGTGCATAAGAGGTATGTGAATAACAAAGCCATTTCGGACACAGATTACCAAGAGCAGATGCAGGGATTGCTCAGTGTAATTGATGGGATGAAAGAAGATCTTTCTAAACAAAAAGCTTCTACAGAAGCGGATATTCAATCCTTCAAAGAATCTCATGACAAAATGACAAAGCAAGCTGAAGAGGTGAAAAAACTCATCTCAGAAAGCAATATCTCACGAGCATTCAACCCAAGAAATAAGATGCTCTAAGGAGCTTTATGACAGATGGTCCTAAATTTCTCGGACGTACTCTTGAATATGACGAGAAATACTGTCAGATGCTCATAGACCACATGGCAAAGGGTTACAGCTTTGAAAGCTTTGGGCCGACAATTGGCGTGTGTAGATCTACACTTTACAATTGGAAAGATAAACACAAGGCCTTTTTGGATGCTAAAAACTTTGGAACAGACGTAAGCCTTAATTGGTGGGAAAAACAGGGTATTGAAGGCACCTGGGAAAATAAAGATTCTTGGACAGATAAGGGCACTCCTTACGCTGCAAGAACTCTGAATAATGCTGTTTGGATCTTCAACATGAAGAACCGTCACGGGTGGAAAGACAAACCCGAAGAGCACCTAGAAGATGGTGCCAAAAGAGTTCACAAAGAACTATCTAACGAAACACTAGACGAAAAATTAGACAAACTTGAAAAAGAGTAAACCCTATTGGGTGCAGCACTCTCATTACAAGAAGACTATTCTAGGAATAGTCTTATCGAGGAAGCATGGCACAGAGGACGCCTAAAGTACCTTTTGCATTCTGGGCAAAGGGTCATAGATACCGCTTTCCTAAATATTCCCGGTCAATTGTTTGTTGCAAACATAGCAAGGCAGTTCGGGAAATCATTTTGGGCAGTTTCGAAAGCGGACGAACAGGCACGGAAAAAACCACACTCCCGAATAAAATACGGTACGGCGTTCCAAAGCGATCTGACTGAATTCATCCTACCCACTTTTGAGGCAGTCCTTAAAGATTGCCCATCTTATCTCAGACCAAAATACAAAGTTCATGGATCTAAGTGGGTCTATCCAAACGGATCTGAAATCAAACTTGTTGGACTTGATAAGACACCCAACTCTCTAAGAGGAAACGTCATTGATCTTATCATCATTGACGAAGCGGGTTTTGTAGAAAAGCTGTGGTATATTTATTCTAGTGTCATCATCCCAGCAACGGCACATCGTCCCAACTGCAAAATCATCTTTATCTCCACCCCACCATCAACACCAGCGCACTCCTTTGGGACGTTCATTGAGATGGCAGAACTCAAGAACGCCTATGTAAAGCTCGACATCTACCAAAATCCAATGCTTACAGAAGCGGATATAGATCGCTTAGCGGAAGCTGTCGGTGGAAAAACTTCCACCACATTTAGACGTGAATTCATGTGTGAGCTTATCCTTGATGAGGATCTAGCTCTCATTCCTGAATGGGATGACAAGTACTGGTGTGACGTCGAGAAGGATGAGTACTACGGATATTATCATAAGTATGTGGGCTTAGATCTGGGAGTCAAGGACTTCACCGCTTGTATCTTTGGGTATTACCATTTTAAGCGTGCTGCTCTAGTCATTGAAGACGAATTCTTCATGAACGGGCCTTCCATGAACACAGAGGTTTTGGTTAAAAAGATCAGAAGCTCAGAATCGGAAATCTGGGGAGAAGGGGAGCTAAAAGAAGTCCCTAAGAATGTCCCTTTCCGTCGTGTCAGTGATAATAACTGGCCTATTCTGATGCTTGATTTCTCCTCTCTTCATGACCTCACATTCATTGCAACAAACAAAGACCTTCTTGAAGCCATGATTAACGAAGTCCGTTTGATGGTTCAGGCTGGGCAAATCATTGTAAGCAAAAAATGCAGGTATCTAAGAGGGTGCTTGAAGTATGGAGTCTGGGACAAGAATAAGAAGAAGTTCGCTCACTCCATCACTTATGGCCACTTCGATCACTTAGCAGCACTTGTCTACCTAGTCCGAAACTTAGCAAAACACACAAACCCAATCCCAATAGATCACGGAAAGCAGAATCATACTCACTGGATGGGTCATATCAAAGATCAAAGAAACGTCTCGAAGAATGCACACACGCTGGCTAAGGCTCTGGCACCTAGAAAGCCTCCTTCGTACGATAAGCTCATAGCATCACAAAATCGAAAACGAAAATATTAAGGTGGGAATATGTTCGCTCAACAAGAAGAGACAGGAATTTTTAAACCTTATTGGGCTTCTGTTTCGGAAAAAGATATTGCGGATGAAATCCTTGATAAAGTGGACCGCTATTACAAATATCTTTCCCTTTCCGGTCGCCTAGATCTATACCGCAGATCATGGGCTTATTACTACAGGCCAAGGCTCACAGGCGCTCGGTTAAATCCCACTGGAGAGCAAGGAGAGTTAACCGCACTTTCAGTGAATCAGTATCGAAACTTACTCCTTCATCTTGAAACCATGACTACCCAAGTTAAGCCTGCTTGGGAATGTGGAGCAGTCAATTCAGATGTAAAATCCCAAGCTCAGACAATCTTAGGAAAGGGCCTTCTTGATTACTACATGAAGGAAAAGCTCTTATCCAGAAACTTCCAAAGAGCAACCAAATCAGGTCTGACTTCTGCTGAGGGTTTTATACAGGTCGGATGGAATGCCACAGCAGGTGATAAATATGGAAGAACGATCACAGGGGCGATTCAGTATCAAGGAGATGTTCAATACAAGAACTACCATCCTATAGATGTTATTAGAGATTTCACGCTTCAAGATCCAGACAACCAAGACTGGTACATCCTAAGAACCTTTGAGAACAAATACACACTGGCAGCCAAATTCAAGGACATTCAAAAGCAGATCCTTGAAGACTCCATTGATATGCTTGAGCTTGCAAGGACTACGACACTCAATGCCTTGGCGCTAGAGGACTCTGATAATGTCATGGTCTACACACTCATTCATAAGCCCACTCCAGCGTTGCCACAGGGTCGATATACCTCGATTCTTGATAACGGAACCGTGATGTTAAACGGTCCTCTTCCTTATGAACATACGCATGTTTATCGTCTCGCTCCTGATGAAGAAGAAGGCACAATCTTTGGTTATACCGTTGGCTATGATCTGCTCTCAGTCCAAGAGGGACTAGACATTCTCTACTCAACCGCTATGAGTAACCAAGCCACATACGGGATTCAAAATATCTTAGCCCCTAAAGGCCACGACATCTCTACCTCTCAGTTTGCTGGTGGCATGAATCTTATGGAGTACGATCCTAAGATCGGAAAGCCTGAAGCTTTAAATCTCACCTCAACGCCTCCAGAAATATTTCAATTCATGCAGATGCTAGAAAAGATCGGGGAGACTTTATCAGGGGTCAACTCTGTTGCCCGTGGAAATCCAGAAGCCTCTTTGAAGTCTGGGGCTGCATTAGCTCTCGTGCAGTCTATGGCAATCCAGTTCTCTATGGGTCTTCAATCTTCTTACGCAGAGCTTCTAGGAAGGGTTGGCACTGCAACCATAGATATCCTAAAGAATTTTGCCTCTGTGCCACGTGTAGCCATGATCGCAGGAAAATCAAACAGATCTCTCATGAAGTACTTCTCAGGAAACGATCTTGCTTCCATTAATCGTGTGTATGTGGACATGGGAAATCCCATGACAAACACGATTGCAGGAAGAGTGAATCTTGCAGATCAGCTTTTAGATAAGAATATGATCGCTGATCCTGACCAGTATTTGACCGTTCTCACGACCGGAAGATACGAACCTGCAATTCAATCTAAACAAGCAGAGTCACTTTTAATCAAAGCAGAGAACGAAGGATTAGGGGAGGGAATTCCTCAAAGAGTTATCGCAACTGATGAGCACGTGAAACACATCAATGAACATCGTATTGTGATCGCGAACACAGACATTAGACAAGATCCTAATAACCCAATCATGATAGCAACTTTGGATCATATTAATGAGCATATGCAAGCTCTTAAGTTTACTGATCCAACTCTTCTTGCTCTCATTCACCAACAGTCTTTAGCACTTCCACCAAATTTAGCTCCTCAATCTCCTAAACAAAATCCCAATGAAGGAGGAAATCCAGGTGCAATCCCTAAAGAACTCAATGCCACCAACCCTGTAACCCAAGAGGCAGGGGAAGTGAATATGCCGAACATGCCTAATCCACCCGCCGGAACCGACGAAAGGTCTGCGGAGATCATAAACCAACAAAAAGGGCAATAAATGTCAGAGAATGCAATCGTCGCGCAGGCAACGGAAGCGGCAGTGGCTCAGGCTTCACCTAAAAACATGACTGGGGAAGAAGCTTTAGCTATGGTTCGTGCCGAAAAAGAGAAGGCTTCTGCAAGTGCGGGGTCAAAAACCACTCCGACCACTGCACAACCAAGTAAGAAAGAGGCTTCTTCTACCCCTGATCCTCTCAAAGAGGCCGCAAAGGAGGCTGCGAGGAAATTCAAGGTCAAGGTCGACGGAGAAGAGCTTGAGATTGAGGAAGAGGAATTAAAACGTGGTTATGCTCATCAAAAGGCAGCAAACAAACTCTTCCAAGAAGGCAAAATGCTTCGAAAGCAGAGCGAAGAGTATCTTTCAATGATGAGAGATCCCGAGAAATTCTTTGAGACAGCAAAGAAGCTTGGTCACGACCCAAGAGCACTTGCAGAAAAATATTTGGCAAATCAACTCGAAGATGAGCTGATGGATCCAAAAGACAAAAGAATCAGAGATCTTGAATCTCAGCAAGCACTTAGGGATCAAGAAAAAGAAAATGAGAAGAAAAAAGAGGAAGATAAGCTAACTCAGACACTAAAGACTAAATTTGCAAAAGAGTATTCCGACTCATTTGTGGCAGCTTTGCAGGAAAGTAATTTGCCTGCTGACAAGATAACAGTAGGCGAGATGGCTGCATACATCGGCAGAGCTGCCGCCATTGGGTTTAAGCTTAGTGCAAAGGATGCAGCAACTCTTGTTGAGCAGGATCAGGAACTCAAGGCCCAAAAGAAGTTTGGAAAGAATGCGGATGTGAAAGCGATTGTGAAATTTCTGGGTCCCGACAATGTCGAGAAGATTAGAGTCTTTCTTCTTGAGCAACTGAAAAACCCTGAAGCTGGTTTAACGACTCCCAGTGAACAGGGACCAGTTAGAGAAAGAAGGACTCCATCTCGAAGGATGACTCCTAGAGAATGGAGGGAATACAATCGAAAAGCCTAGTCAAGGCTTAAGATATGTGCTTACAATTTAAGTGGATGCTACGGCTACCCGCTTATCTTTTTTGAAAAATAAAAAATCGACCGAGGACGCTACGGCCACCCCCGAAGATTTTAAGAACACAAGTTTTTAATCATCTTTTAGGGGCTACAAATGGCTTTAGATACCGGAGTATTAAACGCTCTCTATAAAGTTGCTTACGCAAAGGGCGTCGAAGATCTCATTCCCAAGGCTTCCAAACTCTCGGACATGATTCCCTTCGTTCCGAGTGAACTTCAAAACGGAAAACATTACGAACAACCAGTTGTCCTCACTGCGGAAGCTGGTTTCACCTATTCATTAGATACACAAAACGCATACGATCTAAACGAGTCTGTCGGAATGAACATGGCATCCGCTATCGTTCCGGGTGCAGATATCGTCCTAGATTCGACTGTCGGGTACAACCAGGCAGCAAGAGCTTCTCACTCAGCAACGTCTTTCAAATCGGTCATGAGCACCAAATTTGAAAACATGCTCAAATCTTCAGAGAAGCGTCTTGAAATCGCTATGCTCTATGGAAACATAGGCTTGGCTCAAGCAACCACTCAAGCAGTAACGATTGCAAGCTCCATGCTTCCAATCATCATGGACACTGCGACGTGGGCGACTGGTATCTGGACAGGTTCGGAGAACGCAAACGTCGTGTTTGCTCTCAAATCTGACAATACAGCAGTCGATTCTTTGAGATCTTTCAAGGTCGCAAAGGTCGATGTAGACGCAAGAACCGTTTACTTCGCTGCTGGTACAGCAGGAACACCAGGAACACTTACAACCCTAGAAACAGCAATTGAGGCTAGTGACCTCAATGTCTTCTTCTACGGAACGGTTTCCGGTTCTGCTGGAACATTCGCCTATGCAGACATGGCGGGGATGCAGAAAATTATCAGCAATACCGGGACCTTATTCGGTATTGACGCCGGAACGTATGATTTGTGGCGAGGTAACGTTGTTACCATCACAGGTCAGCTCACTATGGCAAAAGTCCTTTCTGCTGTCTCTCGTGCGGTTCAGAGGGGTCTTGAAACCGATGCCACTGTCTTGGTGAACCCAAGCACATGGGCAGACCTTGCTTCTAACTTGGCAGCTCTTCGTCGTTTCGATGGAAGCTATTCAAGAAAGAAGGGCACAAACGGAACAGAAGAACTTGAGTACATTTCTCAAAACGGAACACTCAAGATCGTTTCTTACAACATCGTCAAAGAGGGAGATTGCTTCATCTTCCCAGACGACAAAGTCATGCGAATTGGTGCTCGTGAATTGGGTCTAAACGATCCAACGAGACCATCGGATGAAATCTTCTTCACCATACCTGGCAAGGCTGGGGTGGGCCTCAGAAGTTATACCAATCAGGCGGTGTTTATCGAGACACCAGCGCAAGCCGTGTACATCAAAGGAATCGTGAACAGCTTAGCTTAAATCCCGTGGTTATCTAGGGTTTCAGCTTTTTTCCCCTAGATGACCACCCCACATTTTAATGGAGCAAGTTATGTCTCTTCAGAGGCTAATCATAAATTCAGATCTCTCCGCTGTCGGATTCAAATCAGTTTGTGATTTGTCTATGGGGGGATCGGACGCATTAAACCACTTTGCAGATTATGTTAGTGGTCTTCTTGGTGGAAACTACATGGCACTCCTTAGCTTTGCTGTAGGAGCTGTCCAGGCAGCAGGAACAGTCACCTTCGCAAGCACTGGCCCTACAAACGGACAGACTTGCACAATCTGCGGTGTGACTTTCACTGCGGTGACTTCTGGTGCAACCGGAAATCAATTCAATATCTCAGCGACTCCCGCAACCGTTGCAACGAATTTGAAGAACGCGATCAACGGCTCGGCGTCTCTCTCAGGGATCGTCACGGCCTCATCAGCACTGGGCGTTGTGACGGTCACTGCTGTGGTCCCAGGAACCATTGGAAATGGTCTGGTGATGGCAAACGTGAACCTCTCAAACACAACGATTGTGAGCTTTGCAGCAGGAAGCAACGGAACGGCTTACAGCATTGACATGAGGTA
>JACCDR011578878.1_pt1 | contig 11913 bp, 15 predicted proteins | sample 7446431 | NCBI WGS metagenome assembly JACCDR01 (sample SAMN15323443, study PRJNA562643) | freshwater metagenome | isolation source: river surface water | place: USA:Blue River Watershed | collected 2017-08-17
AGCGGCTTCTCACGATTCAGTCCTGCGGGTGAAACGCCGTTGACGCCGGTGTGATGCACGTACCAGACGCTTCCACTGAGCTGCAGCGGCTTGCACGTGGCGATACGCGCGCCGAGCGAGCCACCAATTCCGTTCGGGTAGAGCTGAGCAACCATTAGTAGTACCCCGTGTCATGGTCGATGATGGCCTGCTGGGTGCCGCGCGGGCGCGCGAAGGCAATGCATTCCGACTCGTATTTGAGCGCCAAGGAAGCCAGATAGACGACGCGCTCCATGTCCTTCGAGTCCTCGAGCGCGAGGTCGTGGGCGATCCAGTGCTGCAGACAGAGCTGCCAGGTCACTTCGAAATCCACAGTGTTGGTGCCCGTGGTCGAGTTCGCGGCCTTCTGGTGAATCTGAAAGCGCACGGTGCCCGAGTCGTCCGGGATGGGCCACAGGCGCACTTCGACCAGGTCGGCTTCGCGGTGCGGATAGTACTCCACCGGGCGGCCCGTGGCCGACTTCGAGCTCTTGGTTTGCCACTCGTCGCGGCTCACCATCTGGATCGGCGTTTCGCACGAAGCGTGCTCGATGTCCGTCTCGGTGGACGGGATGAACATCGCCGTGCCGAAAACGTCGAGCACGTTGGCGTCGAGCGTGTACCGATCGGTGCCAGCGGCGAGCGGAACATTCAGAAAGACGCGCTCGCGCGTGCGAACACCCTTGTTCTGCAGGTGCCGGACGCGGTTCTCGAGCGCCTCCATCGCCTGACGAGAAGTGGCCACATCGAGCGCCTGGTGCTTGTTGCGCACGCCAGCGAGGCGCGCCGCGCGCAGGCAGAGCTCGACAATTTGGTACGTCTGGGTGCGGTCCGCGTTGATCGTCATCGCCCGAATGTCCTCCTGATCGCGTTCTCCAGGGTCTCAGCCGGCGGAGTCGCGCTGACGTTGACGGTGGGCGGCGCGTCCATCGGACGCCGACGCGGACGCTGCGCGCGCGAGCATGCCGCAATCTCGCGGTTGAGCGTCGTCGGGTCCTTCCCGGCCACGTCGTCCGGGCAGTAGAACAGCCCGTCTGCCTTCTTGACCAGGGCTTCGCGCGGCCATTCGTCTCCGCAGATGGAGCAGATGGCGACGTAGGTGCCGCGCTGGTGAGAGTAGACGCTGTGGCGGGGGACGGTGCGCATGGGCTCCTAGGGGTGAGAGCCCCGAGCCGATGCGGGCCGGGGGCTTACGTGCTGCCTGATACTCGGAAGGTGAAGTACCAGCCGCTGTCGAAAGACGCCGACACCAAAGTCAGGCCATTCTCGAGCTGGTCCTCGAGAAAATCTAGATACGACTGCGTCAGGTCTTCGGGCGAGTGCGGGTACGCAGCCGCCAGGTCTCCCCAAGTCTTCAGGGCAAAGGCGTAGTGCTTCATCAGCCGTCCGCCGTGGTGGGAACTTCGATGCCCTTCACGGAAGGATCGTTCGCCCAGAAGTTCTGCATCACGCGGAACAGACTCGCTGCGCCGAACGTGATGCCGTCACCTGCACCAAACGCGCCAGTGTCCAGGTTGGACAGCCGATTGTCCGTGATCAGGCCGGTCGCCGCGACGTTGCCGATGTTGATGCACGCCACGCTCGCCGCCGTGATGTTCGCCAGGGCGTTCCTGGCGATCAAGGTGTCGAGTGCCGCCGCCGTGATTCGAATCACGCCGTTCGTCGTGGAGCCCGTCGCAAAGATCACATTGTCAGCGATCTCGGTGTTCGAGCACGCCGCGGAGATGAGGATGCAATCCGTGCTTGCGCCGGCGGCGGTGCCGCGGATGCGGTTCCTGAGTAACTTGAACCGGTGCGCCGACGCGCCGCTGACGTTCAGCGCGATGACCGCTCGGTTCGAAGCGCCAGACGTCGTCTCGAGATCGCAGCCGAAGATAGCGCAATCGGCGGCGGTCACGTTGATGGCCGACGTCACGCCGTTGAAACCCTCGAGCCGCAGACGCAGTCCGCTGATTTCGACGCCGGAGACGTTCAGATCCCAGTTCGCCGCCGCTGCCGTCCAGCGGAACTCCGGCATCGCCGCGCCCAGGCCCCAGCCGATGATGCGCGTGCCCGCGGCGAGCCCAGAAAGCCCACCCGCGGCCGCAACGTTCTCGCTGTGGCCCGGAAGGATGTGGATCTCGTCGCCGGCCCCAGGCCGGCAGTGCGCTAGCGCCGCTGCCAAGGTGGAAAACCGGGCCGTATCTGGGACCGGCGAGAGATCCATAGGAGTCGAGCGAACGTAGACCTTCCGCGCTCCCGGGACGCTCGTGTAAGCGCCGTTCGTGAGCAGCGGAGAAGCGGGGATATCGAAAAGCGGCATGGTTGCTCCTTACGCCGCAACGCCGTACGCGCCGCGCGGGTCGGACCACTTGCAAACCCAGCGGCCCGTGACCTTGAACTTCACCACCTCGTTGTCCTCGTCCACGTAGGACTTCGACTTGAGGTGACGCTTCCAGATCCAACGCAGGCCGTCATCGACGCCCGTCTTGAGCGCCCAGTTCGTCGTCGTGTTCTGCCAGTACTTCCACTCGATGAGCTCGAAGTTGAGCTTGTCGCTGGAGTTCACGACGTTGATCTCGGCGAAGTTCCCGTCGCGCGGGGTGAGCTTGGAGCCCTTGAGCTCCTCCCACACGCCCCATTGAGCAACGGGGTACATCGCCGCCATGACGTCTTCGCCCTCGATAAGACCGTCGTGGCCGGGCCACGTGGCGATCTGCGTTCGAGCCGCGACGAGCGCGGGCTTCGACGGCGAAAGCGGGGTCGCCATGAGGTTGGAGAACGTTCCGCCATGCGGCAACGTGTGCGCACTGTTGAACAGCGAGAGCCCGTCCGTGCCGCCCGTATACGACGAGCTGAACCCGCGCATGAACACGAGGGCCGCGTCGTACTCCACGGTCTTCCAGAAGGAGCGCTTGAGCCGGCGAGCGAGCTTGATGACCTGAGGATATTTCGTATCCTCCATCGCCTCCTCGGTGATGATCATCCGAGCGCCGTACGTCTTCGGGACGTAGCGCATCGTGCCGCCTTCCTTCATCCCGATCGTGGCGATTTCGCCGCCTTCCTCCTTCTCGGAGATCAGGCCGCCACCCGCGTATTCGACGTCATCGACGAACGCATCCTCGGTGTCGTCCTCCTGGAAGACGCGGCGCATGATAAGCCCGTCCTCGAGGCCGTCCGTGTCGTCGTCGATGATCGCGTCGAGCGTCGGCTTGAGCGTCTTGGCGACCGTTGAAACGAAAACTTCCATTTGCGTGCTCCTACGAGGTGCCCGTGGTGTTGACGAACGGGTGCTGCGCCGCGTTTGCCTCGACGATCAGCTTCACGTTCGCCCCGGAAAAGTCGATGTTCTCGAAGGTCTTCGAGATGCCCACGATGCGCCACGGGAAAGTCGCCGTGTTCGCGTGGGTCGAGATGTCGAGCTTGGGGAAGGCGTGCGCCGCGCCCACTGCGCCCGTGAGCTGGTGCTGGCAGTTCTCGCCGATGAAGGCCTGATAGCCAGCTTCGGTCGTCGCCGTGACGATGTCGTCGACGTCGATCTCGAACTGCATGCCAGGCGCCAGCGGAATCACCAGAATCTTGAGCTGGCGCTCGAGCACCGAGCCGTAGACCTGATCGCTCGGAAGCGAATCCTCGAACAGCATCGTTGTGCCGTTCCAATATGGCTTGAAGCCAGCAATGATGCCGAACGCGGCCGCTGCCGTGCCGGCATTTTCAGTGCCGTTCGCCAGGTTCACATCGCCGCCGTTGCCGCGCAACACCGGGTCCCCGGCGCGCAGCCGGACGTTTTGAGCGCCACCGGAGACGTCGAAGCTCGCGCCCGTCGCCAGGAAGCACTCTACGATCGGCGGCTTGGGGCCGCTCGCGTTTCCGCGAAGCCAGCGGAATCCATACCGTGCCGTGTTGTCCATCGTTACTCCTCGAAATCGTCGCCGTCACGCAGCTCTTCGTAGCGACCGTCGCTGGAGTCGAACTCCTTCAAGCGAAGCTTGTCGCCAAACACACCGCGGCGGCCTCGAAGGGGGTTGTGGACGCCGGTGCCGCGCCGAATCGCGCGCTCGACGAGGTCCGCGTACCCCTGCCCCATGCCGCCCTGACCGTCGCCCTCCTGGACCATCTGCTGGTGCGTCGCCTTGTCGATCGACATGACGACGTGCCCCTGATACTCCATGGGAGTGCCGGCCTCGAGGGAGCCCTTCCCTGCGCCGAAGCGGAGTCGGTTCGGATCTTTCGGGTCGCCCCAGGTCTCCACCTCGTAGCCGAGCTCGAGGTAGCGAGTGATCTGGTTCGTCTCGCTGCCCGCCTTGTACACCATCACGTAAACCCGGTCTTCCCGCTTGTTGTGCAGAAAGGTCCAGCGGGGCGTACCGTCGAGCGTTTGCCCTTGGCCGCTGACTTGTCGCTGTTTCGGGTCCTTGCGGATGCGCGCGGTGGCTGCTTGAGTCATTGATCCGACTGCCGACTCGCACCCTGGCTGGGGTTCCTCGAGGCGCCAGACGGACCCGAAGAGGACTCGGGCCGCCGATCAGACGCTAGCCGGCGAAGGCGTCGCGCCGTGCCACTATGGAGACACGACGCGACGATCCTGTCAAGAGCGTTTGCGCGAGAGTTCCTTGGCGACGCCCTTGCCGGCGGTCTTCTGCCAGTGCGCTACCGCAGCGTCGGTGCCCTTCGTTCGCGCGATGTGAGGGAAGGCCTGCGTCGCCATGCGGACCATCATCTTCCCTTCGCTGCTGGTCTTCGAGAACTTGAAGCTCGGCGCCGAGCGCTCGTTCACGACAGCCGCCCTGGTACCGCCGCCGCCCGAGCCAGAGCCCGAGTAGCGCGCGCGCTGCTGCTGCGTGGGCGCTGGGGCTCCCTGCAGGCGGAAGCGCTGGCGAGCGCTCTGGAGCGCGGTGTGGGTGATCCGGAGCCGTTGCTCCTCGCTGACGACGCCCGCGCCGCCGGCGGCCTCGATTTCCATGTTCTGCAGGTGGCAAGCCCAGCGCCAGGCGCGTTCGTTCCCAGCGACGTCCGGGTATTGCTGTTGAAGGGTCGCATTGAACGCTTCCGCGCGAGCATCTTCACGGCTGATCCCGCCGCCGCCTCCACCATATTTTTTCTGGTTGATGCGGAAGACTAGCGCCGCTTCCTCGTCGCGGAGATCTTGTTGCTTCTTGAAGAGCTCGGCGTGCTTCGCGGCCTGCTCCTGCTGGGTCATGCCTGCCCAATCGGAAGCGATCTTGGTCAGCTCCGCGCGCGCGGCGCGCAGGCCAAGCTCGAGCGGATCCGGCTCCTCGGAGCGCGGCTGCTGCGGCGCTGGCTGCTGCATCGCCGCAACGCGCCCGCGGAGCTCGGCGAGCTCGCGAGCGTGCTCCTCATGCGCGGTACGCAGGCGCTCGTTCTCTTCGCGCAGCGAACGACGCTCGAGGCGCTTCTGCTGGCGCGGTGTGAGCTGCGGCTCGCCGCCGACCTCGAGCTCTTCGGGCTCCTCGGGGCCTGGTGAGATCTCGACCTCTTCTCCGCCACCGGAGCCACCATCGTCGTCATCATCGTCGTCGTCCACGTCGTCTTCTGCTGATGCGCCGGCTGACTTGGCGATGTTCTGCTTCACACTGGCGACGGCGCGCGCGTTTGCGCCCGCCATCGAACGAGACTTGGAAACGCTCATGTTACTGGTCCTCCGCCATATACGGCTCGATTGGTGAGTAGGCCCGACCGTCTTCCCAAACGAGACGGTGTTCTGGGCGCCCCTTCTCGTCGACGACAACGTCGACCCGAATCTTGCCAGAGCGCCGGAGCGCCTCGGTATCCTCGGAGGAGCGAAGGTCGCCCGCTCGCATCACGAGGAAGTCGAAGTCCTTTCCCTTGATCGTGACCGACCGCTGTCGGAAGGGAGCGAGCTGAATGAAGTGAACCACATGCCCCAGGTACCACCCGTGCGAGATCCCGATGTCCAGCGCTCCGAGACCGGCGCCTATCACGATGCCACGGTGAGCTTGCCGGCGGTCTCGATCGCGAGTGGCGTCCGGACGCACGATGCGCGAATCCGAGCCGGCCATCTCCGTGTCGATCAGGTCGAGCTGGAACACGTGCACGGTCTCGTAGAACACGAAGCTCTTGAAACACTCGTCCGGGATGCCGTATCTGAGCCGGCGCTCGTCGAGTAACGGATTGAGCCGCAGCGCACCCGCGGGCGAGATGTGTTTCAAGAGCTCAACATGGAGCTCTTCGGTGGCGCGCTTCATCCCCTGACTGAGCTGGTCAGCCCCGAACACCTTGTCGGTGTCGACCGTGATGATGTCGGTCATTCCTCGGGCTCCTCTCCGGCTTTGCCAGCCAGGTTCGCGAGCGCCGTGCGCGTCGCGCGAAGCTGCGTGATTTTCGCGTAAGCCGCCGCGACCCGCGGATCCGACGACTTCTCGCTCATCGCGCGCCACTCAGCGAGCGCTGCCTTGGACGCCTGCGCGAGCTGCTTCTGAAGCGCGCTCGCGATATCGAACTGGTCTTCGTTTTCCATGCTTTCTCACTGTTGTGGCGGTGGGCCCGCCGACATCGACTGCTGCTGCGGCGCCCCGCCTCCCGGATCGACCTGCCCCACTGGGGGCTGCTGGCCTCCGCCAGGCTGCTGCTCGCCGGGAGCGGCACCGGGCGCCCCGCCAGGCTGAAGCCCAAGAGCCTGCCCCATCCCGGGTGGTCCCATTGCTAGCATAGACATGTACATCGCCATCGGCATGCCAGGCTGAGGGGGAGGAGGCAGCCGCGCGACGAGTTCGTAGAGCTCGCGAGCCTCGAGCTGACGCTTCAAAACGGCGTACTGCATCGAAGCATCGTTGGCCGTGATCGGGTGGGCGCTCACCAAAGCAGCAGCCCCATCTGCTTGCGAAATCCGTGCCTCCTTACCCTCGAAAGTGAGGTCGGCGCGAATTTCGATGCTGTAGTTCCGATCGTACCACTCGCGCCGAACCGTGTGCTGGTCCTGGTGCTTCGTGATCTCGTTCGGCACCCAGTACAGTTCCTCCTCGCGGAGATAGAGCGCGTTGAGCTTTGCGTTCTTCTGCAGGATGAGCTCGAAGAAGTCACGGAACTTCTCCGCCGGCACCGCGATCATCTTCGTGGCCTGCGCGAGCCGCGCCTGATGCAGCTTCGCCGGCTCGCCGCTCTTGCCCGGGCTGCCCGCGAGCACCTCGTTGGCCTGCGCGGCGCCCTTGGCGTACTGGTAGGTCCGGTCGGCCATGTCCGCGAGCTGCGGGTTCGCCGGTGGGAAGCTCAGCGGCATCAAGTGGTCCTTCAGATTCGGACCGATGCCGCGCACCGTGTTCACCTTGCCGGGGCCGACGGTGAACGGCTCCTCGAATTCCACAGAGTCCGTCTTCACGAGCGTCTGGCAATTCGCGAGCGTGCCGGCGTCGATGAACTGGTTGTACAGCGTGTTCGTGGTGCGGTTGAGAGGCCCCTGAATTCGCCCGTGCCCGACGCCCAGGTTGCCCGCGAGCGGCTCGATGTTCACTCCGCGGGAGTACATCCTGATCGGCTGCATGCGCACCGGCTCCGGCTCTTCTGCCGGGTCTTCCGGGTTCTTCATCCACTCCGGCGGGACGGGCTCCTCAGGAGGCTCCTGCATCGAGAGCTCCTGGAGCTGCATCTGCGCCGCCGGGTCGCCCATCACCGCGGCGTCGCCCATGATACTGAGCTGCTCCTGCTGCTGCATCATCGCGACTTCGCGCTCGGCGCGAGCTGCGAAGTAGTCGTCTCGTTGCTGGAGCTCGAGGTTGTGTCGCGCTCGGTCCTGCCAGTTCTCCTCCTCGTAGATGCGGAACTGCAGGACGATACGCGACTTCGGCTCGACGATGACCCAGCACCAGCGCTGCTCCTCCATCTCCGGGAGTGAGAGCCACCCCTCGTACTGGTAGAGCTCGAAGGGGGCTCGCTTGTCGTCGTCGGGCTGCTCGAAGCCCATCGACGTGTTCGCGGTGACTGCCACGACGGGCTCGTAATCGCTGTCCCACGACGCACCCTTTCCCTCGAGAACCGCGTCGACGTCTTCCCAGCGGCCGCGCTCCCGTTCGAGCTCATGGCGCTGGCGCCAGAGGCGTTTGCAGTACCAAGGCAGGTCGGAATAGTCGGGCTTGCTGCTCTTGTGCGCGTAGGGCCGCACGAACTCGTCGGCGGTCAGCATCTCGTGGCAATTGTGGGCAGAGTGCTCGTCGTAATACGAGTGGCACGGAACGTCGCCGTACAAGTAGAACATGAGCAGGCCGCGCGCGAGCTCCGTCTTGAACCCTGGGATCTGCTTCCGCAGTTGCCAGTTGCCGTGCACCGTGAGCGCCGCTGCAATCTTCTCGTCGTCTTCACTGTTGCCGAGCGGCATCACGCTGAAGACCTGCTGCCAATTGGGGAACAGCTCCGCCCAGGATTGGGAAGCAATGAGGAGGATATTCTCCATCACCATCGGTACGTGAATGTTCGCCGCGTGCTCGAATGGAAATTTCTTCTTCGGGATGTCACCGATGAAGAGCTTCCAGATCTTCGCGCACTCCTGGCGATACGGCTCAGTGTCCTCGAGCGCGCCCTGCACCTCTTCGATGATCTGCGAACACGTGTCCTTCAGGAACTTTCGCCCCTTCATGGACACCGCGAACACCGGCACGAGGTTCTCGGCCATCTCGTCGTCGTAGACGATCGGGACATCGACTTCGCCCTCGAGGGAAATGTCATCCATCTCCGCGAGCTCAAGATCGAGTCCCTCGTCGTCCGCAGCGCTCAGCTCAATGTCGTCAGTCGCCATTACACCGTGCTCCCATAGCCGTCATATCCGTAGTCGACGTCGTCTCTGTCAGAATCCTCGTCGTCCGTGTCGTCGCCCTCGCCCACTGAGCGCAGGTCGCGCCGAGAAGCGTAGGCCACTGCGTACTTGACGGAGTCGTACCAGTGTTTGAGCGGCGACTTCTCGGCGGGGATTCTCGAATCATGTGGGTCTGTTGGGATCGCCGGAATACTGGCGATCGCTTCTACGCACGTGTCGAAGAATACGAGACCCGGCGTTTTGGTGCCATGGTCATGATCTCGCAGCCTCTCCGAAACTCGCTCAGCGTGGCGCACTTCGCTGCGTTTATCAGCAGGAATCCAGCCAACTCCGAGCGCCGCCATCTCCTCCGCCTTGCTGCGCCCCTCCTCGCCGCGCTGCTCCCACAGCTGGCTGTCTGCAGGACCAGTGAGCAGTGAGCGCTTCCCTTTCCAGAGCTTCATGCCCTTCTCGATTTCGCGGATGCGCTTCGCGACGTCGGCGGCTTTCTTGCGGTCGAAGTTCCCTTTGCCCTTGTTGAACGTGTACTCCTTTTCGACCCACAGCGTCCCTTCGGGGTCGAGCGCGAGCCAGTGCACGCAGCCCGGCACGCGATAGCCCCAGTCCATCGAGCGGAAGCGGATCCAGTCGCCCGGAATCTTGAAGGGCTTGCAAATATGCAGATGGGGGAGCCAGTCGTTCGAGAAAAACGCTCCGACGGTCACGTACCAGTTCGCATAGAGCAGCGCTTGCTGCGTGTGCGGCGGCTGGTCTTTCAGGTTGATCTTGTACTGTCGACGAAACTCCGGATTCGGGTTGTCGTCGAGCGTTGCCGGGAAGTAAACGCGCGTGCGCGTCTCGAACGTCCCGTCGTCCATGTCGATGCGCTTCTCGAGGATCCGCGTTTCCTTGTACGAGCGCGGGATCCCGCCCTTCCCAAGCTTGTACGGCTCCACGAAGTAATCGCGCACCCAGTTCGGATTCTCGTCGCGCTCATAGTCGCCGTCGTCGACGACCACCGGATTCGTCATCGCGCGAATCTTGAGCATCTTCATCAACACTGGGTCCGTGGTGCGCACGCGCGTCTTCAGCATGCGATACTGCACCTCGAGCAGCTGCACGAGCTCGTCCACGAGTAGCATCGTGAACTGGCTCGAGAAATACCCCATATAATCGTTCTTGTCCTTGACGTGCCCGAACTGGATTCGAAAGCCGCTCGCGAACTGGTACGTGAGGCTCTGCTGCGTCCAGTGATAGCCGTCGTCTCCGGCGATCTTGGGGTAAATTTTCATCACGCGCGCGAGCGTCTCGTCGAGCATCCGGAGCTCGCGGCGAATGAAGAGCACCCACCCCTTTGACTCGCCCCACTGCAGCGCGTGCTCGCCCCAGCGCTCCGGGTTGGAGCAGCGGTCGTGCTCGATCAGCATCTGCTCGAGCGGCTCCATGATCAGCACCTCGGTCTTGCCGGGGCCCGCGGCGCCGCCGCCGAGCGCTTCCCAGGTCTTAAGCGCATGAAACGCGCGCCCCCACTCACTTGGCCGATAGCTCGCCTCGTTGAGGCGGTAGCTCACTTCCCGACCCAGCCGACGTTCCCGACGCCGCTCTCCTTCACGTAAAGCGTGGTGCCGGCGCCTCCGGAAGCGTTGAGATAGAGCGCCCCAGGGGACGCCGTAATGACGCCGTTCGGGCTCCCAGTGCCGCGGTAGACCAGGAGCCCGCCAGCGTCAGCGAGGCGCCTCCAGGTGTCTCCGTCGGAGATGTAGCGGCTCATGAACCCGCTGGAGTCGATCAAGAGCACCTCGTCGCCGAGCTTGTGCTCCACCGGCAACGTCACCGTCGCACCCGGAGCCACGTCCACGAGCAGAATGCGCCCCTGGATGGTCTCGAGCTGCGCTGCGCCCGTCGCCTCGGCCAGCGTGACGTGCGCGTTCGACTTGCGCGCGAGCTCCAAGACCACCGGGACGACCTCGGTGTTTAGGCGCCTCTCCGCCTGACCTTCGGGAACCTCGCGGCCCGAAATCGTTCGCGACAGCTGCAGCGTCATCGCGCCAAGTCCTTCGCCCACTCCATGATCACCGCGTAGAGACCCGCACGCGTCGGGTCGGTGGGACCGCGTTCAGTCCAGCGGATACGTTCGGAGTCGGATAGGTCGTTCCAGGTCTTCTTGGCCTCTGCATGGAGCCCGAGGGAGCGACAGAGGGAGCGATCGGCGTCGAAAGCAACCTGCGCGCGCTGCCCCACGGTTAGCGGGCGCCAGCCTTCGTCCTTCAGCCACTCCTCGGTGAGCGGGCGAATAGCAAAGGGATCTGCTGGGCGGTCCAACCGAATGACGTCCTTCCCGGCTCGTCGCACGCGGAACCCGCGGTCTCCCGTGTAGCGATGCGTGAACCACTCGCGTGCCCCGAGCTCGGGATCCCAATCAGCTTCGGTCATCCGCGATGCCCGACGTGGAAACCACGGCATCGCATGCAGCGGTACGCCATGCAGCCCTTCCCCTTTTCGCCGTACCGGCGCACCTCGCGCGCGGCGCGCGCCGCTCGCTGAAACGAAACATACCTAGCCTTGCCCGAACACGACGCGATCGACATCACTCGTCCTCCAGCACTTGGGTTGGCAGATTGAGCTCGCCGCCGACGTGCAGGATGGCGACGTTCATGGTGCGCGGCGACGCCTTCGACATCGCCTGCGCGCGCGCGAGCCCGACAGCGACCGACTTCGCTATGGAGAGCCCCACGGGCGCCTCCTTCGCGTTCATGAGCGCGTAGCGAGCCAGCCGGTTCACTTGCGCAAGCTTCTCCGGGTCGTGCCCGAATTCGTCCATCATCGCGCGAGACGGCTCCGGGCTCGCCGGGTCGACCTCGCCGAAGCGCGAGGCCGCGTCGAGTACCTCCATCGTGCGCTGGAAGATGGATTGCTCCAGCACGCGGATCTCGCGGATTTTCTTACCGCGCGCGTCCTCGTGGAGGTCAATCTCCTGGTCGGCGCGCTGAATCGGCGCCGATGCCAGGAGATTCTCGACGATCGAGGGAACGCTCACTCCCTCGGTGGTCTTGCCGTAAGGGTCGTCGGGCATTCTAGAGTGTGTCCGGCGTGCCGTACGTTTGCCAGTCCTCCGCGAGGATATCGGTTTGCGAAGCTATCCACGGAACGAA
>JACCDR010894955.1_pt1 | contig 11910 bp, 9 predicted proteins | sample 7446431 | NCBI WGS metagenome assembly JACCDR01 (sample SAMN15323443, study PRJNA562643) | freshwater metagenome | isolation source: river surface water | place: USA:Blue River Watershed | collected 2017-08-17
GCTGTTCGATGGCCTCGCTGTAACGTTGTGCACCCGCCAAGGTGCGCGCGTAGGCCAGGCGCACCACCGGTTCGGCTGCGGCGCCCGCCAGGTAGCTTTTCAGCGCCGCTTCGGCCAGAGGTTGGTGGGGCATCAACTCCATCGCCAGCAAGGCCGGGCCGGGGGCACCGGGCTCTTGTGTGCTGGCAGCAAAGGCCTCTTGCGCCAGTGCCCAGGCGCGGTCGCTGTCGCCCGCCTCCAGCCAAGCCCGGCCCAGCGCCACGGCCGACGCAGCACGGGTGGCCGGCGGCTGGCGGTAAGGTTTCAAGGCCTCTTCCATGAGCGTGGCCACCACCCGCGGTTCGCCCGCCCGTTGCAGGAAACGCGGCAGCACAGCGATGAGGCCCGGGCGTTCGGCCGCCGGGCTGTGGGCGAGCAGGTGGCGCAGCGGCTCGCCCAGGCCGTCCACACGCTGCATCGCCATCAGGATCTGCAGTTGTGTGCGCACGGCTTCCAGCGACTCCGGGCGTGCCAGCCGCCAGGCGCGGGTGGCGGCCAGCGCCTGGTCGCCGGCGCGCGCCTGCAGGGCCACATCGGTGCTGCGCCTGAACAAACCCTCGTCGCGGGTGCGCCGCGCGGCGTCCAACATCCAGTCGTAGGCGGTGCCGGTGTCGCCCTGTGCCAAGGCCATCTCGGCCACCAGCAGCTGGTACATCAACCGGTCGTCGAGCACGGAATTGACGATAGGCGGCGCCGGCTCGACCGCCGAAGGTGTGTGTGAGGGTGTGTCTGCCGGCGTCTGGGCCAGCGCCTGCGGGCCAAAAGGCAAAGCCCACAACAGAACCATCGCGGCCCATGAGGCTGACCTAACCGGCGTCTTTCGGCTGCCCGATGCGCGCTGCCCGCGCCGCTGGTGTGTGCGCAAGTGGGTTGAAAAGACCATCATGTTTCCTGGAGGTTTCAATTCATTCTCACATAATGACTTCATGCCTGAACTCCCCGAAGTAGAGGTCACGCGCAGGGGAATCGCCGGGCCCTTGAAGGGTGCTCGTGTGCTGGCGGCACAACTGGGCAAACCGCTGCGCTGGCCCTTGGGGGTGAGCACCGATGTGCTGCACGGCCAACAGTTGGGCGAGATCACGCGGCGCGGCAAGTACCTGTGGCTGCCGTTGACCCTGCCCCAGCCGGGCGAGGGCGGCCTGCTGGTGCACCTGGGCATGTCGGGCTCGCTGGCACTGCTGGCGCAGGCCGGCCCGCCGGGGCCGCACGACCACTTCGACCTGTGCACCAACCAGGGCACGCTGCGGCTGAATGACCCGCGCCGCTTTGGCGCCGTCGTCTGGTCGGCCGGCTTGCAGACGGCGCCGGCGGCAGGCCTGCTGCAGCACCTGGGCGCAGAGCCATTTGACCCCGCGTTGACACCACAAACCTTCCACGCGGCGCTGCAACGCCGCCGCGCGCCCATCAAGGCCGTGCTGCTGGCCGGCGACGTGATGGTGGGTGCGGGCAACATCTACGCCTGCGAGGCGCTGTTTCAGGCCGGTATCCACCCGGCCCTGCGTGCCGACCGCATCAGCCGCCCCCGCGCGCAGCGGCTGCTGCAGGCGCTGCGCGCCACCTTGGCCCGTGCGCTGGAACTGGGGGGCTCCACATTGCGCGACTTCACCGACGTGCACGGCATGAGCGGCAACTTTCAAAGCCACGCCGCTGTCTACGGCCGTGCCGGCCAGCCCTGCGCACGGTGCCTGCAGCCCATACGCCGCCTGGTGCAGGCGCAGCGCTCCACCTACTATTGCGCCGGTTGTCAGCGGCGCTGAAGGTGGCCGCTGTGCCTGCGCCTCCCTACCGGCCCCTCCCTCCTCCAGGCGGTATGTTCTTTGCTGCGGAGCTGGCAACATCTCAGCTGCTACAGCGGTCTCGCCCCCTGGGCTTGGCCTTTTGGGGCGCCGCAGGTGTGCATTAAGATGTAACAAGACTTTGTAGCGCCCACTGGCAGACACCGCCTTGTTGCGTTTATTGTGTGATTTGCAGCGTTTCTTGCAGCATCCCTGGGCAACGCCATGAACAGCAGTTCGATCGTCACCAGTCTTGACGCCCTCGCGGTGTGGCGGCGCACCCTGGACGAGCAGGTGGCTGCTTTTGGCCATGAAACGTCAGACCACGAACTGCTGGAAGAAAACGACCAGGCGCTGCTGGTCACATTGCGACAACGCCTGGCCTCCGAGAAGCTGGTGGTGGCCTTTGTGGCCGAGTTTTCGCGCGGCAAGTCCGAGCTCATCAACGCCATTTTTTTTGCCGACACTGGCCGGCGCATCCTGCCCGCCAGCCCCGGCCGCACCACCATGTGCCCGGTGGAGATGCGCTATGAAACCGGCTCGGCGCCTTGCCTGTCGCTGCTGCCGATAGAAACGCGGCTGCAGGGGCTGGCGCTGTCGGAGCTGCGCCTGGACGCGCGCAACTGGCAACACCTGCCGCTGAACCCCGACCAGCCCGAAGCGCTGGCCACAGCCATGCTGGCCGTCACGCAGACCTGCAGCGTCACGCTGGAGCAGGCGGTGGCGCTGGGTTTTTGGCACGACTCGCAACCCGACGACAACCCGCCGCGCACCGCCGACGGCCTGGTCGAGGTGCCGGCCTGGCGGCATGCCATCGTCAACTACCCGCACCCGCTGCTGCAGCGCGGGCTGGTGGTGATCGACACGCCGGGGCTGAACGCCGTGGGCGCTGAACCCGAGCTGACGCTGGGCATGCTGCCCTCAGCCCACGCAGTGGTGTTTGTGCTGGCGGCCGACACCGGTGTCACCCGTTCTGACCTGACGATGTGGCGCGACCACCTGGGCCAACCGGGCCTGGAGCGTTTTGTCGCGCTCAACAAAATCGACACGCTGGCCGACCCCTTGCTGGGTGAGTCCGAGGTGAACACGCAAATCGAGCAGCAGTGCCACAGCGTGGCGCGCACGCTGGGCGTGCCCACCGAACGGGTGTTCCCGGTGTCGGCGCGGCGTGCGATGTCGGCCCGCGTCGAGCGCAAGCCCGAACTGCTGAACGTCAGTCGGCTGGGGCCCTTGGAAGCCGCGCTGGCCGCCGAGCTGATGCCGCGCCGCCAAGCGCGGCTGCTGCAGTCCACACAAACGGTGTTTGAGCAACTGCGCCAGTCGGCCCTGCGTCGCGTGGCTGACCGCCGCCGGCATCTGTCAGAGCAGTTGATGGAGCTGCGCGGCTTGCGCGGCACCAGTGGCATGAAGCTGCACATGATGGTGACGCGCGTCGACACCGAGGTCGAAGACTTCGAAAAATGCGCCAAGCGCCTGGTGGCGCTGCGTACCGTGCACGACCGCATGCACCGCGCCATGCTCGCGCATCTTGACCTGGAGGGTTTGCGCCACGACGTGCAGTCCATGCAGTCGGTAATGGCGGTGCGCATGTTCAACCTGGGCGCCCGCTCGGCTTTTGACCAGCTGCTGCAACAGCTGCACCAGACGCTGCAACGTGTAGGCGCGCAGGCCGATGAACTGCGCCAGATGCTGGAAGGCAGCTACCGGCAGCTCAACGGCCAGTACGGTTTTGCCTTTGTGGTGGGCCCGCCACCCCGGCTGGACGGCTTCAAGGCCGAACTCGATCTCATCGGCACCAGCTACGGCAAGTACCTGGGGCTGAGCCAGGCCTGGCGCAAAGCGGCGCCGGGTTTTGTCGACCAGTTCAAGCGCATGTTGATGTCCAAGCTGCGTGTGGTGTACGAAAACGCCGCTGCCGAGTTCGAGCTGTGGAGCATTGGGGCGCTGGCGCAGTCTGACGTGCAACTGCGCGAGCGCCGGCGCAGCTTTGCCCGCCGCCGCGAGGCCCTGCAGCGCGTGTCGGCTGCGACGGGCGACCTGGAAGCGCGCATCCAAGAGGTGCAGTTGCAAGACCAGCAACTGGCCGAGTTGCACACGCGTGTGGACACCGTGGCCGCACGGGCGGTGGCCACCGCCCGTACCGGTCCGCTGGCCTTGGCAGGGCAGCAGGGCGATGGCGGCCCCCGGCCCGGCGGCCCCCGGCGTGTGATGGCCGCTTGAGCCCGCCCGCCGGCCTGGCACAGCGGCTGCAGCAGTGGCAACGCACACACGGCCGCCATGGGCTGCCGTGGCAGGGCACCCGCGACCCTTATCGCGTGTGGCTGTCAGAAGTGATGCTGCAGCAAACCCAGGTGGCCACGGTGCTGCCCTACTACGCCCGCTTTCTGCAGCGTTTTCCCACCGTGCAGGCGCTGGCCGAGGCACCGCTGGACGACGTGCTGGCGCTGTGGAGCGGTCTGGGCTACTACAGCCGCGCACGCAACCTGCACCGCTGCGCGCAAACGGTGGTGCAGCAGCACGGTGGCCACTTTCCCGACCACCTGGCGGCGCTGGAACAACTGCCGGGTATCGGCCGGTCCACCGCCGCCGCGATTGCTGTGTTCTGCTTCGGCCGCCGCGAGGCCATCCTGGACGGCAATGTGAAGCGGGTGCTCACCCGCGCACTGGGTTTTGACGGCGACCTGGCCCAGGCCGCCGAGGTGCAGCGTTTGTGGGCGCACGCTTACCGCCTGCTGCCCGAAGACGAAGTGCCCCGCTACACCCAGGGCCTGATGGACCTGGGCTCTTCGGTGTGCAGCTTGCGCCGGCCCGATTGCGCCGCCTGCCCGCTGCAGCCGCTGTGCAAGGCGCACGCCGAAGGCCGGCCCACGGCGTACCCGGTGAAGAGCAAGCGCAGCGTGCGCGGGCGCCGCAGCCATGCGCTGCTGTGGCTGCAGTGGCGCGGCCGCTGGCTGCTGGTGCAGCGTCCGCCCCAGGGGGTGTGGGCGGGGCTGTGGAGCCTGCCCGAGTTTCCCAGCCGCGACGCGCTGCAGGCCTTGGCCGATGCGTGGCCGGGCAGCGGCCAGTGGCTGCCCACCATAGAGCATGCACTCACCCACTTTGACTGGACGTTGACGCCGCTGGTCTGGGAATGGCCCGCGCAGCAAGACTGCCCGCCGCTGCCCGACGGGGGCCCCGAGACCCGCTGGCTGCGGCCCGATGAAGCCCTGGCCCTGGGCCTGGCCGCGCCGGTGCGCAAACTGCTGCAGGCGTGATGGACGCGGATCAGCCGACGATGACCTTCTTGTCGCGCAGGAAGCCGTCCACCAGGGACAGCCTGATCACCGGGTCGTCCATCGCCATCAACTTCTGGCGTGCGGCCAGCGGCAGCGGCAGCAGTTCGCACCACCGGTTGGCCACCCAGCCGGCGTCGTCCAGCTGGTAGGGCGGGGCAAAGGGGTGCTGGTCTTGCGCTTGCAGCGCGTTGATGGCCTCGGCCAGGGCCGCCACTGTGGGCGCCAGCGCCGGGCCGGGTGCGCGCACCGGGTCTTCGCGCAACAGCTCCACTGGCGCTGTCCACAAACCGTTGGCTTCGGCCGTTGGTTCAGCCAGGCGCTTGAAGCGCTGGCCGCCGTGGCATTGCAGGCGCAGGATGCCGGGCTGTTCAGCGTCTACCTCGTCGATGTGCGCCAGCGTGCCCACGGTTTCCACCGTTACGGCAGCGCCGCTGTCACCGGCCTCTTGGCCCTGCATCAGGCAGATGACACCAAAGGGCTGGCCGGTGCGCAGGCAGCGTGTCACCAGGTCGAGGTAACGCGCCTCGAAGATTTTCAAGCCCAGCAGCGCGCCGGGTACCAGCACCATGCGCAGCGGAAACAGCGGCAGTGGTTGGCTCAAGGGCTCTTGCATCGCAGCGGGTTCGGTGGCCATGGTTATTCCCGCGCGCCCAGTTCCCGGTGCCGCACCAGCGTGGCGTAGCGGTCCCTGAACTGCTGCGCCAGGCATTCAACGCTGTACACCGAGCGGTGTTGCCCCCCCGTGCAACCCACGGCCACCGTGAGGTAGCTGCGCTGGTCGTCTTCGAATGCTGGCAGCCAGCGCTTGAGGAAGGTTTCAATCTGCGCCAGCAGCTCACGCGCCGCGGGCTGGGCTTGCAGGTAGTCGGCCACGGGGGCGTCGCGCCCGGTCAGGGGCCGCAGCTCGCGGATGTAGTAGGGGTTGGGCAGCACCCGCACGTCAAATACATAGTCAGCGTCCAGCGGCACGCCGTGCTTGAAGGCAAAAGACTCAAACACCAGCGTCAGCGCCGAGGTGCGTGCGCCCACCAGCGAGCGCACCCAGCTGCGCAGCAGCGCCGGGCGCAGCTGGCTGGTGTCGATGACGGTGGACACATCGCGCAGCTCGGACAGCATCTCGCGTTCCAGCTCGATGGCTTCAATCAGCGCTGGCGATGCGCCCTTGCCCTCGGCCGTGGCCGAGGCTGTCAGCGGGTGCGGGCGCCGGGTTTCAGAAAATCGCCGCACCAGCGCGTCGGTGCTGGCGTCGAGGAACAGCGAGCGTATGTGCACACCTTCGCGCCGCAGTTGGTCGATGAGGGGCACCAGCGCGGGCAGCGACGTGGCGGTGCGCACGTCCACCGCAGCGGCCACGCGGTGCGCGCCGCGGCTGTGTTCCAGGCGGATGAAGTCGCGCAGCAGTTCGGGGGGCAGGTTGTCGACGCAGAAGTAACCGGCGTCTTCCAGCGCGTGCAGCGCCACCGATTTGCCCGAGCCGGAAATGCCAGTGACCAGGATGACCTCGTCGGTCTGCGCCGGGTCCAGCGCCGCCGGCAGGGTGGACGCTTCGCTCATGCCGGCCGCCCGGGCGCGGCGCCGGCGCCCAGCAGCGCCTGTGCGTGGGCCGTGCCCGACAACGATTCACCACCCAACATGCGTGCCACCTCAGCCACCCGTGTTTCACCCTGCACACGTTGTACCGCAGACAGCGTTTGCTTGCCGCGCAATGCTTTGGACACCACATAGTGTGTGTCGGCACAAGCCGCCACTTGCGCCAAATGGGTCACGGCCATCACCTGGCAACTCGCGCCCAGCTGTTTCATCAGGCGGCCCACGCTGTCGGCCACAGTGCCGCCCACCCCAGCGTCGATTTCGTCGAAGATCAGCGTGCCCGGGCCTGCTGACGACGACGCCGCCGTGCCCCCGGCCGCCGTGCTGACCGCTGTACTGACCGCCGTGCTGACAGCAATCGCCAGCGCCAGCCGCGACAGTTCACCCCCCGAGGCCACCTTGGCCAGCGGCCGGGGCGTGCTGCCGGCGTGGCCGGCCACCAGCAGCTCCACCGTGTCGATGCCGTGTGCATGCGGGTTGCTTGTGGCGTCGGCAGGCTGCTGCACCGCCACGTCGAAGCGCCCGCCGGCCATGCCCAGGTTTTGCATCGCCTGCGTGACGGCGCTGGCCAGGCGTGGCGCTGCTTTTTTGCGCAGCTTGGACACACGCTGCGCCTCGCGCAGCCACAGTTCGTGCGCCTGGGCCAGCTGTTGCTCCAGGCCCTGCAGGTCGGCTGCGGCGTCCAGCTGTGCGCGCTCGGCGCGCCACTGGGCCAGCAGCGCCGGCAGTTCGGCCGGCGTGCGGCGGTAGCGGCGGGCCTGCGCCACCCAGGCGCCGACGCGGCTGTCCAGCTCGGCCAGTCGCGCCGGGTCGGCTTCGCGGTGGTTCAGGTAGCCGGCCAGCGTGTGGGTGGCGTCTTCCAGCTGCACCTGCGCGCTGCGCAACACGGCCAGCATGGCGCCCAGTTCGGGGTCGTAGCGCTCCACGGCGTCCAGCGCCTGGATGGCGCGGCCCACCAGCGTGTCGGCGCCCGGTTCTTCGGTTGAAAGCGCGGCCAGCGCCTGCTGCGCACCTTCCAGCAGCGCCTGGCTGTGGGCCTGGCGCTGGTGTTCGGCGTTCAGGCTGTCCCATTCCCCTTCGGCCGGGTTCAGTTTGTCCAGTTCACCAATCTGCCAGGCCAGCCGCTCGCGTTCGCGTTCCAGCGTGTCTTGCTGGGCGCGCGCCGCGTTCAGCCGCGCCTGGCTGTCGCGCCACTGTTGCCAGGCTGCGGCCAGCGCGCGGCCGTCGACGCCGGCTTGGGCGTCCAGCAGCGCTCGCACGGCGGCCGGCCGCGTCAGGCTCTGCCAGGCGTGCTGGCCGTGGATGTCGACCAGGTGCTCGGCCACCTGCCGCAGTTGCGCCACCGTGGCCGGGCTGCCGTTGATCCAGGCCCGGCTTTTGCCCTGGGCGTCGACGCTGCGCCGCAGCAGCAGCAGCGTGTCGTCCACCGCAAAACCGCCCTCGTCCAGCCAGCCGTGCAGGCCGGCGGGGGTGTCGAATTCGGCGCTCACCTCGGCGCGGGCCGCCCCCTCGCGCACCACGCTGGCTTCAGCACGCTGGCCCAGCGCCAGTTGCAGCGCGTCGATAAGGATGGACTTGCCGGCCCCGGTCTCGCCGGTGAGCACGGTGAAGCCGGGGCCGAGCTCGATGTCGAGCTCGGCCACGATCACCACGTCGCGCAGGGTCAGCCGGCGCAGCATGGGCGGTGGGCGCGCGGCCGGTGCAACAGCTTCACACCACCCCCTCGTACCAGCGCAGCTTGCGCCGCAGCGTGGCGTAGTAGCTCCAGCCCCGGGGGTGCAAAAAGCGCACCTGGTGCGCCGAGCGCCGCACGCGCACCTGGTCGCCGTGCAGCAGGCTGGCAATGTTGTGCATGTCGAAGTTGGCTGAAACGTCTTTGCCGGCGACGATGCCGATGCGCACCTCGCCGTTGTCGGGCAGCACGATGGGGCGGTTGGACAGCGTGTGTGACGCAATCGGCACCACCACCCAGCCGCCGATGCCCGGGTGCAGGATGGGCCCGCCGGCCGACAGCGCATAGGCGGTGGAGCCGGTGGGCGTGGCCACGATCAGGCCGTCGGCACGCAGGTTGGCGACAAAGTCGTCGCCCACGTCCACGCGCAGTTCCACCATGCTGGCCGTTGAACCGCGGCTCACCACCACATCGTTCAGCGACAGGCCTTCATAGATGCGCTGCTCGTCGCGCCACACCTCGCCTTCCAGCATGGTGCGGCTTTCGATCTCGTAGTTGCCCTTCAGCATGGGCGCCAGCGCTTCTTTGTACTGGCCCATGGGGATGTCGGTGATGAAGCCCAGCCGCCCCTGGTTGATGCCCACCAGCGGCAGGCCGTGGCGGGCCAGTTCACGCGCAATGCCCAGCATGGTGCCGTCGCCGCCCACCACCACCGCCAGGTCGCAGCGCTGGCCCATTTCCTGCGGCGTCAGCGCGTCAAATGAGGTCACGCCGGTGGCGTGCGCCGTGGCCTGTTCAAAAGACACCTCCAGGCCCTGGTCGGTCAGAAAGTGTGCAATCTCTTCCAGCTGCGCCCGTATGCCGCGGGCCTGGTACTTGCCCACGATGGCTGCATGACGGAAGCTTTGGCCCATGAAAATGATTAGACCATAGGCCCTGCTGCCGGGCGCCGGGCCTGCAGCGCCGCTGCAGGCCAGCCGTTGGCCCCGCCCTGCACAGCGCCGTGAACAGCGCCGGTGCCCGCTCCCTACAATCAAGCCACCATGTTGGACGACCGCTCCCGTTCGCTGCTGAAAACCCTGGTCGAGCGCTACATCGCCGACGGCACCCCTGTGGGCTCGCGCACGCTGTCCCGCACCTCGGGGCTTGATTTGTCACCGGCCACCATCCGCAACGTGATGGCCGACCTGGAAGAACTGGGCCTGATCGCCAGCCCCCACACCAGCGCCGGCCGCATCCCCACCGCGCGCGGTTACCGCCTGTTTGTGGACACCATGCTCACCGCGCGCCCGGTGGACCTGGCGCACGCCCCGGCCGACGTGGCCGCCGCCGGCAGCGCGCTGCACCCCGACCAGCCGCAGCGGGTGATTGCACAGGCGGCGTCGCTGCTGTCCAACCTGTCCAGCTTTGTTGGTGTGGTCACCGCACCGCGCAAGGCCAGCGTGTTTCATCACATTGAGTTTTTGCGCCTGGGCGAAAAGCGGGTGCTGGTCATCCTGGTGGCGCCCGACGGTGATGTGCAAAACCGCGTCATCTTCACCGCCCGCGACTACCAGCAAAGTGAGCTGCTGGAGGCCACCAACTTCCTGAACGCCCACTACGCCGGCCTGACCATCGACGAGGTGCGCGAGCGCCTGAAGCACGAGATCGACGCGCTGCGCGGCGAGATCGCCACACTGATGCAGGCCGCCGTGCAGGCCGGCACCGAGGTGCTGGCCGAGAGCACCGACAACGTGGTGGTCTCGGGCGAACGCAACCTGTTGGGCATGCAAGACTTTGGCAGCGACATGAGCAGCCTGCGGCGCCTGTTTGACGTGTTTGAGCAGAAAACCGAGCTGATGCGCCTGCTGGAGGTGAGCAGCCGCGCTGAGGGGGTGCGCATCTACATCGGCGGCGAAAGCAAGGTAGTGCCTTTCGAAGAACTGTCGGTGGTGGCCGCGCCTTATGAAATCAACGGCCGCATCGTTGGCACACTGGGCGTCATCGGCCCCACGCGCATGGCCTACGACCGCATGATCCAGATTGTTGACATCACCGCCCGCTTGGTGGGCAACGCACTGTCGGCCAAGCCCTGAGCCCGCGCGGGCTTTGGCGCCTAGAATGCGCAGCCTTTTGCGAAGGGCCGTTAGCTCAGTTGGTTAGAGCAGAGGACTCATAATCCTTTGGTCGTAGGTTCAAGTCCTACACGGCCTACCATTTTTTCTGGACTTTTGGCGCCGCTGACTGCCGCAGTGATCGCGATGGCGCAGTTTGTTTATGGCTCGCACAGATTGGGCAACGTCGTTCACGCCCCGTTTGGCGATGACAAGCTGTTTGTGCGTTTGCCAACGACTTGCCAAACCACCGCTTGCCGGGTGTGCTTTTTGTGGGCATCAAGGATGACGGAACCGCCATGGGCCCCGAGTTTGTGGTCAGCGATGAGTTGCTGCTGACCCTTGCTGACATCAAGACTGACGGCAAGATCACGCCCCCGCCCACGATGACAGTGGCCAAACGCTCGCTGGTGGGGCGTGAGGTGGCGGTGGTGACAGTGTGGCCCGCTGACGCGCCACCGGTTCGGCTGGACGGGCGCATCTGGATTCGAACCGGGCCCCGGCGCGGCCAGGCCTCAACACAAGACGAACGGATGCTCAATGAAAAGCGGTGTTACCGCGACAAGAGCTTCGACGCCCACCCGGTGGGCGGCAGTTCGCTGGACGACCTGAGCCACAGCTACTTTGAGAGCGAATTTCTTCCCCAAGCCGTTGCGCGTGATGTGCTGGAGTTGAATGGCCGCAGCTATGAGGAGCGCTTGGCGTCGCTGGGCATGATCGCCAGCGTGGACGACCCCACGCCCACGGTGGTGGGGCTGTTGACCTTGGGCAAGAGCCCGCGCACCTGGCTGCCGTCCGCGTACGTGCAGTTCTTGCGCATTCGCGGTACCGAGTGGGGTGATCCGGTGGCGGACGAAGCGGAAATCGACGGCAATCTGGACACGATGTTGCGCCGGCTGGACGACAAGCTGAAGGCGACGTTGGCGGTTTCAGTGGACTTCAGCTCCGGTTCCACCACCGAGCCGCGCGCTACGCCTTATCCTTTGTCGGTCTTGCAGCAACTCGCCCGCAATGCGGTGATGCACCGCACTTACGAAGGCACCAACGCGCCTGTCAGGATCTACTGGTTCGATGACCGGATAGAGATTGCGAACCCGGGTGGCCCCTACGGCGCGGTGACGCAGGCGAACTTTGGGTGGCCCGGTGCGAGCGACTACTGAAAACCCCCTATTGGCTGCCGTCTTGAAGAACATGGGCTTTGTGCAGCGTTTCGGCTTCGGCATTGCAGAGGCTCGGCGTGCCATGGCGGCAAACGGTAATCCGATGCCTGAATTCCAGGTTGAACTGACCAACGTGCTGGCCACGTTGCGCCTTGGCGTAGCGGGTGGTGTGTCATGAACGTTCCCGTGCTGACCTTCTTCAACAACAAGGGCGGTGTGGGCAAAACATCGCTGGTGTTTCACCTGGCTTGGATGTTTGCCGAGATGGGCAAGCGGGTGGTTGCCGTTGACCTGGACCCACAAGCC
>JACCDR011499477.1_pt1 | contig 11910 bp, 21 predicted proteins | sample 7446431 | NCBI WGS metagenome assembly JACCDR01 (sample SAMN15323443, study PRJNA562643) | freshwater metagenome | isolation source: river surface water | place: USA:Blue River Watershed | collected 2017-08-17
CTCCTCTCCTCATGAAAAAACTGTACCCCCATTATCGGGGGTACAGTTCAATATTGCAAGTCTGCCGGTCAGCTCCAGTCGCAGGACATGGCCAGCCCCCCGGATCCGGAGGCATCCCAGAGGATGCACGGCACCGGGTCCGCCCGTCCGGGCACCCGCACCTGCTCCACCCGGATGCTACTGTCCTCGGTCGGCGTGCCCCGGTCGCCGCACCCGGCCATCAGCAGGCAGGCCGCCGCGGCGGCCAGCGCCCTCCTCACGGCCCGTCCACCGGGCGCGTAGGGGCGAGGTGTTCGGCGGCGGACTCCCACTGCTCCTTCTCGGTCCGCGTCCTGTCGTGCGCCGCCCGCTCGTCGTCCAGTGCCGCCGCCAGCGACTGCTCGGCCTCCTCGGCCACCTCGGCGCGGCGGCGCATCTCGTCCAGCGCCTTGACCGCGTCGCCGGTCATCGCGCGCTGCACCTCGAGCCGGCGCTCCGCCGCGGCGAGCCGCTCCCGGGCGGAGGTCAGCTCGCCGATCGCGGTCAGCAGCACATAGTGGGAAAACTCAGGGTCGACCGCGAACGAAGCAATGAGTGCGGTCATCGCACGCGGGCCCATGCACAGCGGCGCCACCGCGCAGTCCGGGCGGGTCGCGACATGGTCCTGCCGGGATTCGACCATGTCATCGACCACTGTCCGGTATCGGTCGTAGATCTCCTGCTCGTGGTCCCCCATCAGCCCTCCCTCGCGGTGCGCTTCTGTCCGACGCGGAAGACCAGGTCCACGAGCCGGACCTTCTCGCCGTCGGCCAGCTCCACCTCGGCCGATCCGAGTGAGCGGTCGCCGTAGAGCTCCTGCTTGATCATCGACAGCCGGTCCATCGGGGTCCGCTCGTCCAGGATCTCGGCCGCGTACTGCTCCGGCGTCGGCCGCTGCGGGCCGGCGATCTCGTGCTGCGGCCCGTGCTCCGGGTCGGCCGCCGGTCGGTTGACCGGGATCGCCAGCGCCTTGATGTAGAACTCCCGCAGCGCCACCGACTGCGCCTTCATCGACGACTTGTCGCCGGTGTCGAACCCCTCGCCGATGGACTCGCCGAGCAGCGCGACCATCTGCCCGGTCTCCGAGTGCGGGATCATCAGCGTGTCGCCGCGCGGTCCGAGCACGGCGAAGGTCACCGCAGCCCGGCAGTAGTTCATCGCGGTGTTGTTCTTGGTGCTGATGACCGTGTACTCCGCCGCCACCTTGACCGGGATGACGATCACGCCGTGCTTGCGGATGGCGGGCGCCACCGCGTCCATCACGAGGTCCACGCCGCGGTAGTTGTACCGCGTCCCCTGCTCGGTCTTGTTCGCCTTGGCGATGTACTGCACCTCGCCCATCACCCGCGACCACGCGACGTGCGCGGGCACGTCCATGCTGGCCGGGATGTCCGGGTCCGTCTCGATCACCGGCGGCGCCGGGGCGGCCTGCTCGGCCGGACCCGCCGTCATCCCGGCCTCGCGGGTCACCGCGCCGACCTCGGCCATATCCCTGAGTCCCACGTCTTCTCCCCTCACAGCACGTCGGTGCTGATCGTCTCGGTCGTCTCGTCCTCGCGCAGAGTCCGCAGCGGCCACTCCCCCGACACGCCTGCCGCGTCCTCCACCTTGCCCTGCTCGAGAAAGTGTTCCCGCAGCCCTGCCGCCTGCTCTCGCGCCCACCGCACCTGCGTGGTGTGCAGCTCGGGCAGCGACATGGCGCCGAGGTCGTAGAAGCCCTCGGCGATCTTCATCGGAAAGCGCCGGTCCATGTAGAGGTCGGCCACCGCGCTGATCGGCATGGCGCACCGGTTCGCGATCGTGATGGCGATCCGCAGTGCCGCGATCACGTCGGCGGTCGCCCCGTGCGCGGCGCCCTCGGCCATCGGCACGCCGTAGTGTGCCGCGGCCACCTCGAGCTTCCGCTTGCCCGGCCGGTACCGGTCGACGGCCTTGTCCAGCACGAGCGTGTCGATGACGGGGAAGCGTGCGGCTCGATCCCGGCCGATCCAGATGTCCACGAACCGATCATCGGCAGTGCAGCCGAGCGACCCGACCCCCATTCGCCGCAGCTCGCGGTCGAGCACGGTCAGGTCGTACGGCGCGTTGTGGCAGACCATCGGCACCTCGGGCCCGAGCGCCTCGGCCAGCGTCGCGACGATCGTCAGGACGGCCACCTCGCGCGGCGTGCCGTGCTCGCGCGCGTGCTCGGTCGTGATGCCGTGAAGTCTGGACGCCTCGGCCGGGATGTCGCGCTCCGGCTGAAGCAGGACCTCCGCCTCGCCCGGCGGGCTGCCGGCACTCAGTCCGACCATCGCCGCCGTGATGATCCGCGCGTCGGTCGGATCCCGCCCGTCCGTCTCCAGGTCGAACCCGACCGCGTTCCCTGTCCACCACATCAGCGCCGCCCGATCATTACGCACATCTGGCCGAACAGATAGCTCATCGCGACGGCGACCGGAAGGCCCCACCACCCGAGCAGTGACACGCAGATCGCCCCGATGAAGAATCCTGCGATCGCCACCGCCACGATTATGAGCCACTCGTTGGTCTTCACGGGTGAACCTCCCCCGGGCAGCCGCGGCCCGGCACCTGGCACACGCGCGGCGCCGGCGCCTCGCACGGCTCGCCGGTCACCGGGTCGCACTCCCACGCCTGCCACGGCAGCATCCCGTCGCTCTGGATCGTCAGCCCGGCGGTCAGCGCCTGGTAGAGCGCCGTCCCGCGCAGCCAGCCCTGCGGATCCTTGATGGACTGCCGGGTGATCTCGGCGGACATGCGCTCCAGCGCGTCATGCGCCACGTCGCCGCCGTCGTGCGCGCCGACCATGCCATCGAAGTCCCATGCGTAGCGGAAGGCTTGCGCCCGGGCGCTCCGCATCAACATCGCCGCCGCGTTGTAGCGGTGCCCCGGCTCCATCTCCGCGATGCGCAACCACCGCCCGTCCCGCGTCCGCCACCACTCGCCCTGGTCGAACCGCGCCGTGACGCTCATCGGCTTGCCGTCGCGGTGGCCGGCCAGCGCCTCGGCGTATTTCCGCGTCATGATCACGCCACCGTCCACGGCCATCGCGCCGTCCCGCTCGAGCACGTCCTCCGGTCCCTCGGGCGTCCCCGCCTCGCTGCGTTCCATCGTCTCCCGCGCACTCTCGTCGCTCATCCCTCGTCCCCTCTCGCCTTGTACGCCGCATCGATGTGCAGCACCGGGAAGCCCTTCTCTCTCACGCATGCCTCGTAGGCGTCCGGCCATCCTTCCTTGAGCTTGTCGAGGTCCACGTTCGGCCGGTGCCCGTCGCCGTACCAGAAGGCCCGCTCGCCGGAGAAGGTGGCGATCTCGGCACCGTTCGCACGTTGCCGCAGCCGCGCGGCGATCCGCTTCTTCCGTTTGTCGATCGCCCCTGCCTGCGCGGCCACCTCGGCGTACTCCATCACGTCGCCGATGCCGTGCACGTCCAGCTCGATCACGCCACCCCGCTCCGGGTGTGTGGCGTTGTCGAGCGCGATCATCTTGTCCGGCTTGTCCTCGCTCCACGGTGGTTCGACTCCGGCGAGCAGGTGCTCGGCCCGGAACCGGTCGACCGCGGCGACGACGAACCTCATCAGCTTCTGCTCGCGCTCGGCGTAGACGATCCCCTGCCGCATCGTGTTCCCGCCGATGTTGCAGGCGTAGTGCATGTGGTGGTAGCCGGTCACGTAGAGCTGATGGATCATCTGCGCGAGGATGCGGTCAGGGATCTCCCGGTGCCACCGCGCCGCCGATGCCCGCCCGACGTTCTTGACCTCCAGTCCGCAGATGGCGTTCTCGGCTGACAGCTCGGGGTAGACCGGGCACCGGCGCACCCGCCGGTCGATCGTGCTCTGATGCCACGGCGCGTCGTCGCGGGCGACCAGCCCGATCTCGTCGATGACGGCCCGGTTGCGCCGGCACCACTCCAGCGCGATCGGCCCTTCGAAGATGTGTCCCCAGTCCATCGCCTCGTTCTTCGGCGTCCGGATGTCGTAGACCTTGGTCCGGTAGACGTGCGCAGGGGTGTCCACCTCCGGCAGGTCCAGGATCGACGGCACCTCGGACGACCCGATCCGGTAGCCTTCCGGCAGCTCGGACCAGTGGTCGACCTTCCGGAACTCCCACCCCGGGATGTCCGCCGGGTGCCGCCACCGACGGTCCTGCAACCACTGCTCACCGCCGAGCTGATCGGCCGGCAGCACGAGCCGCCCCGTCGGCGTGACCAGTTCCCCGATCTCACTCATCAGATCGGCCCCTCGATCTCGGTCACGAACGTCTGCGGCTGCGACCACTGGCTCTTGTGCCAGTTGTCCAGATGACGGCGTCGGCGGGACTGCTCGGCGGTCTCCTCGTCGTCGTACGGCCCGAATGCGCGCACCCGTCCCGGTAGCGCGCTCGGTGTCGGCACCTCGATCACGATGAACCGGCTCATCTCCGCTTCCCCTCCCACGCGTCTCCGCTGAGGTCATGATGCGCGCCGCGGTGCCACCGGCCGTGAACGCACCGGCAGGACGGGAACCGCATCTCGGGCCAGATGTACTCCGGGCACCGTAGACCGATGACCATCGTCACGAACCCCAGTACGCGTCTCACCGCGCCACCCCCGCGGCGGGCGCGATGGCCGCGAATGCGGCGCCGGACGGAGCCGGGTGCTCGATGTCCTCTCGGCCGATGTCCCACCCGGCCCGGTACGCCGAGGAGAACCGCGCCGGCAGGACGCCGACGGCGACGAGGATGTCCACGCCCTGCTGGAGAGAGTCGACCTCGATCCGCCGGAAAAGCTTGCGGTGGTAGTCCGTCGTGAAGATCAGTTCGTCGGGGGCCTCCCGCTCGAAGGCGACGTTGTGTCGGCCGCCGTCGGTGTAGCGGTTCCACTCGGCGAACCCGTACGCCCCGGCGAAGCCCTGTCCCCTGCGCCACAGGAAGAAGGAGACGTTGTTGCTGCGCCGCCACCGCGCGATCTGCTTGAGCAGCGCAATGTCCTGCACGCTCAGCCGGCGCACCCCGTCGTCTTCGTAGCTCACGACCGCTCCACCCATCCCATCCCGGTGTAGTCGCCGACGGTCTTCGCGAACCGCTCCCGCGTCACCTCGGCGGACGCCTTGGGCGGCAGCGGGAGCTCGCGCACCACGCCGGGCACGGTGCGGCCGTCCGCAGTCCGGCAGGCGTGCACGACGACCACGATCAGCGAGACGCTTGGAAATGCCGAGACGGTCATGGTCTCCGCCGCGAAGTCCTCCCCCAGCACCCGGACCATCCGGACCGTGTGCGCGGCCTGGTGCCCGTGCCACCGCTCATGCTCCACGGCGTCGCCCACCAGTCCGGGCAGGCTGTCGTCGTCGTTGTCGCCGAACCACTCGCGCCACGCGTTGTGTACGTCCACGTCAACCCCTCTCGTATGTGGGTACAGTTTCCCATGACCTAAGCTCTTGCGCAAGCCCGCATCTGTCTGGCATGCTGGCCACAGCGGAACAATCCCCGACGGAAGGAGGGCAGATGCCGACGACCGAACCTCGGCGCACGCCCGGCGAGACGCGCGAGATGCGCCTGTTCTCCAAGGTGATCAACCAGCGCAACGCGCTCGACGCCGCACAGAGCGGGCTGCGCAGCCCGGACGCCTCGCTCGCCGAGTTCATCGCCCGCCGCCGGCAGCCCGGCACCGGATGGCACTCGTGGGACGAGCTGCGCTACGCGCTGCGCGACGCGACCGGCGAGATCGCCAGCGACGCCACGATCCGCAAGTGGGCCCGCGTCTACGGCATCCCGGAGCACACGCAGCCCGACGGCGAGGGCCGGACCTCGGCGAAGGAGTACGCCGCGGCACTGAAGCGTGCTGGGATTCTTCTGTGAGACGGAGGGGGGTGGTCACCGTGCGGATCTCGTTCGCGATCGACTGGGACTGACCCTTCGCAGCGCGGGACGGAACCGCTCCGGATCTCCAGCGGACCTCCGTCTTTCTCAGCGGCGTTGTCCGGCCGTGCGCACACGGACACGAGGGGCGGTAGAGCCAACAAGCGGTGGTCCGACGGCGAGTGCCGAACGACCAACGTCGCCGCCCCTCACCTGTTCCGCGTAGCTCAGAGGACAGAGCACCGCCCGCCGCGGGCAGGGCCCAGTCAGGGACCAATCGCGGCCCGGCCTGATCAGCCGGGAAGCTGAGGCGGAGGTCGCCGGTTCGAATCCGGCCGCGGGCACGTACCGAGAGGAGACGAGATGGAGAAGGTCGGGGTGGACGCCCCGTGAACCGGATACGGCCGTCGACCCACTGCCTTGTCTGTGGCATCGACCTGCTGAAGCGGTGGATCTCGATCCGCATGCTCCGCGCGACGGCAGACCTGGCGTGGATGACCAACAGCGGCATCTGCGACCACTGCTCGCGCGCCAGGCAGAGCGCCGCCGTGGAGTTCCTTCGGGCCGCCGACGAGGTCCGGACGTGGATGCATCTGGGCGCGGCGTGGGAGGGCAGGGGAAAGCCGAACCAGGCCCTCGGGGCGGCCTTCCGCCGGCTCCAGTCCGCCGAGCGGCGATGCGTGCAGCTGAAGATGTGGCCCGCCAAGAGGAGCACCCGTAGGCCGACACGGTTCTACGGCGACGAGAGGAGCACCACCCGATGATCACCCTGCCCACCACCGAGCTGATCGGTTGCCTGACCGACGTGCTTCCCCAGATCTCCGACGAGAAGGGCGCCCTGGCCGGCGTCCGCGTCGCGTGGACCGGCGAGTCCCTGACCTTCACCACGTACGACGTCTACGCGGGCGCCGTCGTCGAGTGGGTCCCCGGCGAGGGCGCCGAAGGCGACATCGATGACGACGACAACGAGACGCTGTACGTCGAGTGGGGTGGCGACGACGACCCGTGGGCGACGTGGATCTGGCTGCCGCAGGCCAAGGAGATCCTCAAGCTGTTCAAGCTGCCCGCGAAGCTGTGGCGCTTCCCCGTGCAGGTCAAGTGCACGCTGGCCGGAGACCTCATCGTTGAGCGCGTCGACAGCCCGCGCGGCAACCGGGAGCTCCGCATCCCCGGTGATCCGGACATGCTCAAGCGGATCCCCGACGTGCGGGCCGCTGCCGAAAGCGTGATCGCAGCCGGAGCCACCCTGCGCGATCACGTCGGCTTCGCGGCCGGCCGGATCGGCGCGTTCGGCGCCATCCGTCCGCACGGCGCGCTCGCGCTGAGGTTCGGCCCCGGGGGCGATCCGGTCGCCGTCACGGCCGGCAGCCGGTTCGCCGGCTTCATCTACCCGCAGGGCGAGACGCCGCGCCGCTACAGCGTTCTGCGCGACGGCGCCGGATTCATGCCCGGCCAGACCTCCGGCGGCAAGTCGGTGTGACGCGAAAGGCCGGGCCCGATCGGGGCCCGGCCTTCCAACCGAGAGGAGGACGGTGACGAGCCGTCTTCCGAGAGGGCGCCTTCCGACGCAAGAAGGGATCATAGCCGTGACCACCGACAACTTCCTGAGCACCGTGCGCGACCTGGCCGAGAGGGTCGGCGAGGGCTCGCTGATCGCCGCCGGGTTCCTGATGGTCGCCATCCTGATCGGCCTCGCCGAGCTCGCGCGCCGGGTCGGCCGCGGCGACGCGGCCAAGAAGGTTACGACGTTCGCCACCGTGCTAGGCCTCGGGTGGTCCGCGCAGGGCATGGCGGACGCCGCGATCAACACCTACAACCAGCCCTGGCCGGTCGCCGCCGTCTTGTTCCTCGTCTTCGAGGCATGGCTGGTCGGCCGCATGCTCCGCGCTCACCAGTACCGCACCGACTACGCCCGCCGCCGGAAGTTCGTCACAGCCGTGTGGCTCGGCGCCGTGGTGATGGCCGTCGTCGTGGCCACCGGCGAGGGCTGGTCGCAGGCGCCGGGCCGGCTCGCCATTCCCCTGCTGGTCGCGTACGGCTGGTATACCGACCTGACCGCCGCCGACGACCCTGCCGAGAAGCCGGTCACGAGCTGGCGGTGGACGCCGCGCCGTCTCCTGCTCGCCGTCGGCGCGCTCGAGCCGGGCACCCGCGATGCCGTGACGATCGACCGCGACCGCCTGCGCGACCGGATGACCAGGCTCGCCTTCCGGATCGACCACGGCAGCCCGAAGGTCAGCGGCTGGCTGCACCGCAAGACGCGCCTCGCCAAGATGAAGACCGTCGCCGACGACGACGACCTGAACGAGGTCCGTGCGCGGCTAGCCCGCATGTCGGTCAATCTGATGGCCCCGCCGCCGAAGCCGATCTCGCGCGACGTGCTCCCGTCCGCCGACATCGAGCGGCCGCCGCCGCGCCGGTCGCGCCAGGCCGTCGCCACGGACACGTGGCCTCAGGGCGTGCATATGCGCCACGGCAAGGTGCTGCGCGGTGAAGAGCTCTTCGCCGACGGCGTGCGTCTCGTCCTGGACTCGGTGTCCCCCGACCTGCCCCGGGGCTACAGCAACGCCACGCTGGCCGAACAGTACGACCCGCCGCTCAAGGAGCGCACCGCCGAGAAGATCGGCGCCGCGGCCCGCAAGCGGCTCAACGGCTCCGTGCCCGCCCACGACTGAGGAGACCCCCATGACCGAGTTGCCGACCCCTGCCGCCGTCTCTGCCCTCGCCGAACGACTGGCCGGCGACCTGGCCAGCCTGGCAGCGGGCGCCGAGGTGACCGTCACCGCAAGCAAGGGCCGCCGGTGGCGCGTCACGGCTGCCAGCGACCGCGTGACCATGTGGATCGAGGTGGAGCCCCTGCCCCGCCGCCGGTTGAAGTGGCAGGCGTCGGAGTTCTGGCTCGACGGCGTCAAAAGCGACCGCCGCGGCTACGAGGAGGTGCTGCGCACGTTCGCCGACCCGGATGGGTCCGGCACTCCACTGCCGGTCACGGACGTTCCGATCGCTGCGGCCCCCGACTTTGTGGCCAAGGTGCTGCGCATGATCGAACGCACGGGGGCCGGTTCGCTGCGGCCCTCTGTGCAGCGCTCCGGTAACGAGCACCGAATTACCCTGACCAGCGATCGGATCCGCCTCGTTCTGCGCATGCGCGAGTCGTTCAACTTCTTGCGGCCCTCCCGTGACCCGTCCGCCTCGCTGGATCAGCAGGTGGAGCTGTGGATCGACGGAGTGGACCGCAGCGACATGGCCGGCAAGACGATCGCATCGGCCCTCGCCGCAGCCGCATCGCACATCGCAGCCACTCCCCCGCCCTCGATCAGCCGAGAGGCCCCCGCGGCCGTCAACACCGGCGTGCAGGTACGAAAGACCACCGTTATCCGCAACTGACCTCCCCTCACGCAAGGGGTTGCGAAAGGGGGGACACTGGGGGTACAGTATGAGTATCAGAAAGAGCGAGGCAGGGAGAAGGACATGGGCGAGCAGCTGACCATCCGCGAGGCTTACGACATCGCGCGCGGGCACAACGGCCGCGACTGGGTTCGGATCGCTGTGATCCAGACCCTGACCGGGATGCGCCGGCAGGAGCTGGCCGAAGAGATCACCCGCATGGTCGACACCGACCCGTACTTCCGCGCCGAGCCTGAGGCCCTGCGCCACCGGGTCACCGAGGACGACGAGCGCTACGCGGTGAAGATCGGCGGCGAGGACCGCCATCTGATCGCGTGGTTCTGATAGATCAGGCCGGGCCCCCGTCAGACGCAGGTCGGCGGGGGTTCGTGCCGCACAGGGGACCGCAGCCCGGAGGGGGGTTGCGGTCCCTTCCTTGTGGGGGTACAGTAAAGCCATACCGAGAGAGAGTGAGAGAGCGATGGCCGTCAAGCTGATCTCCACGGAGACGATCTGCAAGGTGGACGTCACCACGAGCATCACGTTCGTGGACGAGTACGACCCGGACTATTCCTGCGTCCCCACCGTGGCCCGCGCCTACCTCATCGACGGCAGGCTCGACAAGATCGAGCTTGACGGTGACGACGGGTCCGGCATGTTGACCACGGTCATCCTGCGCGACATGGGCAAGCTGTCCGGCAGACAGGTTGCCCTGATCTGCAAGATCCTTGCCGCGTGCGAGGTGTGACATGGCCCGCACATTCGTCTTCAGCGACAACCTCACCGCCCGCGTCGAGCTGGTCCAGGACCAGGTGACCGGCGACTGGCGCGCCTACTGCGCCGGCTGCGGTCCGGAGCGCGACCGCGGCGACTCCGACCCGGACCTGCTCCGCGACTCGCACGAGCGGTTCGTGTTCGAGGATGCCGAGCAGGTGGCCGCGATCCACGTCGACTCGTGCAAGCGCTGCGCCGACCCCGACTGCCGGACCGAGCGCCCGCACGATGCCGGCCACCGCTGCCGTAAACCGATGATCGCCGTTTACTGAGAGGACGATCGACCATGCCCACCGTGCCGAGCTGGATCACCCGAGCGGTGGTCGTCGAAAGCGGTCCCCTCCGCACCGACGTCAACGCCGTGAAGGACTGGCGCGCGACCGCGACGCAGGTCGTGGTGATCCTGGACGACCGCAAGCGCACCGAGATCCGCTTCCGTGTGGACAACCTGCGGCCGATCGGCGCCGAGCACCGAGGCGCCGAACTGCTCGACAGCCGCGACCCCCAGACGGCCATGCGCATCCTGCGCTACCGCGCCGATCAGGCCGTGGAGGATCTGGCGGGGGAGATCGCCCGGATCCGCCTCGATAAGGTGCGCAGCGACCGCGAGGAGCAGGCCAAGCGCATCACCGTCCTGCGCGACAAGGCGACCGCCGCGCTCGCCGCGCTGGAGCCGTGGCTGTGACCGGGCAGGCCCGGTGGGGCGACGACGAGGAGACCATGCGGCTCCGGCCACCGGTCGACCCGTGGGCCGACCGCGGTGGCGACACGGCGGAGATACCGGTCCGCCAGCCCCGCCGACGGGCGGTCTACGGACGGGTCTATGAGGTCTTCACCACCCGCCCGGACATCGACGGCCCGCACCCGTACGCCGGCCAGACGACGACCACGATCCATCAGCGCGTGCACGGGCCCAACGGCCACACGTCGCCGGGCGAGGTCGCCAAGGCTCCGTGGAAGGCACGCATCAAGCCGGGTCGCGCGGGATACCGCCAGCTCAAGGTGATCTACGCGAGCGGCGACCCCGCAGCCGATCAGGTCCGGCTCGACATGGCCGAGGCGTTCGCGATCGACGAGCTCAGGACGACCTACAACACCCAACGACCGATCCGCTCACCCGGCACACCGAGGCCGGTTCGCCCGCGGCCGGCCAGCAGGCCGTTGCCGGCCCGAGCGGTCGCCGCGCAGCGCCGACGGGTCAGGGTCCGGTTCCGGATGGCCGCCCTGCTCGCCCTGGTGTTGTTCTTCACCTACCTGTCCGCCCGGGTGGCCGTGGCCATGCGGATGGACAGCCCGGCCTTCCCGTGGGTCGCTGCTCCGATCGCGGGCGTGGCGATGGGATGGTCCGTGTTCTGGTATCTCCACCGCGCCTTCCGGAAGCTGACCCGATGAAACCCCTTGCGTCTCTGGTGTAGTGGGGGTACAGTAGAGTCACAAGCAAGGGAACGAGCTAGGGAGACAGAGATGGCCGGCACGAAGACCCCCGCCCCGCTCAGCATCACCAAGGCCACCCGGCAGGCTCGCCGGATCGTCGATGAGGTGATGCCGGGCGTGATGGCCACCGTCGACAGCAAGCTGTCCCACGACCTCGCGACCGACACGCCGCTCGTGATCACGACGGTCACCTTCCCCGCCGGGCAGCACGGGCGGGGCGGCTTGGCCCTCCTGCTGGCGGCGCTGCCCGGCTTCCGCTCCCGCACCGTCGCGGATTCCCGCATCACGATCGCCCGCAGTCGCTGATCAGACGGGGGCGCAAGCCCCCGCCTGGATCGCTCAGATGGGCACGCGGACGGTGGGACTCGGCCGAAACCAGGCCGGTTAAAGCTCGCACCATCACTCCGGAATCCGCCCGCGTGCCCTTCTGGCCGATCAAGGCATACGCCCACCGATGGAGGC
>JACCDR012669854.1_pt1 | contig 11910 bp, 9 predicted proteins | sample 7446431 | NCBI WGS metagenome assembly JACCDR01 (sample SAMN15323443, study PRJNA562643) | freshwater metagenome | isolation source: river surface water | place: USA:Blue River Watershed | collected 2017-08-17
AGCATGGATGTGGGTGGAGCCCATCATCAACGGCTGGGCTGAGCTAGACGACAAACCACGCGCTTACTCAGCAGGCAGCTGGGGCCCTGCCGCTTCGTCGGCCTTAATGGCACGCGAAGAACTGTCGTGGTTTGAGGAAGCCTGATGACCAACACTTGGCATCCCACCTCACGCGGCACCTTGACGGTGAACACCGTCAGCCAAGCCGAGCTGAATGTGCGCTTGGCACAAGACATCGCGCAACGTTTGGCAGCCGCTATTCAGGCGCGTGGCTTTGCTGTGCTGAGTGTGTCGGGTGGTAAATCGCCCGTGGCTTTGTTTGAAGCCTTGCGCGTGATCGACATCGATTGGGCGCACGTGCGCGTGACGCTGGTGGATGAGCGCTGCGTGCCGCGCACTCACCCCGACAGCAATGCGCTGTTGGTGCAAACCCATTTGCTGCAAGACCTCGCAGCCAAAGCACAACTGGTGTTCATGGTGACCAGCGCCACCGAGCTTTTGGAGTCGCCCACCACGTTGGCCAAAGCTGCAGGCTTGGCTTTGAATGCGGCAGGCATAGCCGATGTGTTGGTGCTTGGCATGGGTGCTGATGGCCATACTGCCTCGTTGTTTCCAGAAGCACCCAACTTGGCCGAGGCGCTTGATTTGCGCAACACGCAAACCTGTGCAGCCATTGAGTTGAAGAACCCACCCGCCAATGCCCCCTATGCACGCATCACGCAAACCTTGCCGCAAATTCTGTCGGCACGCCACATCGTGTTGCCACTGACGGGCACAGACAAACTTCACACCTTGCAACAAGCTTGGCCACATGCCAAAGCCTGCTTGCCCATCTCTTTTGTCTTGCAACAAAACCAAACGCCTGTGGCGCTTTGGTTGGCCAACTAAGACTCTTGATCGAGACATCATCAACATGACCACACCTTTGCACCCCACCCTCGCCGCTGTCACGGCGCGCATTGAGCAACGCAGCACTCAAACACGCCAAGCTTATTTAGACGTGTTGGCCAAAGCCAAAAAGCCTGGCCCATACCGCGGCGGCATGGGCTGCGCCAATGCAGCACACGCGTATGCGGCCATGCCTGCCAACGACAAGCTGGTGTTGCGCCAAGAGCGTCAGCCCAACGTCGGCATCATCACCGCCTACAACGACATGCTCTCGGCCCATCAGCCTTATGAGCACTACCCAGAAAAAATTCGCACAGCGGCGCGTGCCGCAGGTGCGACCGCACAAGTGGCAGGTGGCGTACCCGCCATGTGCGATGGCGTGACCCAAGGCGAAGACGGCATGGAGCTGTCGCTGTTCTCACGTGATGTGATTGCGTTGGCTACTGCTGTGGGCCTGTCGCACAACGTGTTTGATGCTGCGCTGTTCTTGGGCGTGTGCGACAAGATCGTGCCAGGCCTCTTTATCGGCGCGTTGCAGTTTGGTCATTTGCCTGCGGTGTTTGTGCCAGCTGGCCCCATGACTTCTGGTTTGTCGAATGACGACAAAGCCAAAGTGCGTCAGCAATATGCACAAGGCTTGGTCAGCCGTGAGGTGCTGTTAGAAGCCGAACAAGCGGCGTATCACAGCGCTGGCACCTGCACGTTTTATGGCACAGCCAACTCCAACCAAATGCTCATGGAAATCATGGGCCTGCACCTGCCCGGCTCGTCCTTTGTAAACCCAGGAACTCCGCTGCGTGAAGCCCTCACCGTGGAAGCTGTCAAACGTGCTGTGGCTTTGTCGCAAGACAAAGAAACAGGCGTGGGCTACCAAATCAATGCCAAGGTCATCGTCAACGGCATTGTGGGCTTATTGGCCACCGGTGGTTCTACCAACCACACGCTGCACATCGTCGCCATGGCGCGTGCGGCAGGCCTGATTGTGAATTGGGATGACTTCTCTGATCTCTCAGCTTGCGTGCCCTTGCTAGCTCGTGTGTACCCCAATGGCAGCGCCGATGTGAACCACTTCCAAGCAGCAGGCGGCATGGGCTATCTGATAGCCCAGTTGCTCAGCGCAGGTTTACTGCACGACGATGTGCACACCATCATGGGCCAAGGCCTGCACCGCTACACCGTGGAGCCTTGGCTGAACCCTGCTCTTAACGGTCAGCTCGATTGGCGCGATGTGCCTACTCAATCTGCTGACGAAGCCGTATTACGCCCAGTCACACACCCCTTCAGCGCCGATGGTGGCTTGCGTTTGCTCAAAGGTAACTTGGGACGCGCCGTGGTGAAAGTATCTGCAGTGAAGCCTGAGCATCGCCAAGTGCGCGCCCCCGCCATCGCGTTGACCGATCAAAAGCAACTCAACCAACTGTTCAAAGAGGGCAAGCTCGAACGCGACTTTGTGGCCGTGGTGCGCAACCAAGGCCCACAAGCCAACGGCATGCCCGAATTACACCGCCTCACGCCCGTGTTGGGCGTGTTGCAAGACAAAGGCTTCAAAGTGGCGCTGGTCACTGATGGCCGCATGTCAGGCGCATCGGGCAAAGTGCCTGCAGCGATTCACTTGAGCCCCGAATCCGTCAACGGCGGCTTGATTGGCAAAGTGCAAGACGGCGACATGATTGCGCTCGATTGCGACACCCAAACTTTGCAGCTTGAAGTGAGTGATGCCGAATTGGCCAAACGCACGGCACCCACCCCTGATTTGTCTGGCAACCAGCACGGCACAGGCCGCGACATTTTTGCCCTGTTCCGAGCCAATGCAGCGCTGGCGGAAGAAGGCGCATCGCCTTTGTTCACCGACATCTAAACCCCTCATTCGCACACTCGATATGACCCAACACAACCCAGCTTTCACTCGGCCCTCGTTCACCTCACGCGTGGTGCCCGTCATCGTCATCACCCATCCCGATCAAGCCGTGCCCATGGCGCATGCGCTGCTAGAAGGTGGCATTGATGTGATGGAGATCACGTTGCGTCATGCCGCCGGTTTGCCTGCGATTGAACAAGTCGCCAAACAGGTGCCCCAAATGCATGTGGGCGCAGGCACGGTCACACGCGCCGAAGAAATGGCCCGCGTGCAAGCAGCAGGAGCCAGCTTTGCCCTCTCACCCGGCATGACCGATTCCCTCGTGCAAGCTGCGATTGACTGCAAACTGCCTTTCATGCCGGGCGTGATGACACCGGGCGAAGTGATGGCCGCACGCGACCACGGCTTTGGTTTGGTCAAACTCTTTCCCGCCGCACAAGCCGGTGGCTTGGCCATGCTCAAAGCACTAGGCGGCCCACTGGGCGATATGCGTTTTTGTCCCACAGGCGGTGTGTCACTGGCCAACATGGGTGAATTTTTGAAGCAGCCCAATGTGGCGATGGTGGGTGGCTCGTGGCTCACACCGGTCGATGTAGTGGAACGTGGCGATTGGGCCGAGATCACGCGCTTGGCCCACGAAGCCACAGACGCTTCCAAGATTTAAGTTAATTCATCCGCCCCATCAAAAGTTTCATTCGCCCAAGCCAAGATACTCAATAAATTTGACGAAAATCCACACCATGACTGCATTCGTCCCCCCACACAAACGCCAAGCTTGGCAAGCCCTGCAAGCCTTGGCCCAAGGCCCTCAACCTCACCTGCGTGAATTGCTGAAAAGCCAAGAGCGCAACGCAGCCCTGCACGCCAGTGGCGCGGGCATCAGCATCGACTACGAACGTCAACGCGTCACACGCGAAGTGATGCAACAGTTGTTGGCTTTGGCTGACGAATCGCAAGTCATGAGCCAAGCGCAAGCCATGTTCAAAGGCGAGCCCATCAACGCGACCGAACAACGTGCGGCATTGCACGTGGCCTTGCGCGGCAGCCATGTACCCAACCCACCTTGGGGGCATGAAATCTCCAAGCAAGTGGCAAATGAGCTGCACCGCGTGTGTACCTTTGCCGAAAAGGTTCGCGAAGGCCAAATGAAAGGCTTTGGTGGCGAGTCCATCACTGATGTGGTCAACCTCGGCATTGGCGGCTCTGACCTCGGCCCCCGCATGACCACCGAAGCGCTCAGCCACTTGACGCGTGACAGTTTCAAAAACAAAGTGCGCGTGCACTATGTGTCCAACGTGGACGCATGGAGCCTCTACACCGCACTCGCCTACCTCAACCCTGCACGCACAGCGTTTGTGGTGCAAAGTAAAACATTCACCACGCAAGAAACCATGACCTTGGCTGCATCGGCCAAGCGTTGGTTGAGCGATGGTGGCGGCCCTGCTGATCAACTCGGCAAGCACCTCATTGCGGTGACGGCCAACCCACAAATTTCTGCAGCACAAGGCTTCACGCCTGAGCACACCTTTGGTTTTTGGGATTGGGTCGGTGGCCGCTATTCGGTGTGGTCTGCCATTGGCTTGCCATTGGCCATCTCCATCGGTGCGTTTGCGTTCCAAGACATGCTCTTGGGCGCACGTGCCATGGACGAGCATTTCATGACGGCACCGTCCGATCAAAACTTGCCATTGCTCATGGCGTTGTTTGGCGTGTGGAACCGCAACTTCTTAGGCGCCACCACACACAACATTGCACCCTATGCATCACCCTTGGGCAAGTTCGCCTCGTTCTTACAACAGATGGACATGGAGTCCAACGGCAAAGGCACACACGTCGATGGCAGCCCTGTCGAAGTGGCCACCGCCCCTGTGTTGTGGGGCGGCTTAGGCATTGACGGCCAGCACGCGTACTTCCAGCTCATTCACCAAGGCAAGCACTTGGTACCGATGGACTTCATCGGCTTGCGCACCGAACGCAGCCCCTTGCCATTTGCCGCAGAACACCACCGCGTGGTGTTGCTCAACATGCAAGCCCAAGCGCAAGCTTTGGCGATTGGCCGCACGCCCGAAGAAACCATGAAGGAGCTGCGCGACAGCGGGATGGACGAGGCCGAAGTACAACGCTTAGCCCCACACCGCAGCTACCCCGGCAACGTGCCCAGCACCACCATTTGGGTGGATGCGCTCACACCACGCAGCATGGGTGCGCTCATGGCCCTGTACGAACACAAAGTGTTCTGCCAAGCCGCCATCTGGGGCATCCACGCTTATGACCAATGGGGCGTTGAGCTGGGCAAGAAAATGGCGAAAGACATCGAAGCCGCCGAAGCAGCCCGCCTGAAAGCCTGATGCATGTTTGAGTTGCGTTGCCCAGTCGGCTTTATCTTCTCCGACTGCGGTGATGCAGCTGGCGGAGCGGCTGTTTCCTCGTGCTGGAGTACCAGAAATCGTCAACTGCCGCTCCGCCAGCTGCATCACTTTAGGTTTGCGAAAAACACTGGGCTTCACTCGCTGCACCGCGATCGTTCTCGCGCCCTCAACTGGTCACCTCTGCGCCTTCTGGACTTACGCATGTTCACCACTTCATCACGTCGCAGCTTGGCTGCAGGGGAATGCGCAGGTGACGATTTCTGGTACTCCAGCATGAGGAACCTGCGTGTTCCCCTGCAGCCAAGCGAGCCAAGCACCTAAAGCAAAAAACAAATTCACATCTCACTATCAAGAGCACTCCATGACTGACAAAACTTCAGCCAAAGCAAAACCATCAGCTACTGCCAGAGCAACAGCGCAAGCCAAAGAAAACGAGCGCCCCTTAGTCGAAGACATCCGACTCTTAGGCCGCATCTTGGGCGACGTGATTCGTGAACAAGAAGGCAAAGAAGCCTATGAGCTGGTTGAGCAAGTGCGCAAGCTCTCGGTGGCGTTTCGCCGCGACTCGGATGCCAATGCCGATAAAGCCCTGAAAAAACTCTTGGCCTCGCTCAGCGCAGAAGCCACAGTCAGTGTGATTCGCGCCTTCACCTACTTCAGCCACTTAGCCAACCTCGCCGAAGACCGTCACCATATTCGCCGACGCGCCATCCACGAACGAGCGGGTGATACGCAAGAAGGCAGCCTCACCGTGGCGTTAAGTCGCCTCAAGGCCGCAGGCATTGCGCCTAAGAGCATTGTGCAAACACTGGGGCACAGTCATGTGTCGCCCGTGCTCACCGCCCACCCCACCGAAGTGCAACGCAAAAGCATCTTAGATGCAGAGCATGGCATTGCGCAGCTCTTGGGTTTGCGAGACGACATCAAATCACGCTCTGCCCTGCACGCCTCTGTCAAAACACCAGATGCCTTGGCAGCGCGTGAACTCGCTGCTAATGAAATGCAACTGCGCGCACGTGTTTTGCAACTGTGGCAAACGCGCTTGCTGCGCTTCACCAAACTTACGGTGTCGGATGAAATTGAAAACGCACTGAGCTATTACGAATCCACCTTCCTGAGCGAAATTCCCAAGCTCTACGCCGACCTCGAGGCCGAGTTGGGCCAAGCTCACGTGCACAGCTTTTTGCGCATGGGCCAATGGATTGGTGGTGACCGCGATGGCAACCCCAACGTCAATGCCGACACATTGCGCTTTGCCTTGCGCCGCCAATGCGATGTGGCCTTGCGCCACTACTTGACCGAGCTGCATTACCTCGGCAGTGAGTTGTCGATGTCAGCCATGTTGGTTGATGTCACACCTGAGATGCACGCACTGGCCGATCGCTCGCCCGACACCAACGCACACCGCCAAGACGAGCCCTATCGCCGCGCCCTCACCGGCATGTACGCCCGCTTAGCCGCCACGCTCAAAGACCTCACCGGTGGTGATGCAGCACGCCATGCGGTTGCGCCACAAAACCCTTATGTGTCTGCACAAGAGCTACTGGCCGATTTGCGCGTGATTGCAGACTCGCTACACCACCAACACGGCAGTGCCTTGATGGCGCAGCGCCTCACGCCTTTGATGCGCGCGGTGGACGTATTTGGCTTTCACCTCGCCACGGTGGATTTGCGCCAAAGCTCAGACCAACACGAATTGGTGGTGGCCGAGTTGCTGGCCACAGCAGGCGTTGAAAAAAATTACGCCAAACTCAACGAAGCACAACGCGTGGAAGTTCTGAATAAGTTGCTGCACGACGCACGCCCCTTGCGTGTGATGGGTGCAAACTACTCAGAACTCGCGCTCAAAGAACTGGCAATTTTCGAAACTGCCCGCGAGATGTTAGAGACCTTTGGCAAAGACGCGATTCGCCACTACATCATCAGCCACACCGAAACTGTGAGCGACTTGCTCGAAGTGTTGTTGCTGCAAAAAGAAACAGGCCTCATGCGCGGTACCTTGGGCAGCAAAACATCGACCTGTGATTTGATCGTGGTGCCTTTGTTTGAAACCATCGAAGACTTGCGCTGTGCAGCAGACATCATGGGTGGCTTTTACGCGATTGAGGGTGTGGCCAACTTGGTCAAGCGCAGCGGTGGTGAGCAAGACATCATGCTGGGCTACTCCGACAGCAACAAAGACGGCGGCATCTTCACCAGCAACTGGGAGCTCTACCGCGCCGAGATTGCCTTGGTCACTTTGTTTGATGGTTTGTTCAAACAACACGACATCACCCTGCGCATGTTCCACGGCCGTGGCGGCACGGTGGGGCGCGGCGGCGGCCCGAGCTACCAAGCGATTCTTGCGCAGCCACCCGGCACCGTACGCGGTCAAATTCGCCTCACTGAACAAGGTGAAGTGATTGGCTCGAAATACGCCAACCCAGAAATTGGTCGTCGCAATTTAGAAACCCTCGTGGCTGCCACCCTAGAAGCCACGATGTTGCAAACCACCAAGCCTGCACCGCAGGCGTTCTTGGATGCGGCGCAATGGTTGTCTGCTGCCAGCATGGCCGCTTACCGTGGCCTCGTGTACGAGACACCAGGCTTTACCGAATACTTCTTTGCGTCCACGCCACTGCGTGAAATTGCTGAGCTCAACATTGGCTCACGCCCTGCGGCACGACCCAAGAGTGGCAATGCGTCTCCTCGCATCGAAGACTTGCGTGCGATTCCATGGGGCTTTAGCTGGGGCCAATGCCGTTTGACACTGCCGGGCTGGTTGGGCTTTGGCTCGGCGGTGGATCAGTTCATCCACCAACACCCCACGCTCAAACCCAAAGACGCTTTGGCCTTGCTGCAAAAAATGCAACGCCAGTGGCCCTTCTTCCGCTCGCTCTTGTCTAACCTCGACATGGTGTTGTCTAAGAGCGATTTAGGATTGGCTTCACGCTACGCCGAGTTGGTCAGCGACACACGTTTGCGCAAGAAGATTTTTGGTTTAATCGAAGCCGAATGGCACCGCACCTCTGACGCGCTGAAGCTCATCACGGGCGACAAGCAACGCTTGGTGAACAACGCAGCCTTGGAGCGCTCCATGCGCCACCGCTTCCCCTACATCGACCCACTGCACCACTTGCAAGTAGAGTTGATTCGTCGCTACCGCGAAGGCAAGCGCCCGCAAGACCGTGATGAGAAAGCCCAGCGCGGCATTCACATCTCGATCAACGGCATTGCGGCAGGCTTGCGTAACACAGGCTAAGAAAAAAACAAGCCACAAAAAGCAAACGCCACCCGAGGGTGGCGTTTCTCATGGCGCCCAAAAAAGCGCTTTAAAAATTACTTCTTAGCACGCAAACGTGTCAATTCTTTCTGCGTGTCGCTCCACAAGTCCATGCCCACGTTGGTGGCAATGCCTGCGTTCACATGCGTGAGCTTGTCGCGCATGCGGTTAACTTCGGCAACTGAAAGCTCGTTGATTTGCATGCCTTTGGCTTTCAAATCGCCCAATGCTTTAGCAGCTTCATCGCGCGTGTCTTTGCGCTCAAAGTCACGGCTCACGCGCGCAGCATCGAGCAAGATTTTTTGTTCTGTCTTGCTCAATCCATCCCACCACTTTTTGCTCACAGTCACGATCCAGGGGCTGTACACGTGGTTGGTCACACTCAGGTACTTTTGCACTTCGTAGAACTTGCTCGACAAGATGGTGTTGTAGGGGTTCTCTTGGCCGTCGACGGTTTTGGTTTCCAAAGCGCTGAACAACTCAGAGAAAGGCATGGGCACTGCATTCGCACCCAAGAGCTTGAAGCTGTCGAGGTACACATTGTTTTGCATCACGCGCAGCTTGACATCGTTCAAGTCTTCCAGCTTGGTCACTGGGCGCTTGCTGTTGGTCAGGTTACGGAAACCGTTTTCCCAATAGGCCAAACCGACCAAGCCTTTGTCTTGCAACTTGTCCATCACCTTTTGGCCGATCGGGCCATCGAGCACTGCATCGGCTTCTTTGACGTTGTTGAACAAGAACGGCGTGTCCCACAAAGCCATCTCTTTGGTGATGCCCACCAAAGTGGCTGTGGATCCGACCATCATTTCTTGCGCGCCGCCAATCAAGGCTTGTTGCATTTGTGTGTCTGGGCCCAAGGCAGCGGCACCAATGGCGCGCACTTTCATCTTGCCGCCAGAGGCTTTTTCCACGTGCTCAGCAAACACTTTGGCCGCACGGCCTTGGTTGCTTTGCTCGTTCAAGCCATAGCCAAAACGAATCAAGCGTGGCTTGATGTCTTGCGCGAAGGCAGAGAACGAGGCACTGGCTACGGCCACTGTGGCTGCAGCAATGAGGGTTCGACGAAGAATAGTCATGGGAAGTCTCCTTGGGTTAAAACTTATCGCATCCACGCCACAGGGGCGGTCACGATTTGTGGGAACAAAACAAACGCAGTCAAGATGACGAGGTAAGTCACCAAAAACGGGTTGACCCCTTTGATGACTTGGTGCATGGACAAACGCCCCACACCGGCCACCACATTGAGCACAGTGCCAACTGGCGGTGTGATCAAACCAATCGCGCCATTGAGCACAAACATCAACCCGAAATACACAGGGTCAATGCCAGCCTTCACCGCGATGGGCAACATCACGGGCGCAAAAATCAAAATCGTTGGTGTGAGGTCAAGCGCGGTGCCAATGAGTACCAGCGTAATCATCATCACTGCCATCAACACGCGAGGGCTTTCAACCAACGGGCCGAGCCAACCGGTGAGCACCGTGGGCAAATCTGCCAAGGTGATCATGTAGCTGGCCACTTGCGCGCCTGCGCACAAGAACATCACCACTGCGGTTGTTTTGGCAGCACGCACCAAGACCTCATGAATTTCAATGAGCTTCATCTCGCGGTGGATGATCAGCGCCACAAACAAAGCGTAAAACGCAGCCACCACGGCCGCCTCAGTAGGCGTGAAGATACCGGTCTTCATGCCACCGATGATGATGAGCGGCATGAGCAAGGCCCAAATGGCTTTGCGGGTGGCGTGCAAGCGCTCGATCAAGGGCAATTTTTCGCCATGAGGCAAATCAATGTGGCGCAGTTGAAGTTTCCACGCGATGATCAAACCAATGCCCATGATGATGCCGGGCACGATGCCAGACAAAAACAAAGAAGAGATCGATGTGTTGGTGGTCACGCCGTAAATCACAAACGGCATGGACGGAGGAATGATGGGCGCAATGATGCCGCCCGAGGCAATCAAGCCTGCCGAGGTGTGCATGGGGTAGCCCTGACGCTTCATCATCGGCAACAAAATCGTAGCCAAGGCCGCTGTGTCTGCAAGCGCAGAACCACTCATGCTGGCCATCAGTACGGCAGCGCCAATCGCGACAAAACCCAAACCACCACGGATATGCCCCACCCACGCTTGTGCCATGTCAATGATGCGGCGGCTGATGCCACCTGAGTTCATCAACTCACCTGCCAAGATGAAGAACGGCACGGCCAACAATGGAAAGCTGTCCACGCCAGCCACCAAGTTTTGCGCGAGCAGCTGGGTATCCCAAAAATCAAGGACCCAGGCCATGCCTGCGCCTGTGAGAACCAAGGCAAATGCCATGTTCAGCCCCATACCCATGAGCAACAACATGCCCACAGAGAAAACAACGAATGCTTGTGCTTCTGCTGTCATGTTATTTACTCCACGTCCACGCCGTGGTCAAAGTCCATCGCTTTGTTTTGAATCAATTCTTTGAGTGCCATCAGGCCAATGGCCAATGCACACAGCAGCACAGGCAAAGGCAACAACCAATTGGGATAGCCCAACACGACTGAGTTACTGCTCAGCCCCACTTCGACTTGTTGCCAAGCACCACGTCCCAACATGACGCAGCTCACAATCACCAAACATCGAATCAGAATCGTCAAAGCTTGGATGGTTTTGGGGTGCTTGCGCAAGCTCGCGATGAAACTGGTGAAGGCCATGTGCTCACCCGCTGGGTAAGCCGCTGTGGCACCGATGAACACCATCCACACAAACAGTAAGCGCGAGAGTTCTTCACTCGCAGCAATGCCGCTGCCAAAGCCGTAACGCAGCACCACGTTGAAAAACACGGCCACCGCCATGACGCCCAAACACGCGGCCATCAGCACTTGCGCGAGTGCCTGACTGCGTGAGGTGGTTTGACTTGAACTCATACACACTCCTTCGCTTGCAACCAAGCACACACCTGCGATTGGATGGTTTCTATGCTTTGTGTGGCATCTACTGTGATGACACCCGATTCATTGATTGGCTTTTCTAATGCAGCAAATTGGCTGTCTACCAACGCTGGTTGAAAGTAGTGGCCGGGTCGTTGCGTGACACGTGCGATAGATTGCTCACGCGTGAGGTCCAAATGCACAAACAGCAAGCCCTGCACACTTTGACGTAAACGGTCGCGGTACGCCTTCTTCAAAGCCGAACAAGTCAACACGGCGCGTGGCCCGCGTTGCACCAACTCATGGGCCAACACATCGAGCCAACCGGCACGGTCGTCGTCTGTCAACGCAATACCTGCGCGCATTTTGTTGACGTTCTCGGATGGATGAAACTCATCTCCTTCAATCAACTGCCAACCTAAAGCTTGCGACAAAGCAGCCGCAAAACTTGATTTGCCGCAACCGGCGACGCCCATGATGACGACTGGAGCATTCATCTTTGCATTATGGATAGCGCTATCCCATTTGAATTAAAAGGAGAGCGACTTCAGTGATAACCATCACATCATTCGCTCTTGGATAGCGCTATCATAAATAAATCTAAACGCGCACAACCTAGCAAAAACCCGTAG
>JACCDR012540810.1_pt1 | contig 11909 bp, 12 predicted proteins | sample 7446431 | NCBI WGS metagenome assembly JACCDR01 (sample SAMN15323443, study PRJNA562643) | freshwater metagenome | isolation source: river surface water | place: USA:Blue River Watershed | collected 2017-08-17
CGGCTTCGATGCGCCGGGCCGCCGGGCTCGCCTCGATGTCCTCGGCCGCGCCCCGCAGTTCGTGCTGATTGCCGGTCGCGCTGATCGCCAGCAGGTTGGGCAGTCGGTAGGCGCCATGGAGCGGGTCGGCCAGCAGCTTGAGTGTCAGGTGGGTCGTCAGTGCCGCCAGCGCAACCTCGGTTCGGTCCAGCAGTTCGGCCTGGATCGCGGCAACGCGGTGGGCCGTGAGGCGGCGCATGAGCTTCTCGGAGTGCACGGGCCGTGCCGTGGCGCCGGCTGCCGATGGAAGCGACTGCAGGGCCGGGGGCCCTGAGTCGCGCGCAGCATCCGCGTCGCATTCCGAGCCGCCTCCTCGGGCCGACTTCTGTCCGGCAGCCTTGGTGATGGCCTGCGCCAGCCCGGCCCGATCCTCGGGACGGATGAGCCCTGCCTTGACCGCGGCACGGCCGTCCGCGCCCACATGCAGCACGCACCCGGCCAGCGCCATCCAGGCCGCGGGCCATTCGGTCAGGGCTTCCAGTCTCGCCTTGCGCTCTTCCTCCAGCCCCTCGACCTCGGACTCCAGGACGAGGAAGGCACGGTCGCGCGACGCGTCGTCCTGGTTGGCGGCGTCGCTGACGCCCTCGCCGGCGTCGCCATCGCCGTCGCGGTCCACCAGCGCGTCCATCTGCTCGTGCAGGGCAGCGATGCGCGTGTCCAAATCCTTCAGCGCCTCAGCCTCCTCGGACGTCGGTGCGCGGCGGGGCTTGCGCAGCTCGCCGTGCTTGACGTACTCGTCGTAGGCGAAGCGCGGACGGATGTCGACCCACTGAACCGCACCGGGAATCGAGGAGGCCTGTTGGCTTGAGTCAGACCGCTGTGGTCTGACGGTTCTTGGGTTCAGGCTTTCTCTCTATCAGCCCCCCGCAGGGGCCGCCGGAGGCCCTCCGGTTGGGCCATGTATTCGTGGTTCAACCTTCCTGCGGCGCTGCCGTCGAAGCAGGTTCTGTTGCGGCCAGTGCCTGCTGCCGACGCCAGTAGTTTGCCTCGGCTTCGGCCGGCGGGATGTAGCCGATGGGTTCGAGCAAGCGATGGTGGTTGAACCACGACACCCACTCCAGCGTCGCCAGTTCGACCGCCTCTCGTGTCTTCCACGGCCCGCGCCGGTGGATGATCTCGGCCTTGTACAGCCCGTTGATGGTCTCGGCCAGCGCGTTGTCGTAGCTGTCGCCGGTGCTGCCTACGGACGGTTCGATGCCCGCCTCGGCCAGCCGTTCGCTGTAGCGGATGGACACGTACTGCGAGCCGCGGTCACTGTGGTGCACCAGGTCGCCTTCGCGCTCGGCCCGCCGCGCGTACAGCGCCTGTTCCAGCGCGTCGAGCACGAAGTCGGTCTGCATGGAACTGCTGACCCGCCAGCCCACGATGCGCCGTGCGAAGACGTCGACCACGAAGGCGACGTACACGAAGCCCTGCCAGGTCGAGACGTAGGTGAAGTCCGCCACCCACAGCTGGTTCGGCCGCCGCGCCTTGAATTGCCGGTTCACACGGTCCAGCGGGCAGGCGGCCTTGGCATCGCGCACCGTCGTGCGCACGCCCTTGCCGCGCCTGGCTCCTTGCAGGCCCAGCCTGCGCATCAGCCGCTCCACGGTGCAGCGTGCCACCGCCACGCCTTCGCGCAGCAACTGCCGCCACACCTTGTCGGCGCCGTAGACGCGCAGGTTCGCGTCGTACACGCGTTGCACCTGCGGCATCAGGGCCACGTCGCGCTGCGCCCGCGCGGGCAGCAACGCAGGTTGGCGCTGACGTGCCACGTGACGCCGGTACGCCGACGGGGCGACCTGCAGTGCGTGGCAGATCGACTCGACCCCCAGGCGAGCGCGATGCTCGTCGATGAAGGCGTTCACTTCTTGTGGTGGCGGTCGAGCTCCGCCTGGGCCAAATTCGCGCTTGCCAGCTTCAGGATCTCGTTGGTCTTGCGCAGCTCACGGACCTCGCGTTCGAGCTCCTTGATGCGCTGCTGCTCGGCCGTCGTGGCGCCCGGCCGCACGCCGCTGTCGCGCTCGCCTTGGCGCACCCACTTGCGCAGCGTCTCGGCCGTGCAGCCGATCTTGCCGGCAATCGACTCGATCGCCGCCCACTGCGACGGGTACTGGTCCTTGGCGTCGAAGACCATGCGCACCGCGCGCTCGATCACCTCGGGAGAAAACTTCGGGGACTTCCGCATCTTGGCTCCATTCTCAATCGAAGGAGCCTCCTCGAAAGACGGGGCGGTTCATCGCTGTCCCTGAACGACCCGGAAGAGACATAGGCCGTCCCGATCTCACCGCCCTGAAGCTGCCGGTCGGGCAACCTCCCAGTCACCCGTAAGAGGCCCCGAGACCAAGGGAACACGCCGGCTGGCCGTACTCAAGGACATTGAGGCACGGAGCGCGGCTTGAGACCGTGCGGCTCACCCACCGGGAGCCCATCGTGCGAGCCACGGCGCAGCAGCCCCAGCGGGCTCCCGATGGCACCCTGGTCGCGATCCATGCTCACTCGATCCACTTTCGATCTCCACTTTCGCGGCGCAGACGACGACCGCGAGCACGACGTTATCGACCGGCGCATGCATCCGGGCCGGCGCGACGCAACAGGAAGTACGCGACTGGCGATGGCGGGCGCGGCGGTTGCGTCGGGTACCAGCCGATCGTTTGCGTGAAGGACGGCATGCAAGTCCGCAAGGTTCAGACATGGTTCGCGCGGGGCGGGTGGAGCGGAACGGATACGCCAGTTGCTCGGCATAACTGTGGGGGACCCGGATCACCCTCAATGCCGACCGGACCAAGCGCCGCGTCGGGCCGATAGAAGGTTCGGAAGCAGTGGTCCCAGACCAGCCAGAACTCGCCAAAGTTGACCTGGGCGGCCTTGAAGCGCTCCCGATGGTGCCAGCGGTGGACTTCGGCGACACCGACGAGGTAGCTGCGCGGCCCCAAGCGGTAGTCCAAGTTGGCATGCTGGAACGCGAGGTGCATAGCGAGGATTGCCAACCACCCGCCCAGAACTTCGGCAGGGGTGCCGAGCAGGCCCAGCACCAGCAGCCCCGGGCCGGCCATCAGCGCCGCGTGGATTGGGTGCCGACGCTCACCGTTCAGCCAATAGAGCCGGCGCGGTGAGTGGTGGATGCTGTGCAGCCGCCACAGCACACCGTAGCGGTGGCTTAGGCGGTGCATGACGTACAGAGACAGGTCCAGCGGCAGGCCGGCCAGGAACACCTGTGCCAGATACGGCCACTCGGTCGGCCACCGAACGCCTTCCCGCTCCACCGAGGCCCGGAGCAGGACAAAGCCCATCACCGCACCGTGCATGACTGCAAGGTTGACGATGGCGTGAGCAACGTCGGCCGGAAAGTCGCGGTCCCGCACTTGCCACTGCAATTCGAAGGGGAACCAGCGCTCGAGCAACGCCACGGCCGCTAGGCCGCAAACGACCAGCGCTATCAGCCATGCAATCGGGTTGCCCATGGACGGCGCCCAAGCCACTCCGACGATGACCGACGCCATCAGGGCGGGATACGCCACGTACCGGACCGCTAAACCAAGCCATCGCAACCCCCGTTCGTTGCCGGGAGTGTTGCCAGGGGGCCCGGTGCGGGCGCTTGAACAAACCTGCTACGGAGGGGCAGCTTGACTCTGTACTTGCTGCAGGGTTTCCAATGGGGGTCGTTGAAGGTGTCCTGCTGTGCGCGGGATCGCAAAGGAGACGAGTGAGCTGCGACGATGAGCACGACCTCGACGCCAGCCGGGCGGCCGACCGCCGCATCCTGTGGTGGGTGCTGCTGATCAATGTCGGCCAATGCGTGGCCGGCGTGGGCGTCGGGTTGTGGGCGGCCTCCACGGCGGTGATCGGCGCCGCGCTCGACAACCTCGCCGACGCGTCGGTCTATGGCGTCAGCCTGTACGCGGTCGGCCGCGCGGCATCGATCAAGGTGCGGGCCGCGCGCTTGTCTGGATGGCTGTTGATCGGGCTGGCGGCGATGCTGGCAGTAGAAGTGCTGCGCCGCTTCTTCGGCGGCGAAGCGCCGATAGGCCCCGCGATGATGGCGATGGCCGCCGTCAACGCCGCGCTGAACATCGTCTGTTTGCGCCTGCTCAAGCGTCACCGCGGGGAGGACGTCAACTTCAAGGCGTCCGCCATCTTTACGAGCAACGATTCGATCGTGAACCTGGCGATCGTGCTGTCGGGCGCGCTCGTGATCTGGTGGGGATCGAACCTGCCGGACGTCGTGCTCGGCCTGGTGGTGGCCGCCATCGCCGCCAACGGCGGCCGGGAGATCCTGGCCGAGGCTCGCGAGGCCGCGGAGAGAGCGGACGCCAAAAAAGCGTGACGATCGTCAGACGATGCCGGATGGGCACTTGACTCTGTAGTCACTACAGGTGGTTAAATCGAACTCCGAAGCGAGTGAAAGTCGAGCGATGCAGACCGAACAAGTTCAAGACACAGGTGCGCCACTGCGCTCCGATCAAAGCCATCCCGTGCCCTCGCCAAGCTTGCGGACCACGGCCTTCCGCGTTGCCAACATGGACTGTCGCAACGAGGAAGCAGCGATCCGGGCCCGGTTGTCCCAGCTTCCCCAGGTCGGGTCACTCTCGTTCGACCTGCCTGCCCGCAGGCTCGTTGTCGAGCATGAGCTGCCCGATCCCCGGCCCCTGCTTCAGGCCTTGACCGAGATCGGCATGTCCACTTCGTTGGAAGCCGAAGGCACGGTCGCCGGGGGCGACGCATGCGGCTCCGCTTGTTCTGCGGCCTGCGGCGGCAGCGTCGTGAGCTTGCCTTCGACGCATGTCTTCACGGTGCCGGACATGGACTGCCGCAACGAGGAAGCGGCGATCCGAGCCCGGCTGGAGCCACTGGACGGGGTCAACTTGCTGGAGTTCGACCTGCGAGCGCACCGGCTGTCGGTGGTGCACACCTTGCCCTCCGCCGAGCCGATCCTGCAGCAGTTGCGGGCGCTAGGCATGTGCGCGCACCTGGGCAACACCACGGAGGTGGCACCACCCTCGAGCCCCGACGCGGACGCCGCTTGCGGCCCCTGCGGCAAGCCCGAACCGTCGCTGGTGTCGGTGCCTGCGGCAAGCGGCAACACCACGCAGTTCCTGATCACAAACATGGACTGCCCGACCGAGGAGGCGCTGATCCGCAAGCACCTGGGCAAGCTCGACGCGATCGACCGGCTCGACTTCGACCTGATGAACCGCCGGCTGGCCGTGCAGCACCGCCTGGGCGATCCCGCACCCGTGCTCGATGCGCTGCGCGAGATCGGCATGCAGGCCACCGTCGAACGCGAGGCCGGGGCCAGCCCGCAGGGACAGGCCACCTATCTGATCGAGAAGATGGACTGCCCTACCGAGGAGGCGCTGCTGCGCAAGGCCCTCGAAGGCCTGCCTGGCGTGGCAGCGCTGCAGTTCGACCTGATGAGCCGCACGCTGACCGTCAGCCACTCGCTCGACGACGCGTCGCCCATCACGGCGGCCATCGAGCGCCTGGGCATGGCGCCGGTCCTGCGCGACAGCAGCCGGCCCGCGCCGGCGGTGACAAGCGAGTTCGGCAGCGGCATCTCGAAGAGCCAATGGCTGCGCATGGCCGCCGCCGGCGTGCTGGCGATCGGTGCCGAAGTAATGGCGTTCTCCGGCATGGGTGAATCGTCGCTGCCGGTGGTGGGCGCGTCGCTCGCGGCCATCGCCCTGGGCGGGATCGAGACGCTGAAGAAGGGCTGGATCGCGCTGCGCACCCGGTCGCTCAACATGAACCTGCTGATGACGGTGGCCGTCATCGGCGCCGCGCTGATAGGCCAATGGCCGGAAGCCGCGGTCGTGATCTGGCTGTTTGGCATCGCCGAGATGATCGAGGCGCTGAGCCTGGACCGCGCCCGCAACGCGATCCGCAAGCTGATGGACCTGGCTCCCGAAACGGCGCTCGTGAAGCAGCCCGACGGCCGCTGGGAAGAGGTCAAGGCCGAGACCGTGCCGCTCAGCGCACTGGTCCGCGTGCGCCCCGGCGAGCGCATCGCGCTCGACGGCGTGGTCGTCTCGGGCGCCTCGGCGGTCAACCAGGCGCCCATCACCGGCGAGAGCATGCCGGTGGAGAAGAACCCCGGCGACACCGTCTTTGCCGGCACGATCAACGAGCGCGGCACGCTCGAGTTCGAAGTGCGCTCGCGCAAGGGCGAAACCACGCTCGACCGCATCGCCCGCTCGGTGCAAGACGCGCAGGGCCAGCGCGCGCCGACACAGCGCTTCGTCGACCGCTTCGCGAGCGTCTACACACCGGTGGTCTTTGCGCTCGCGATCGCCATCGCCGTGATCCCGCCGCTGTTTTTCGGCGGCGGCTGGTTCGACTGGGTCTACAAGGCGCTGGTGATGCTGGTGATCGCGTGCCCCTGCGCGCTGGTCATCTCGACGCCGGTCACCGTGGTCAGTGGCCTGGCGGCGGCGGCAAGGCGCGGCATCCTCGTCAAGGGCGGCCTGTACCTGGAACAGGGTCGCATGCTGCGCTCCGTGGCGCTGGACAAGACCGGCACCTTGACGCACGGCCGGCCGTCACTGACCGAGACGGTGCCGGTGGCCTCGATGCCGCGCGAAGAAGTGTTGCGCGTCGCGGCGAGCCTCGACGCCTTGTCCGAGCACCCGGTTGCCACCGCGATCGTCAATGGGTATGGGGACCGGCCGCACGCCACCGTGCAGCGCTTCGAGGCCTTGGCCGGTCGCGGCGTCAAAGGAGACATCGACGGCCAGACCTACTACATCGGCAACCAGCGGCTGGCCACCGAGCTGGGAGTCGCGACCGAGCCGGTGCGCACGCTGCTGGAGCAGTTCGAAGCCCAGGCCAAGACCGCCGTGGTCCTTGCCACGGCCCAGCAAGCGCTGGCCGTACTGGCGGTGGCTGACACCGTGCGCAACAGCAGCAAGCAGGCGGTCGCCGAGTTGAAGCGGCTCGGCGTGGAGCCGGTGATGCTCACCGGCGACAACAGCAAGACGGCCCAGGCCGTGGCGGCGCAGGTCGGCATCACCGATGCACGCGGCGAGCTGCTGCCGCACGACAAGCTGGAGGCCATCGAGAAGCTGGCGGCCCAGGGCCCCGTGGGCATGGTCGGCGACGGCGTCAACGACGCGCCTGCGCTGGCGAAGTCGAGCATCGGGTTCGCCATGGGCGCCGCCGGCACCGACACCGCGATCGAGACCGCGGACGTGGCGCTGATGCAGGACGACCTGCGCAAGCTGCCCGAGTTCATCGCGCTGTCCCGCAGGGTCGGCGGCATCCTGAAGGCCAACATCACGTTCGCGATCGGCACCAAGGCGGTCTTCATGGTGCTCGCCTTCACCGGCCATGCCAGCCTGTGGCTGGCAATACTCGCGGACATGGGCGCGAGTCTGCTCGTCGTCTTCAACGGACTGCGCCTGTTGGGCCGTTCGGCACCCACCGATGGCCGTGCTGCCGGCTGAGCGCGGCGTGCGCCTGGGCTTCGCGCTGGCAGGCCTGGTGCTGGCCGCCGACGTGGCGACGAAGGCCGCGATCGTCGCGTGGGTCGAGTACGGCGCGGTCCACGAGTGGCTGCCGATTCTCAACATCGTGCACGTGCTCAACCGCGGCGCGGCCTTCAGCTTCCTGCACGATGCGGGCGGCTGGCAGCGCTACTTCTTCATCGTGATCGCAATAGCGGCGTCGGTCTTCCTGATCTGGATGATCCGGCGGCCCGGTACGTCGATCATGGAGCGCACGAGCTTCGGACTGATCCTCGGGGGCGCCTTGGCGAACATGGTCGACCGGCTCGTGCGCGGCGCCGTGGTGGACTGGATCGACTTCCATTGGGGCCCGCACCATTGGCCGGCGTTCAACATGGCGGACGTCAGCATCAGCATCGGCGCGGTGCTGCTCGTGGTCCACGAGGTATTCGGCAGGAAGCGGCTGCGCGAAGCGAATGGATGAACTCGGCGCATCCGGCCGGCCGTTGTTGGTCATGGGCCGAGGTTGGGCCGTCTACGCCGGTCCAGTGGAGCCCGGCCGGCTGCACCGGCACCAGGCGACGCAGCTGGCATGGTGTTCGCACGGCACCTTGCAACTGGAAGGCGCGTGGGGCGTGATGGACACTCCGGGGCACTTTCTGCCCGCCCCCGTACCGCATCGGCTCGTGGCCGCCCAGCCCTTGCGCATGGTGTTCCTCGATCCGACCGTGCTGGGGCACGAGCCTGCGCGGAACCTCCCCGCGGGCGCGGCGGCGCTGACCGCCCTGCAGGTCGACGTTCTGGAAGACGAGCTTGACCGCTGGTTGCGAGGCGAGGACTTGGCCGGCGTGCACCACCCGCCGGACTCTCGCACCGACAACGATCCGCGCTGGGAGGCCGTCCTCGCTTGGCTCGAGCAGGCGCTCGAAACGTCGGTGCGCGTCGAGGACGCAGCCGAAGCGGTGGGCCTGTCGTCCTCGCGCTTCATGCACTGGTTCGCCGAAGCCTCCGGCCTCACGTTTCGCGCCTACATACGTTGGCTGCGCCTGCAACGTGCCGTGCGCACCCTCTCCGATGGGTCAACACTCACCGAAGCAGCGCACTTGGCCGGCTTCGCCGACAGCGCCCATCTGACACGCACCTTCGTCGCCACGTTTGGCGTGCGCCCGGCGCCATTGCGCGGGGCACGCATCGTTTGCGCGGACCACGTCACGCCGCCGCTCACGCCGCACGGGCTGGCACTTGTCGAAACGTCCTGAGCATCGCTCGAACTGAACATGGACTTGATGCTGCTGGCCAAGGCGATCGCGCTGGGCATCGTGGAAGGTCTGACCGAGTTCCTTCCTATCTCTTCGACCGGTCATCTGATCCTCGCGTCGTCGTTGCTGCGCTTTGATCACCATGCCGCGCAGGTGTTCGAGATCACGATCCAGGCCGGCGCGATGCTCGCCGTGGTCTGGCACTACCGGGCGCCGTTGGCGGCCACCGCTTTCGGCCTGACTTCCGATCCTGCGCGTCGGCGGTTGGCGCTGAATCTGTTGGTCGCCTTCGTTCCGGCGGCCGTCCTGGGCCTGCTGTTCGGTTCGTTCATCAAGGGCCACCTGTTCAACCCGACCACGGTCGCCATCGCGTTTGTGCTTGGCGGAGTGGTCATCCTGCTGGTGGAGCGTTCGCAGCGAAGGCGTCCTCGCGGCACCTCGCGACGCGCGGACATCGGCACCGTGGACGATCTAACTCCGAGAGACGCATTGCGCATCGGTCTCGTGCAATGCGCGGCACTGATCCCGGGCACCAGCCGATCCGGGGCGACGATCATCGGTTCGATGCTGCTCGGGCTGCCGAGACAGGTGGCCACCGAATTCAGCTTCTACCTCGGCATCCCTACCCTCTTCGCGGCGGCTGCCTACTCGACGTGGCAGCACCGCCACGCGCTGCGCCTCGACGACGTCCCGCTGTTCGCCACGGGGACCATGGTGGCATTCGTCAGTGCGCTCACGTGCATCCGCTGGCTCATCCGTTATGTCTCAACGCACGACTTCAGCCCGTTCGGCTGGTACAGGATCGCCTTCGGTGCACTGATCTTGTTGAGCTCGGCCGCGGGCTGGATGTCTTGGCCGGGGTCGTGATTAACTCTTTCACCGCACAGGGGGCCGAACGTCAGTGACTCGCACGCTTGCAATTGCACTTGGCTTTTGGGCGCTGATGGCTTCCTCCGGCGCCGAGGCGCAGGCAGTCGGAAGCAGCGCGCCTGCATTCGAGCTTCCCACCGCCGACAAGCCGGTTCGTCTGGCCGATCTGAAGGGTCAAGTCGTGTACGTCGACTTCTGGGCCTCGTGGTGCGTTCCGTGCAAATTGTCGTTTCCGTTCATGAACGACATGCACGCCAAGTACGGGCCGCTGGGCTTGACGATCGTCGCCATCTCGGTCGACCGCAAACGCGAGGATGCAGACAGGTTCCTACGCGCAACGCCCGCCAGGTTCGTCATCGCATACGACGCGGAAATGAAGGTCGGGACCTGTACCAGCCGAAGGGCATGCCCACCTCCTACCTGATCGGCACGGACGGCAAGGTGCGCGCCGTTCACGTCGGCTTCCGCTTGGACGATCGAGAGAAGATCGAGAAGGAGATTCGGGCGGCTCTCGGTGTCGCTCGCAAGTAGGCGGAAGCGACGACGACCTTGCGCGGCGCTGCCGAGGCCGTCAACTGTCGGCGGCAACCGTGCCTGCCGGAACTCCGTTGACAGGGGGACCCATACCCGCTTTCAGGTGCGCCGCTTTGCCAGGCGCATCAGATGCTCGGCCACCTCCAACGACTTGGGGTTCGAGCCCGCCATCGAGCCCGAGGTGAGCCAGCGGCCGTCGACGCCTATCGACGGCGTTCCCTGGAAGCGGTAGCCGTTGGCCAGGGTGGTGGCCTGCGTCACCTTGGAAGCAACCGAGAAAGAGTTCACCGTGCTGACAAGACGGCCGGCATCGACGTCGTTCCTGGTTGCAAAATCCGCAACGTGCTCGACCGTGTCGATGCGCCTGCGCTCCTCGTGCAGGGTGGTGAACACTTTGCGATGAAGTTGCTCCACGAGCCCCAAAGATTCGATCGCGAAGTACAGCCTCTGGTGCAACACCATGGGGCCTGCTCGAAAGGCGACGGGAATGCGCCGGAATCGCACGTCGCTGGGCAGCTTCTTCTGCCAGGCGTCGATCGTCGGCTCGAAGGCATGACAGTGTTCGCAGCCGTACGCGAAGAACTCCAGAACCTCGACCTGGTTGGGGTCCAGTGTGGGCTGGCGGGGCGACACGGCCACGTAGTGCTTGCCTTCCACAGGCCACGGTTCGGCTAGAACAGATACCGAGGCGCCGGCAAGGGATACGGAGGCGATCTTGGAGAAGCTGCGACGGTTCATCTCAACAACAGGCTATCGACGAGCTGCGAATGCTCAGGCATGAAGTCCGTTCAGAGTCAAGCCCCTACTCGGCTGGCAAAGCGCCTCGGGCACGCGCAGCAACGCGGTAGATGCCGGCAGTGCTGAATCCATCGAAGCAAGGGTCCACGGCGGCAACTTGCAAGGCGGGGCGGTCAGCCGGACCCGTTCCGGCATCCGGTGCACTTTCCGATCAGGCTGCATGAAGCGCCATGTCGACCGAGCCTGGCGCCCGTCGCAGCGCGTTAAGTCTCACGCGCAAGCGTCGTGGCAGGCGTGCCGTTCACCGTCACCGCCGGCAAAGCCTTGTTGCCCATGGTCCCGCCTCAATGTGCACCTGGCACGTGCCGCCGCTTCGCCCGCGTGGCCGGTACGGCGGGCGCGCCGTCCAGGCGACTGAGGATGCCGCACTCCGCCAGCGCTCGTGCTCCCGCGCAGCGCGCGCGCAGCGCCTTCAGGTCCCTTTCGAGCTGCCGGAGTTCGCGGATGCGGTGCACCACGTGGCCGATGTGCTCGTCCAGCAGCGCGTTGACCTCGCCGCAATCCTTTGCTGGCGCATCCCGCAACATGATGAGGGCCCGGATCTCGTCGAGCGTCATGTCCAGGTTCCGGCACTGCCGAATGAAGGCAAGCCGCTCGGCGTGCTCCGGCAGGTACATGCGGTAGTTGTTGTCCGCCCGCGCCGGCGGTGGCAGAAGACCTTCGCGCTCGTAGAAGCGAATCGTCTCGACGGGGGTTCCGGTGGCTTCGGCCAAGGCTCCGATCTTCATGGCACTCTGACGGGTTGCGGTTGGGAAAGTGCCCAATACTTTACATCCGCTACAGGCTTTACCCATTCGCAGGGGTCATCGAGATGTTGTGGCAACAGCACTTATGTCTGGGCCATCACAGCGTAGGGACGGGTGCGCAAACTCGATCCGGGCCTGGACGGGCGGTCGTAGAGCCTAACCGGGAGCGGCGCTGCGCCGCAGATAGGTGCGGCCGGTGTCGCGCGGGTAGACGCCTTCCAAACGACTCGATGCTGACGGGA
>JACCDR011993142.1_pt1 | contig 11907 bp, 12 predicted proteins | sample 7446431 | NCBI WGS metagenome assembly JACCDR01 (sample SAMN15323443, study PRJNA562643) | freshwater metagenome | isolation source: river surface water | place: USA:Blue River Watershed | collected 2017-08-17
GGTCGGCCTTGGCGCGCAGCAGCCAGTTCGCGCTGGGGTTGGCCATGCTCCATTCGCCGCCGGAATGGTCGCCCTCGACCTCGTCGAACTTGCCCAGCACGTGGGGCCGCACGTCGGCGCGCCAGTTGTAGAGCTCTTCCTTGAGCTGGTATTCAATGACCTGGCGTTTTTCTTCGACGACCAGAATCTCCTGCAGCCCCTGCGCAAAGCTGCGCGTGATGGTGGCGTCCAGCGGCCACACCACGTTGACCTTGTGCAGGCGTATGCCCAGCGTGCGGCAGGTGTTGTCGTCCAGGCCCAGGTCGGCCAGCGCCTGGCGGGTGTCGTTGTAGGCCTTGCCGCTGGCGATGATGCCGAAGCGGTCGTTGGCGCTCTCGACAACGTTGTGGTTCAGTTTGTTGGCACGCACATAGGCCAGCGCTGCGTACCACTTGTAGTCCATCAGCCGCGCTTCCTGGTCCAGCGCGTGGTCGGGCCAGCGGATGTGCAGGCCGCCGGCGGGCATGGCAAAGTCTTCGGGCATCACGATCTGCACGCGGTCGGGGTCGACCACCACCGACGACGAAGACTCCACCACCTCCTGGATGGTTTTCATGCCGCTCCACACGCCCGAAAAACGGCTCATCGCAATGGCGTGCAGCCCCATGTCCAGGATGCCCTGCACGTCGCTGGGGAAAAACACCGGCAGACCGCAGGCCTTGAAGATGTGGTCGCTCTGGTGGGCTGCCGTGCTGCTCTTGGCCACATGGTCGTCACCGGCAATGGCCACCACGCCGCCGTGCGCGCTGGTGCCGGCCATGTTGGCGTGTTTGAAGACGTCGCTGCAGCGGTCTACGCCCGGGCCTTTGCCGTACCAGATGCCGAAAACGCCGTCGTACTTCTGGCTTTGCGGGTACAGCGCCAGTTGCTGCGTGCCCCACACGGCCGTGGCGGCCAGTTCTTCGTTCACGCCCGGCTGAAAGACGATGTGGCTGGCGGCCAGGTGCTTGCGCGCCGCCATCAGCGACTGGTCATATGCACCCAGCGGGCTGCCCCTGTAGCCGCTGATGAAACCGCCCGTGTTCAGCCCAGCGGCCAGGTCGCGGGCGCGCTGCAGCATGGGCAGGCGCACCAGCGCCTGCACGCCGCTCATGAAGGCGCGGCCGCGGGCCAGTGTGTACTTGTCGTCCAGCGAGGCCTGTTCCAGTGCAAGTCGAACGGTGTCGGGCAGGGGTGCGTTCATGGTGGCCTCGGGGTGCGAAGTGCAGGCTGAAGTGCAGGCTGGAAGGCAGGGTGACAGTGCGCTCAGTTTAGGGTTTCGGGCCAGGTATGTCTTTTCTTTTGCTGCCTTGGATGTCAAGATCAACGCAAGCTTCTTGCTTCAGATAAGCGCTCAAATACAAAACCATGCCGAAGACACCAACATCAGGGAAAACCTTGAAGCGGCCGGCCGTGCGTGCGTCGGCCGCCCGGGCTGCTGACGCCGCCGCCGCTGCCAGCCCCGCGCTGGACCGTTATGACATCGCCATCCTGCACGCCTTGCAAGCCGATGCCCGCCTGTCCAACACCGACCTGGCGGCGCACATCGGCCTGTCGGCGGCACCCACCTGGCGCCGCGTGCGCGCGCTTGAAGAGCAGGGTTACATCACCGGCTACCGGGCCGAACTGGACCGGCGCCGCATCGGCCTGGGCGTGCTGGCCTTTGTGCGCGTGGACGCCGAGCGCAACAACGCCGAGGCCACGCGGGCGCTGGAGGGCACCATCCGCAGCCTGCCCGAGGTGGTGAGCTGCCACTACATCAGCGGCACCGGCACGTTTGAACTGCAGGTGGTGGCCACCGACCTGGACGCCTATTCACGCTGGACCATGGACACCCTGTTCAAACTGCCCAATGTGAAAGACGTGCACACCCGGTTTTCACTCGGCGATGTGAAGGCCGGGGCTGCGCTGCCGCTGGACCATTTGCGGGCCGCCGCGCGCGACGCAGGCTGACGCCGGCGCCGCGGGCATGCGACGGCTGCCACCAACCTTGCGCCGCGTGGCGCCACCCAGAGTGCGCTACCCTCGGGCCCTGAATACTGGCAGCGCAGCCTTGCGCCGGGCCTGCCCTCGAGAACATGAACCTGTTGGTCGACACCCTGCTCACCCGCGAGCCTGCACAGCGTCTGCGCCTGTCGCAAACGCTGTTGGCCTGCGCGGTGATGGTGGTGTCGGTGGTGGTGGTGCAGTTTTACGTCTGGGCCGGTGTGGCCTCGGGGCGTTGGGCGCTGCTGTGGTCGGTGTTGAACGTGGCCGGCATGTTTCTGTTCTACGCTGCCATACGCCTGGGCTGGACGCGCCAACTGCCCGAGCCGTCGCTGACGGCGCCGCAAATGCTGTTCTGCGTCACCAGCTGTGCCAGCGCCTACGCCTTGGTGGGCCCGGCGCGCGGCGGTGTGTTCCCGGCGCTGATGCTGGTGATGGTGTTTGGTGTGTTTGTGCTGCAGCCGCGCCACATGCTGGCGGTGGTGGCTTACGCCATGGTGCTGTTTGCAGCCGTGATGGCGCTGATGGTGAACCTGCGGCCCAACCAGTACCTCGTGGCTGTTGAAGTGGGCCACTTTGCGATGTTGACGACCATGCTCGTGGCCGGGGCGGTGTTGTCAGCGCGCCTGACTGCGCTGCGGCGGCGTTCGCAGCAGCACCGCACAGACCTCGCGCAGGCCTTGCTGCGTTTGCGCGAGGGCAGCACGCGCGACGAACTCACCGGCCTCATCAACCGCCGCCACATGCAAAGCCTGATGGAGCAAGAGCACCAGCGCTGCATCCGGTCGGGGCAGACCTTCTGCCTGGCGGTGCTGGACATCGACAACTTCAAGCCCATCAACGAAGCCCATGGCTACGCAGTGGGCGACGCTGTGCTGCGCGCCGTGGCCAACGAGGCGCAGCGCCAGGTGCGGTCGGCTGATGTGCTGTCGCGCTGGGCCGAAGACGACTTCGTGCTGATGCTGTCCGATTCACGCGCCGCGCTGGCGCGGGGCGGGCTGGAGCGGCTGCACGACCGCGTGAGTTCGCTGCGCATCCTGCACGGCCAGCAGGCCTTGAGCGTTACGCTCTCGGCCGGTCTGGCCGAGCACCATGCCGGCGAAAACGTGGCGCAAACTCTGGCGCGCGCTGAATCCGCGTTGCGCGACGCACGCGCCCAGGGCCGTGGCCGAGTGGCCGTTGCGGCTTGATCAGTGATCCGCCGCCCCCGTGCGGCCCCTTTCAGGAGCGATGGCTGTGTGGTGGTTGATGTTCGAAATCGTCATCGTGCTGGCGCTGGCGGTGTTCATGGTGTGGTGGACGATGTCGGGCCGGCGTCGCAATGACGCCCCCGCAGCGGCGGCCGCAGAGCCGCTGCCGCCGGCCTCTTCGCCATCGGCAAGCGTGTCGCCGGCCCATGGTGCGGGCGCTGCGCCGGCCGCTGCTAGGGTTGATGAAGGCGCCGGGGCCGTTAACCGCAGCTGACCATCAGACCAGTCTTGGCCGCTGAGTTTCCCGTGGTCTACCGTCAGTGCAGCGCGCCCGGGTACACCAGTTGAAATTCGGGTACCGGGCTCTCAAAGGCCTGGGCGTGTTCGGTCATGCAAAAAAAGGTGCCCTTCATCTGGCCGTGTGGCGTGTCAAGGCGCGTCCAGCTGGTGTATTCAAACTTCTCGCCGGGCTTGAGCACCGGCTGGTGGCCCACCACGGCCAAGCCCCGCACTTCTTCGACGCGGCCATGGGCGTTGGTTACCAGCCACTGCCGCGCCACCAGTTGCGCCACCACATTGCCCGTGTTGGTGATGGTGACCGTGTAGGCAAAAGCAAAAGGCCCGACGGGCGGCTGCGATTGCTCGGGCAGGTAACGCACGGCAACGGTGCAGGTGAACTCGGGCTTGGACATAACCCCATTCTAGTTTGGGGGGTGCTGGCCCTGGCGAAACATCCAGGCCAGGCCTGGGGACGGCGCGAGGCCGTCACGGACATGACAGGCCCCATACCGACGATGCAGGTTAGCGCTTACGCACCCCCTGATCAAAGGGCGCGGCGCCGTTGTGGTTGCAACAGGTCATCGTCAGCCGGCGCCAGAAGTCCTATCATCCGTCATTGGTCAGAAGATGGCGGTCCACGCCACGCGCGAGCCAGTAACGAAGCAAGGGGGTGTCTGATTCCTTTTCAAAGCCAAAGGCTGGGCATGAAAACACGCACCGTGGTGATCTTCAGTGGCGAGACATTTGAAGTTCCGCAAGGCATACAACGCATAGACCACCGCGCCACGCACGGTTGGCAACTTCGGTATGCAGGCACGCGTTTGTATTCCGACCACACGTCTGACGGCAGCGGCGCGGCCGCCTCATTGGCGCTGGCCACCAAAGAACTGTTCAAGCGCATTGCATCGATGCCTGCGCCCACGGTCTTGCAGCGCGCCCCCAGCGTCAACAAAAGCAACAACCTGCCCCCGGGCATCTCAGGCCCTGTGGTGCGCCTGCGGCGCGGCGGGCGCACGCGCGATTGCAGCCTGGCGGTCCTGATTCCGCGCTTCGGCGAGAAGCCGCTGCGCCGCAACGTCTACATCGGCCCCGAAAACACCTACACGGTGGAACGCTTCGAAGCGGCCTTGGCCCGCGCCATAGAAATGCGTGCCGCTGCCGAAGAGGTCTACCGCGTGGCCGCCACACGCGCCAAGCGCGCCGAGGCCCGCACCTACAAGGCCAAGATCAAGGCTGCGGCCTGAAGTCGGCAACAACCGCTCCCACTGCCCGCTGGCTGGCCCCATAGGCGTTCAGCCGGCTTGGTCGCCCGCTGAACGCCGACGGCGCTACAAGCTGGACGTGATGCCGCCATCTACATACAGGATGTGGCCGCTGACAAAGCTGGAAGCCGCCGAGGCCAGGAAGATGGCCGCGCCGCCCAGTTCATGCACCTCGCCCCAACGCCCGGCCGGTGTGCGGTTGCTCAGCCAGGCGGTGAAGGCCTCGTCGGCCACCAGCGCCTGGGTCAGTTCGGTTTTGAAGTACCCCGGCCCCAGGCCGTTGACCTGGATGCCGTGTTTGCCCAGGTCGATGGCCATGCCCTTGGTCAGCATCTTTACCGCGCCTTTGGTGGCGGCGTAAGGCGCGATGCCGGGGCGGCCCAGTTCGCTTTGCACGCTGCACACGTTGATGATCTTGCCCGCTTTGCGCGGGATCATGCGCTGCGCCACCGCGCGGCCGACGAAAAACACGCTGTCGATGTTGGTGGTGGTGATCTTGTGCCAGGCGTCGGTGGGAAATTCTGCAAAGGCACCCCGGTGCTGCATGCCGGCGTTGTTGACCAAGATGTCGATGGCGCCCACCTCGGCTTCCACCCGCGCCACACCGGCTTCGACCGCAGCAGCGTCGGTCACGTCAAAAGCCGCCGTGTGCACGTCGTAGCCGTGCGTGGCCAGGGCCTGGCGCGCCTGCTCCAGCGCCTGCGCGTCGCGCGCGTTCAGCACCACGCGTGCACCCGCGCTGGCCAGGGCCTGCGCCAGTGCCAGGCCGATGCCCTTGCTGGAACCGGTGACAAGGGCCGTGCGGCCTGAAAGATCAAAAAGCTTCACGCGGATGTCTCCTCAAAGGGGTGCGATGATGGGGGCTGCAATCATCACACCAAACGAATCGACGGAGACTTTTCATCATGCGATTGCGCTGCATGTGTCTGTACATCAACGCCCCTGACGATCTGCAGGTGGTAGAGCAAGATGCCGGTGAACTGGGGCCCGGCCAGGTGCTGGTGCAGGTGGCTTATGGCGGCATCTGCGGCTCTGACCTGCACTACTTTCACCAGGGCGGCTTTGGCACCGTGCGCATCAAGCGCCCCATGATCCTGGGCCACGAGGTGGCCGGCACGGTGGCTGCAGTGGCGCCGGGCGACGGCCGTGTGCAGGTGGGCGACCGCGTCGCCGTCAACCCCAGTCGGCCGTGCAGCCGCTGTGTGTACTGCCTGGAGGGCCTGCCCAACCAGTGCCTGGACATGCGCTTTTACGGCAGCGCCATGCGCGACCCGCATGTTGAAGGTGCTTTCCGCAACCTGCTGGTGTGCGACGCCGTGCAGTGCGAGAAGCTGGCACCGGGTGTGCCCCTGCAACTGGCGGCGCTGGCCGAGCCTTTTTCGGTGGCGCTGCACGGCGTGCAGCGCGCCGGGCCGCTGCTGGGCAAGCGGGTGCTGGTGTCGGGCTGCGGGCCCATCGGCTGCTTGTCCATCGCGGCGGCGCGTGTGCATGGCGCGGCCGAAATTGTGGCCGTGGACGTGACCGACGCCACGCTGGTGGTGGCGCGTGCCCTGGGTGCCAGCACCACCATCAACGTGGCACAAGACCGGGCCTGGCTGCAGCGCTACGCAGCCGACGGCAGCACGCGCAAGGGCACCTTTGACGTGATGCTGGAGTGTTCGGGCAACGAACAGGCCCTGCGCGCCGGCCTGGAGGCCATGCGCCCACGCGGCACCGTGGTGCAGCTGGGGCTGGGCGGTGACGTCAGCATCCCGCAGAACCTGGTGGTGGCCAAAGAGCTGAGCATTTGCGGCTCGTTCCGCTTCCACGCTGAATTTGCACTGGCGGTGCGCCTGATCAACGAAGGCCGTGTGGACCTGCAGCCGATGGTGACGCAGGCTTTCCCGCTGGCGCAGGCCCGGCAGGCGTTTGAACTGGCCAGCGACCGCAGCCGGGCCATGAAGGTGTTGCTGGATTTCAGCGTCGCTGCCGCTTGAACTTGCCGCCCTTAACTTGCCGCCTTTACTTTGCCGCCTTTACTTTGGCGCTTGTACGGGCGCTGGGCGACACTACCCGCTTCAGCAAGCACCGTCTTGCGCCACACCACCACAGCGCCATGCACCCCAACCCGCCCAGCTTTGCAGCGGCCATCGTCGACCTGGATGGCACCATGATCGACACCGTGGGCGACTTCGAAGCCGCGTTGTGCCGGGCACTGGCCGACGTGGGTCAGCCGCCCGTGGGCCGCGACTTCATCGCGCGCACCGTGGGCAAGGGCTCTGAACACCTGATCACACAAACCCTGGTCGAGGTGGGCGCCCCGGCCGATCTGTACGAGCAGGTCTGGGCGCGTTACCAGCACCACTACATCAGCATCAACGGGCAGCATTCGGCTGTATACCCCGGCGTGGTCGAAGGCCTGCAGGCGCTGCAGCAGGCGGGTTTGCGGCTCGCCTGCCTGACCAACAAGCCGGGCAGCTTTGCACGCCCATTGCTCGCCCAAAAGGGCCTGGCCGGGTTTTTCCAGCAGGTGTTTGGCGGCGATGCCTTTGCAAAGAAAAAGCCTGACCCCTTGCCTTTGCTGGAAACCTGCAAGGCGCTGGGTGTGACGCCAGGGCAGACGCTGATGGTGGGTGACAGCAGCAACGACGCCACCGCCGCGCGGGCGGCGGGCTGCGCCGTGGTGCTGGTCAGCTACGGCTACAACCACGGCGAGCCCGTGCTCAGCGCGGGCCCTGATGCCATCGTCGACCGGCTGGACCAGTTACCCGTTTTTATGGCAGCCTGGCAGCAGCGCTGACGCTGCAGGGCCGCGGGTCGCTTGGGGCCGGGCTCCTGATGCTGGTTGCCGCTTTCTCTCGGCCGCCACCCGGTCACCAACCGGTCACCAACCGGCACTGCAGGTTGTCCCCGCCATGTGATCGCTACACTGCAGCGCCCTCTTGCCGCCCCCCGTTCCCGACCGAAAGCCACCCCGCATGCGCCCCATAGACCTGCGCAGTGACACTGTGACCCGGCCCACGCTGGCCATGCGCGCCGCCATGGCGGCGGCCGAGGTGGGTGACGATGTGTACGGCGAAGACCCCAGCGTCAATGCATTGCAGCAGCGTGTGGCTGCACTGCTGGGCAAAGAGGCAGCGCTGTTCATGCCCACGGGCACACAAAGCAACCTGTGCGGCCTGATGGCGCATTGCCAGCGCGGTGACGAGTACATCGTCGGCCAGATGGCGCACACCTACCGCTGGGAAGGGGGCGGTGCGGCGGTACTGGGCAGCATCCAGCCGCAGCCGCTGCAGCAGCAGCCCGACGGCAGCCTGGCGCTGGCCGACATCGAAGCGGCCATCAAGCCCGACGACGCCCATTACGCACGCACGCGGCTGCTGGCGCTGGAAAACACCTGGGGCGGCCAGGTGCTGCCGCTGCCCTACATCGAAGCGGCCTGCGCGCTGGCGCACCAAAGGGGCCTGTCCACCCACCTGGACGGTGCGCGCTTGTTCAATGCCGCAGTGGCCACAGGCGGCCCGGTTGATGCCGCGCTGCGCGCCATCAGCCGGCCGTTTGACAGCGTCTCGGTGTGTTTCAGCAAGGGCCTGGGCGCGCCGGCTGGCTCGGCGCTGGTGGGCTCGAAGGCCTTCATCGCCCGCGCGCACCGCGTGCGCAAGCTGCTGGGTGGCGGCCTGCGGCAAGCGGGGGTGCTGGCGCAAGCGGTGCAGCATGCGCTGGACCACCATGTGCAGCGCCTGGCCGACGACCACGCCCATGCACAGCAATTGGCACAGGCGCTGCAGCAGGTGCCGGGCCTGCAGGTGTTGACGCCACAAACCAACATCGTGTTTGTGGAGTTGTCGTCAGCGCACGTGGTGGCACTGCAGCCGCAGCTGGCCGCAGCCGGTGTGCTGACCGGCGCGCCGTCACCCACGGCCACGCCGGGCGTGGTGCGGCTGCGGCTGGTGACGCATCTGGACATCGCCGCCGAAGACATCCGCACCGCGGCGCGTGCCTTTGGCGCAGCGGTTGAAGCCGCTACCGTGTAGCCACCGCATGCACCAGCCGCAGGGCCGTGCAGCGGCCCAGCCGGTTGCAGCCCGCGCCCTGCAAACCCGTTAAAAATAGTGACTACACAGGAAAAACCGATGTCCATCACCAACACCGAAGCGCTGACCCGTGTCATCGAGCACCGCGAGATCTTCCACGACGAGATGCTGGCGCTGATGCGGCGCATCATGAATGGCGAGATGTCGCCGGTGATGATTGCCGCGCTGGTGATGGGCCTGCGCGTTAAAAAAGAAACCGTGGGCGAGATCGCCGCTGCCGCCCAGGTGATGCGCGAATTTGCCACCCCCGTGGCGGTGGCCGACCGCACGCACCTGGTGGACATCGTGGGCACCGGCGGCGACGGCTCTCACACTTTCAACATCAGCACCGCTTCGATGTTTGTTGCCGCCGCCGCAGGAGCGCGGGTGGCCAAACACGCCGGGCGCAGCGTGTCGTCCACCAGCGGCTCCGCCGACGTGGTGGAGGCGCTGGGCGCCAACATCATGCTCAGCCCCGAACAGGTGGGGCAGTGCCTGCAGCAGACCGGCATCGCCTACATGTTTGCGCCCAACCACCATGCGGCGATGAAACACGCTGCGCCGGTGCGCAAGGAACTGGGTGTGCGCACCTTCTTCAACATCCTGGGCCCGCTGACCAACCCTGCCGGTGCGCCCAACCAGCTGCTGGGCGTGTTTCACCCCGACTTGGTGGGCATCTTGGTGCGCGTGCTGCAGCGCTTGGGCAGTGAACATGTGATGGTGGTCTACGGCATGAACGGCATGGATGAGATTTCGCTTTCGGGCGAAACTGCGGTGGGTGAACTCAAGGGCGGCGAGGTGCGTGAATACGTGGTGCACCCCAGCGACTTCGGCCTGCCCGTGTACGACTCGCGGGTGCTGAAGGTGGCCAACAAGGACGAGTCGGTGCAGTGCATCCAGCGTGCGCTGGCCAACGAAGACGGCCCGGTGCGCGACGTCGTGCTGCTCAACGCCGGTGCCGCGCTGTACTGCGCGGGTGTCGTGGGCAGCATCATCGACGGTGTGCGCCTGGCGCGCGAAGCCGTGGCCAGCGGCAAGGCCCTGGCCAAGTTGAGCCAGTTTGTCAGCGCGACCCAGGCCTTTGCGGGCCGTTGACCGCACCGGCCGCCAATGAGCCTGGGCCAACTGGTGCAGCAAGCCAGCCGCGAGCAGGTGCTTTTTCTGCCCCGTGTGGAACCGCATGAGGCCGGTGGTGTCATCGGGCTGCTGAGTTTTGCCGTCGGCGTGGTCGCTGCGCAGGCCCAGTTTGTGGGCCATGAAGCGGTGGCCTGGGTGGCCTTGATCGGCGTGTTCCTGGGCATGCTGCTGCACTGGCGCTGGAAAAAGGCCAACGCCGGCTGGCGTGTCGACTTTGGCCGCCGCGTGGTGGAACCGGTGGGCTTGCGCGGCCGGCCCGAGCCCATCGAGGGCGAGGGCTGGTCGATACAGGTGGCCCCCGGTGACCGGCGCACCTGCGTGGCCATCGACCTGCGCCACATCGATCGCGGCCGTGTGGCGCGCCTGCTGGATGTGCCGGCGCGTGGCAAGTCCGACGCCGTCAACCTCGACCAGCTGGCAGACCGGCTGGCGCTGCGGCTGCAGATTCCCCGCACCGGGCAGCGCCTGTAGGCAGCCCTTTTTTATTCCTTTCTTTTGAGCAGACCGTAGCCGCCATGTCAGACATCCTGCAACGCATCGTGGCCGTCAAGCACACCGAGCTGACCGCCTTGCGCGCCCAGCGCAGCCTGGCCAGCCTGCGCGCCGACTGCGCATCGTTGCCGCCCGCGCTGCAGGTGCGGCCTTTTGTCGCCGCGCTGCGCCAGCGGCTGGCGCGTGGGCAGGCGGCAGTGATCGCCGAAGTCAAAAAAGCCAGCCCCAGCAAAGGCGTGCTGCGCGAACACTTTGTACCGGCCGACATCGCGCGCCAGTACGAAGCGGGCGGCGCAGCCTGCCTGAGCGTGCTGACCGACGAGTCGTTTTTCCAGGGCAGCAGCGTGTACCTGCAGCAGGCGCGTGCCGCCTGCACGCTGCCGGTGCTGCGCAAAGACTTCATGGTTGATGAGTACCAGGTGGTGCAGGCGCGCGTGATGGGTGCCGACTGCATCTTGCTGATTGCGGCCTGCCTGTCCGACCAACAAATGGCCGAGCTGGAAGCCTGCGCACTGGAACTGGGCATGGCGGTGCTGGTGGAGGTGCACGACGCCGACGAACTGGCCCGCGCGCTGCGCCTGAAAACACCGCTGGTGGGCATCAACAACCGCAACCTGCGGACTTTTGAAGTCAGCCTGCACAACACGCTGGACCTGCTGCCCGCCGTGCCGGCCGACCGCCTGCTGGTCACCGAGTCGGGCATCCTGCATGCGGCTGACGTGGCCCGCATGCGTTCGGCGGGTGTGCATGTTTTCCTGGTCGGCGAAGCCTTCATGCGCGCCAGTGACCCCGGCGCCGCGCTGGCCGCGCTGTTTGCGTGACCGCACCGGGCAACGCCCTGCGCCAGCCCCTGGCGCAGGCGCTGCTGCCGCTGCAGGGCAGCGACTGGTGGCCGTTGTTGCAGCACTGGCAGGCCAGTGGCGCCGGCCAGCAACTGGCCGCCGCTGTGGATGCGCGTGTGCAAGCCGGGGCCGTGGTCTACCCGGCCGACGTGTTCAGGGCGCTGGCACTGACCCCAGCGGCCGACGTGCGTGTGGTGGTGCTGGGCCAAGACCCCTACCACGGGCCCGGGCAAGCCGAGGGCCTGGCCTTTTCGGTGCCCAGCGGGCAGCGTTGCCCGCCCAGCCTGCGCAACCTCTTCAAGGAACTGCAGCGCGACCTGGGCGTGTGCATGCCTGCGGGTGCCACCAGCCTGGTGCCCTGGGCGCGGCAGGGCGTGCTGCTGCTGAACACCGGGCTGACCGTGGAAGACGGGCAGGCCGGCAGTCACAGCAAGCTGGGTTGGCAGGCGCTCACTGACGCCATCATTCAACACCTGTCAGTAAACTGGACCGGGCTGGTCTTCATGCTGTGGGGCGGCCATGCCCAAGCGGTGGTCGACCGGCTGGGCCCTTGGGCGCCGCAAGCGCCGCAGCATCTGCTGCTGCGCAGCAACCACCCCTCGCCGCTGTCGGCCCTGCGCGGCCCGGTGCCCTTCATCGGCTGCGGCCA
>JACCDR010288423.1_pt1 | contig 11905 bp, 7 predicted proteins | sample 7446431 | NCBI WGS metagenome assembly JACCDR01 (sample SAMN15323443, study PRJNA562643) | freshwater metagenome | isolation source: river surface water | place: USA:Blue River Watershed | collected 2017-08-17
GTCGGCCATCCGACGTTAAGGGCTACGAGATAGAGCAATACAAAGAAGTGTTGCCGCCAGAAGTGCTGGGAAAGTATGCCGAAATTGCTCACAAAAACGGAATTTCAAAGTCAGCTTTCCAATCCATGATTGGTGAGTTTGTGAAGGAATCTGTTGATGGCCAAAAGCTTATGGCCGAGCAGCAGGAGCAACAAATTTCGCAATGGCAGCAAGAGGTCAAAAAAGAGTTTGGCGCGGCTTATGACGAAAAAATACAGTTTGCTCAAAAAGCGGTTGAAAAGTTTGGCCTGACCGAAATCGTCCAGAAAAACATGGCGGTTTTTGAAAACCCTGTTTTGGTTAAGGCGTTGGTTACGATTGGCGAGAAAACGTCCGAAGGCATGGTTTTGGCCAATGGTTCGGTAAATCATGGCAAGCTCGCCCCAGCCGAAGCAAAAATGGAACTGGCAAAATTTACGTCAGACCCAGAAAACGTCAAAATAATGACAGACAAATCTCACCCACAACATGAATTTATCATGAAAAAGCGGTCAGAATTATTTAAGTATGCTTACCCTGAATAAAGTATTGACATCGAGTATTGGTTAAATTATTATAAAAGCGTTGGGACAACTCCATTTGGAATCCTGACGTTTTTATTTATCGGAATCCATCTGGTAGGGACAACTCGCGAGCGAATCCCATAAAATCCTAGAGGGACAATTCTGGAAACAATCGTGATGTATAGCATGGTGCTATGCGTCGTTTTCATTTGTCTTTTTAGGAGATAACTATGTCTTTTACAAACCCACCTACCTCTTTTATTCAGGAGTACGGCAATACCGTACAAATGATGGCGCAGCAAACACAAAGCAAGCTGCGTGAAGCCGTTCGCGTTGAAAATGTTAGCGGTGAGCGTCACTACTTTGAGCTGTACGGCGAAAATGGTGATATGAACCAAGTCAGCAACCGTTTTGAAGATATTAACCCATCCGACACATTGTTTGAGCGTCGCGCCGTTGATATGCTTGATTACGATTTCAGCCAATTTGTTGATTCTTTCGACAAGCTGAAAATGCTAATCGACCCAACGTCCTCTATCGTTCAAGCGCAAGCCGCACAGATGAACCGTAAGGTTGATGATATTATCATCGCATCTTTGTACGCTGACATGAAAACAGGCAAAACTGGTTCTGGCACATCTTCTTTGACAGAAACTGTTGCCATCAACTCATGGGCATACGGTACTGGTTCTGGAAACGCCAACTTGACGATTTCCAAGCTTATCGAAGCCGCCGCGATTCTCGACGAAAACGATGTGGCAATGGAGGACCGCTACCTTGTAATGGACCCGATTAACCACTCGAAACTCTTGGCAACTGCGGAAGCAACAAGCTCTGACTTCATTACCAGCCGTTCTTTGGAAACTGGTAAGGTGGATGGCTTGGTTGGATTTAAGTTTATTAAATCGACACGCCTTCCCGTTGATGGCTCTGGCTATCGTCGTTGCTTTGCATGGCACAAGTCAGGCATGGCTTTGGCTATCGCAAAAGAACCTACATTTGATATTTCGCAACGTAAAGACAAGCGTGGTATGCCATGGCAAGCCTACTTGTCGCTCTCTATGGCTGGAACACGCCTTGAGAATGACAAGGTTGTCGAAATCAAATGCTTGGCCACATAATTAACTTTTAACATAGGAGAACTATAATATGCCTTCAACAAATGCTTTGCTAGTCGCTGCGAACCCTCCCACAAAAGTTGGGCCGCACGCTTCTGGTGGTAAAGTAAAAGTGGTTTCCGAAACCTTTACATACAATTCGGATGCTGTTGGTTCTTACGCTGTCGGCGGCGGGTTGATTCCCGCCGGGGCGCGTGTTCTGGACGCTTACTTTGTAACGTCTGCGACCACGGGTTCTGCAACGCTTGCTCTTGGTATTGCTGGCACAACTGCCAAATATATCAACGCAGCCGCTGTTACCACAGCCAACCAGCGCACAGTACAAGTAAACCAAGCCGCATTGCTCACGGAGATTACAACTCCCGAACAACTGCTTCTGACGGTTGCCGCTGCATCGCTTCCAGCTTCTGGAACGCTGCGTATTGTGTTGACCTACGTTGTTGATTAAGCCTCGCACCAAGGCTTAATTACGTCGCGCAACCTGCGAAGTGGTTGGGATTGCTGGCTACAGCTCTTATTTTAGGAGAATTTCATGTCAAGCAACGTGGTACAAATCTGCAATATGGCCTTGGCCAAAATTGGCTCCGACTCCTTTATCACATCATTGTCTGACGATACCAAGGCCGCAAGGCATTTATCCATTTTTTATGAGCCTATTCGGGATAGCCTTTTGCGCTCCCATTTGTGGCGTTTTGCAAGGAAGCAATATCAGCTTGCCCCTTTGGTTGAGCAACCATTATTTGACGGGGGAAATTACTTTCAAATACCAACGGACTGCTTACGCGTCGTTATTCCAGATGAAGATTATTATTATGGTTACAACCGCTGGAATGTCAAAGGAAATAAAATTATTGCTGATACGACGGTTCTTAATTTTATTGGAATTGAGCGCGTTGAGGATACGGCAAGGTTTGACCCCATATTTACGGAAGCACTAGCGACACGATTGGCGCACGAGCTTTGTATGCCGCTAGCGCAATCCGAAACGCTTAAAAATGCGCTTAAAGCGGATGCAAGAGAGCTTATTATTCGCGCAGCGCACGTCGGGTCTACGGAACAAGACAGCTCTAAGTTTATTTCGGAAGTTTTAATTGGGGCGCATAACTAATGGGGCAATCCGTCAATGTTATTCAGTCTGTCTTTAATAGGGGCGAACTATCCCCACGCATCATTGGTCGTTTGGACTTGGATGCCTATTACAATGCTGTCAAATTTTCAGAAAACTTCATCCCGTTCCCGCAAGGCGCAATCACAAAGCGAAACGGAACGTATCATGTCGCGCAAGTAAAAGATTCTGCTGACGAAACAATCATTATTCCATTTCGCTTTTCAACCGTACAAAACTACGTTATTGAAATAGGTGATTTGTATTTTCGGTTTTACCGCAATCGTGGACAAGTCGAATCTGCGCCAAGCACGCCGTATGAAATTGTTACACCATGGCCATCGAGTGTTTTGAACGAGCTTAAATTCGTCCAATCGTTTGACAGGCTGTATGTCTTTCACAAGAATTACCAAACGCGTGTTATTACCAGAACGTCGGATACAAACTGGACAATCAATACGCTAACGTTTAACGATGGGCCTTTTTTGCCTACTAACGCAACGGCGACAACTCTTACACCTTCTGGGACAACTGGTTCAATTACGGTAACGGCCAGCACCTCTATCTTTGTAGCTGGCGATGTCGGGCGACAAATACGGATTAAGACTGGCGCATCCGATTGGGGTTGGTGTACGATTACGGCCTTTACGAGCGGAACACAAGTATCAGCCACTGTTAATAAAGCGTTTGGAGCCGCAAGCGCATCCACCACATGGAACCTATCTTACTTTGGCGGTAGCCTTGGCTGGCCTTCGGTTGGAACGATTTACGAGCAACGCCTTATCATGGCAAATACGGCAGCGTATCCAGCAACGCTATTTGCATCCGAAACAGGTGCGTTTAGCGATAGCGTTAGTATGTCGCCAACAAACCCAAGCGGTACGGTGGTCGATAGCAACGGCTTTGTTTACACAATCGGGGATGACCAAGTAAACGCCATTGAGTGGCTTTCCTCTGGCCGTATTTTGATGATTGGTACGAGCGGTGCGGAACACTCCATGACGGGCGGAACGGCATCGTCTTACGCGCCTGTGACCCCAAGCAACGTGACAATCAAGCGCGAAACCAAGATTGGCTCTCGCGGCAATGTTCGCGCTCATCGGGTCGGAAACGCCATTCTGTACGTTTCAAAGTCTGGATTAAAAGTCAGGGAGCTAAACTATGACTTTGGAATTGATAGCTACATTAGCCGTGATATTACTATTTTTAATGACCATATAACTCAATCTGGGATTGTTGATTGCGACTTTCAGGATGAGCCAGACCCTACGCTTTGGTGCGTACGCGAAGATGGCAAACTCATTGGCTTTTCGTATGAGCGAACCCAACAAGTCGAAGGATGGCATAGGCACACATTGGGCGGCGTAAATGCCGCCGTTAAGCGCGTTGCGTGCATACCCAGGCCAGATGGAAGCGGGGACGATTTGTGGCTTATCGTGTCGCGCACGATAGGCGGAAATACGGTCAAAACGATTGAGTACATAACAGACTATTTTGCCCCAGAAATCGACGGTAAGGATTCCGCGTTTTTTGTCGATAGCGGGGCGACGTATGACGGGCGATTGGACGCTACACTTACACCAAGCGCGACGACTGGTAGCGGCGTAACATTCACGGCTGGTTCGAGTGTATTTACGGCTGGTATGGTTGGCGACCAGATACGGTACGGAAACTCACGCGCTTTGATTACAGGCTTTACAAGCGGCACAGTGGTCACGGCCAACATTACGGTTGCTTTCCCAAATACGTCCACAATCCCATCTGGTGATTGGAGCGTTGCCACAATGGACGTAACGGGGCTGGCAAGGCTCAATGGTGAAACTGTCAGCGTATGCGCCGATGGGTACTACGCTGGGGATAAGGTTGTCACGGCAGGCGGATTCAGCCTTGATGATTTTGCCAGCGTTATCCATGCGGGCTTCGGATACTCGGCGGAACTGCGAACCTTGCCAGTCGAAATCAAAAGCCTTGGTACGATTGCTGGCCGTGTCCGTCGCACGCACGAAGTTAATATTTACTTAACAAATACCATTGGACTGACCATTGGAAATTCGTTAAATTCAGTTATCGAAGTCGTGCCGTTTGGCGGCGGTAACGAAAACCTGAATGAAGGCCCGTCCCTTTACAATGGTATTCTGACCAGAGAGCCGCCAATCGACTACGACAAAGAGGGTGTGCTTCAAATTCTGCATACTTGGCCAACAAATATTACGGTAAACTACATTGCCCAAAAACTCTCGATTAACGGTTAGGCCGCTCAATTCTTGGAATCTGTCCAAGATAAAGCCGCACCGTTTGCAGGTCGAGGAAAGGAGAGAAACGCAGGACATATTCCGCCATGGGTTTCCAGCGCACCAAGCCATGTTTTACGATGGGAGAAAGTCAATATTGGCGTGCGGTTTGATTGATATATCAGATGACCAATACTTTCTTTGGACACTATTCAGCGAAAACGTCAAAAGCCATCATTTGGTCTTTATCTATAATTATTTGAATAATTACTTAAGTCTGTTGAACTATAGGTCAATTCATCATATAATACGGAAGGACTTTCCTAATAGCCGTAGGATGATGCGGCTTATGGGGTTTAAGTACGTCAGGGATGAGGAAGAAAACCTAGAGCATTGGATTAGGACTTAATGGCAACAGCACTACCTTTTATTATGGCTGGCGTATCTGTTGTGCAGGGCATCCAAGGATACCAGCAAAATCAGGCAATGGCGAGGGCGACATCACAAGCAGCCGCCGCCAATATAGCCAATGAAAAAAACACCCTAGCTATTCGTCAAAAGAATTTAAAGCGTCAGCAGGAAATTGAAACAGGGCGTGCCACGGTTGCCGCCGCTGGCTCTGGCGCGACGCTTGGTTCGTTCGATACGCTATTTGAGGACAACACAAATCAGCAGCTTATGGACAGGCTTATGCTGGATTACGATAGCAAGCTTACGCAGGAAAATATGCGTTATAATGCCGCCGTTCAAAGCAGTCAATTTAAGACTGCTGCAACGTCGTCTTTGATTAGCGGTGTGACAGGTGCGGCTGGAAGTTTGTACCAAGCCCCGTCTGTTAAAAACGCTGTATCGAGCGGCTCCATGGGGCAACAGGTAGGTTCTATATTTAGCAAATCAAAAACAGGCCCATATCTAAATTATGGCTCAAGACTTTTAAGCGGATATTAACATGAGAATCCCACGTTATGAGCAACAAGTAAACGCGCCCAGTGCGCCGCAGTTTTCGCAAATTGCCGACGTTCGCACGGACAACCTTTCTGGCTTGGCCGATACGCTTCAAACCGTTTATGAAGATAAATTGCGCGAGCAGGAAGAAGCCAAGAAAACGGCAATCTTTCAAGCCGACACGAGCATTAAAATGGCCATGACAAAAGCCATGTTTGATTTGGAGGAGCGTATTAAAAATGGCGGCTCCTATGCCAAGGCAGAAGAAGAATACCAAAAAGCGCACGATGCGGCTATTGCCCAATTTGGCTCTGCGTTCGATGTTGACGAAAGCGGCAACACTAAGGCGCGTGCGCTTGCCGAATACCAAGCCGATGGACTTGGCAATATTTTGCGTATTCGTGAAATGGCATCGTCGCGGCGTAGAAGTGACGCGGCTAATGCGGCGAATAACCGACTGGATTTGCTCAAACGCGAATATGCTTTGGCTGGCGACGATGTGGCAAAGCGCGATGCCGCTCTCAAGGCAATGTCTGGCACAATCGCGGGGCTGTCCGCCACTGGTGTTATCAATGGCGATGAAGGAAAGATGAGGCTACGCAATGCTCTAAGCGGCGCGGAAGCTGACAGGCTTACTTTGGTTGCGCAAAACAACGCTGACAATCCGCAAAAGGTTTTGGATGAAGTCGAGAAGTCCAAAGATATATTGGATGTTGACACATATCTTTCCATGCGCGGCGCGGCCATGGCGGATGTGGCAAGAATGGGAACGGTTACGGCTGTTGAAAGCTATATTACAAGCCCCACAACAACTAGACCGCCAAGCCAAGAATCTGTTGATTTGTTTTATCAGGAAAAGGTAATCAAGCCATTTTCCAATGGCACTATTGATGAGGCTGGGTACGAGCAATCCGCGATATCTACAGCCGTTTCCGTTGGTAAAATGCCAAGCCAAGTGGTTATGCAGTCGTCAGCATTTTTAAGCATGAAGCCAGAAATGATGAATGATGCGGATATTTCAACCGCAGCATCCACTGCTCGGATTGTCGCGTCTGCAAGCAAGTATGGCGCAAAAGTTGACATGAATGGATTGAGCAAGGAAACGGTTGCAAAGGCCGAACTTATAACATCGCGCATTGAATCTGGCATGGATGAAAGACGCGCCATTCAATCTGTGTACGCAGATATTGGTGATGATGACAGGCGAAAGATTTATAACGATGCTGCTAATGATGCGAGAAAAATACTTGTCGATAGAAAGTTGGGGTCTGAAACATTTGACGTTGATATCCCGCAACTATCGCAATCAGAATTTGTTGATACTTACGCGCAGCTTCGCTCTGCTGGCTCGACTGCTGACGAAGCGGTTAAGTTGGCAAAGAAAAAAATCAACCAATCTTTTGTTGAATTTGACGGAATTAAAGTAAAAGACCCTGCCACTTTGTATTCTAAGTTTGATGAGGAATCATGGGTTCGCTCTGCTAGAAATTATTACGAATCTAAAATTGGTGCTATTCCAGAAGGACAAAAGGTTGCGCCCATTGCGGACAGAGAAACTAAGAGATTGATTGCCGCTGGCGAGCAGCCATCTTTTGGTCTTTATTTGTATGTTGACCCCAAAGAGCCGCCAATAGCCGTTTTTGACAAAGATACTGGCCAGCCCATTCGCGTGTATGAAACGCCAGAAATGAAAGTCCAGAAAAGAATGGATTTGTTTAAAGGATACACTGGAAAAATGGGTATTGGTGTGCAGTAATGTCAGATGAATATTATATTGATTTAAACCTTACGGATGCGCCGCCGACAAAGTATAAATATGCAGTTGGCGATACAGCCATTAAAAATCAAGAAACAAAGTCAGATAGAAGCTATTTAAAGGCATTAACTGATATTACATTGCCTAAAAAAGTTGGTGTCGCTGCGTCTGTTGGCGTTGAAAAATTGCTTCGCGCATACGATAAAAACGATGGTCTTGAAAGCGTTGACCCCAAGTTTAATGCTTTTGAGGTTTGGAGACAAAACAATCACGCGCCAGAAGATTTTGACCAAATACAGGATATGACCAACTTCGACCAATATTATTTGTGGCGTTCTGTTTATGATTACGAAAACGAAGCTGCGCAAGCCGTTTCTGATGCTGGATTGGTTGGACAAGGTGGCGCGTTTGTTGCCCAAGTAATGACTGACCCAACAACTTACTTTGGGTTTGGCGCGGCAAAGATGTTATCTAAGGGCATGGGTGCGACAAAGGCGTATGCCGCATCTGCTGTTGGCGCGGTTGCTGTGTCTGAATCCATAGAGCAATCCGCCGATGTTACCGACACAAGAAGCATGCAGGAAAGCGCAACGACTATTGCCGCCGCTGGTGTTGTCGGTGGATTGCTTGGCAAAGGCGTGGATGTCTGGGGTTCATTGCGTGCAAAAAAATTAGCTTCAAAAGATATGGACTTCCATCAGTTTTCAAGAAAAACGATTGAAGATGCCGATACTCTCTATCCAAGAGCGCAATCGCTTTCTGCCGCTATGTTAGAAAAAAATCCAGAGGATAGCCTTATTTTTGGAAAAGCAGCCAGAAGCGCGGCTTGGGCAACTAGATATTTGTCACCAAAACAATGGATGCAAACATCGTTTGATGATACGACACGCGTTATCGGCGATGAGTTTTTTGGGCGGAATTTAATGACGGTTGGTGACGTTGCAGGAAAAGCAAGAACCGAATCATTTATAGAATTAGCTGACTTAGAAAGAAGCCTGTCAAACGCAAAAATTCAAAAAGTTGATAGAGAGATTCGAGAGTTTATTGCATCTGGGAATATTGTCGATGAAGATGTTATGACGGAAGCTGCTATACGAGCCTCAAGAATGGACGACCCATTAACTGACAACACACCATCTGGTTTTGTTGCTCAAAAAAACAGGGAATTTTTTGGTGCGTGGAAAGACAAACTAAAGGATAATCCAGATTTTAATGAGCGTGCGGACTTTGGCGTTCCCATGATTTTTAGACCAGATAAATTGGCAAAGAATTTTGATGGTCTTGTTCTTAAACTTGAGCGCGGATTTGCTCGCGCAAAGGCTGGATTGCAGCAAGATTTGGCGGACGTTAAATCAAAGCTGAAAGCAATGGAAACGGCTTCTGCAAAATCTACTGGCGAAAAACTAAACAAAATTAAAGGTCGTCAAGATAGGCTTTTGGAGGAACAAAGACTTATAGAAGATTTTATAAAAATGTCAGACGACGACATTGTTACTCAAGCCAGACTATATGCAACCAAAATGATAACTGGGCAAGTTGGCAAAAGCGACTTGGCATCGCCGTTTTTTGGCAAAACTATACCAAACAGATTTAAGGAACGTGTTTTTAATATTGAAGAATACGCGGAATTTATTGAAACAAATCCAGTTAAATTAATGAAAATTTATTCTGACGAAGTTGCTCCATATCACGCGTCTTTTCAAAAGTTTGGCGAATCAACGCCAAAAGGTTTTGTTAATAATTACGAAGAAAGTATGCTTGAAAAGATAGCCGCTGCCAGAAGTTCTGGTGATGAAAAGTTGGCTGCAAAATTGACGGTTGAACACCAGAAGGCCGTTCAAAGACTTGAAAAAGGATTTGACCACGTTACTGGACAGCACATTGCAAAATTTTCAGACCTTGCTGGAAGCGATATGCTTAACGTGATTACGGCTGCTAGAAATTATATAGCGGCAACAAAGCTGGCGGCTCGCGTTCTTTCACAAATAAACGAGCTTGGTGCTATTGTTATGACGCGACACTTTACTGGCTTAAAAAGATTTACTCAAGTGTTGGGAAAGATGGCAACGTCGCCAGAGTTAAGAGCAATGTCGCGCAGAGATGCGGAGTCAATGAGCTATGCTATTAATACTGCACTTCACTCAACCCTTGGCGACGAGCTTGTTGATTCTCTTGCTATTACAGAGGCTAGGGGCGGTGGCAAGTTGGCCAATGCCGCAAGAAAATCACAATGGCTAAACAATAAAATGCAATATTATAGTGGCGGTATTGCGGCTGACCACATCACAAGAAAGACAATTTCTTTGGCGCAGCAAGGCTTAATTAAAAATAGTTTGCAGGATTTGGTTGACGGGACAATTAACGAAGCAAGAAAGCGTGACCTTGCGTTTCTTGGCATATCAACTAAAGCACAAGCCAAAACAATGCTTAAGTATGCCAATAAATATGGCGAAACAGTTGATGGTATTTTTCGTTTTGCTACGGAGAAGTGGGATGATGCCGACGCTAAGCGAACGATGGAATTGCTCCTCATGCGTGACAATCGCCGCGTATCACTGAACCCATCTACTGGCGATGTTCCACATGCGTTTCATGTTCCAGCATTTAATATGTTGACACAGTTTAAATCTTGGTCTGTCACTGCTGGGCAGGTTTATGGGTTGTCTGCTTTGCAACGTGCTGATGCAAAAAGCATGATGTCTCTTGCATCTTTTGTTGGCATTAGCGCAATGTCTTATATGCTAGCAGAGGTCGCTCGTGGCAACAAACCGCCAACAAATGTTGATGAAATAATTTATTCTGGAATAACAAACTCTGGATTGTTTGGCGTATCGCCCGATTACGGCGGACATTGGCTCGCAAGCACTTTGTTTGATTTGGAGGCTGGAGGAGCAAAATTTGCAGAAATTAACAGGCCGATTGATACGATAGCTGGCCCATTAGGCTCAACAGTCTCCGATGTTTTTGGTGTGGCAAAGCCAGCATTTCAGGCAATCGACCCAAACAAAGAAGCCGAATTTGATGATACTTGGGGTAAGAATTTAATGGACGTTTTGCCTATACCTTTAGTAAAGCCGCTTATCAAAAACGAATTGTTATCAGAATAAAAATGAGGTAAATTTAATCATGACCGTAGCAACAGAATATGAGCCAACAAGATACAATGGAAACGGGGTTACAACCACGTTTGCTTTTCCATATATTTTCTTTGATGCAACAGATTTAATTGTCACATTAACACTTATTTCGACTGGCGCAAATACTGTGCAAGTGTTGAACACGGATTATACGGTCACAGGCGGAAACGGTGCGGTTGGTAGTGTTGTCTTTGGTACAGCCCCAGCGACTGGATACCGCGTCACAATTGAGCTTTCATTGCCATACACGCAGCAGGATGATTACGTTGAAAACCAAGCGTTCCCAGCAGACACGCTCGAATCTGGCTTTGACAGAGCGGCTATTCGTGACCAGCAGCTTCGCTCATTGATTACTGGCTCACTCAAATTTCCAGCTACATTGGCTGCATCATACAATGGCTTGTTGCCAGCACCAGAGGATGGAAAGATATTGGTGTGGGATGGGGCAAGCGGTCAGGTTGCCAACGCCGAAGTTGCTGGCTTATCGACATCCCTAGATACCCTGATTACGACTCCAGTTTTAGGCCAAGTTCTTACATGGGATGGAACGAAATGGATTAATGATGATTTGAATATTCCAGATGGCTCTATAACCACATCCAAGCTAGCCAATGATTCTGTAACTGCGGACAAAATTGCTGACGCGGCCATTAACAACAATGCCCAAATAGCAGACTTTACAATTGGTTATTATAAATTATCTGTTTCTGCTTTGGCTAGTGTTTCTGATGTATCGGCAGGAACAGTTGCAAAAGTTGTTAGTGCCGCATCAATTTCACCATATTTTTACGGGTGCAAATTATATCAAACAACTGGCACGTCTGTCACTATTTCTACATGGACAACTTTGTTATTTGATACAGAAGCGTGGGATGATGACGGGTGGCACTCTACGTCTGTAAACACAGGGCGCATTACGTTTAATTTTACTGGGCGCGTTTCTGTAATTGGGTGTTATGCACCAAATACCCTGAATAATACAAACATGGGTACAAGAATACTCAAAAACGGCACAGTTATAGCAAGGAATTTTGGAAGAACGTCAGACCCCGCATCTGAAAATCTACAAGA
>JACCDR010311717.1_pt1 | contig 11905 bp, 11 predicted proteins | sample 7446431 | NCBI WGS metagenome assembly JACCDR01 (sample SAMN15323443, study PRJNA562643) | freshwater metagenome | isolation source: river surface water | place: USA:Blue River Watershed | collected 2017-08-17
CACTAGCGACCCGTCCGTGGCCTCGAACGAGGGTATGTTTTGGGTGCTAGACGAGGGCTCGACGACAACGGTCCCCGCATTCACGTCCGACGATAACACTGATTACCGCATCAAGCTCACAGGTTCAGCCTCGGTCATTGACGTGAGCGGCACAGTTAACAACGCGGCTATCACCAACACGACGTCGGCGATCCAGTGCACGGCAGCCACAACGATCAACGGCATTGCCCCTGGCTATCACGGCCAAGCGCTGGACATATTCACGTCTGGAAACAACAACCTGACCGTAAACCACGCCAGTGGCAGTGCCACGGGGTCGCCGTTGGCGCTGCGCGGCTCGGCGGCGTACGGTCCGCTGGCGCGCGGAGGCATGCGCGTGATTTACGATGAGCCAGACGTGGTCTGGAGGGAAGTGGCTAGGGCATAAAACTATGAGACAAATAATTGCAGTGCTCGGGCTCGCCGCATGTGGCGGCGAGCCGATAGATCTGGGCTACCTCGAGGAGCCTTTCACTGGCACCGTCCAGGGTGACCCAAACCCGCTCACGTTCTGGTGGTATGCCACAGCCGAAGAGAAGCAGGAGCCGCTACGCGCCGAGCTTGAATGCGCGCTCGTGCGCTGGCGCCAGGCCACGTGCCTGGACACGGACGTGAGCTTCGACGCGCACCACTGGGTGCGCATCGTGCCGCTGGCGGGCCTCGCCGGGCAGGTCAATGGATCGTGGGATAGCACCAGGGTCAAGCTGGACGACGACTTGCTACAGGACGCCTGGTGCCAGGTTTTGGTCCACGAGATCGGGCACGTGCTTCGCCGCACCAACGCGCACCCGGGCCCGGACGGCAGCATGAGCTACCCGACGACACATGTGTACTCGCCTCCGATCTCGCGCATCATGCAAGCGGATATTGACCTGGTCTGCGCCGTCCAGGATTGTGGCTGCTCAGTTCCCGAGCCCTAGGATTCCCATCGCCAGGAACAGGCAGGCGAACGTGATCAGGAACGACCAAGCCGTACCTTCGACCCACTCTGGCATGGTCACCTTTCGCATAGCGCAATCGCGCTGAAGTGTTGGACGGGTGTCTCCACCCACGTCGTGTCCTCGCCGTACGGGAGCCCGCATCCGTTGCACCCGGCCTTCTCTCGGCGGTCCGGGATGTTGAAGCAGACGAGGCACACATGCTGCTTCGAGCGCAGCGGTTTCTTCGGGCGCTGGCTCGGGTCCAGGTTGCGCGCGGCCCGCTTCAGGTCCAGCCATCGCTGATAGGCGCTCGCGCACCCCTCAGCGTACTTGCGGCGTGAGAACTTCTCTTTCACGTACGTCTTCCCGCACCCGCACGCGCACGGCATGACTCGACCTTCGGCTCGATTGGGGCACAGCTTGTGAATGGCCCCTGCTGACCGCGGGCGGTGTGTGAGCCCGCACTTGCCGCAGGCGCATGCACGCATCGGGTTCATTCGAGCCCCCCTGGCACCAGCGCGAGCAACCTGGACACTGCAGCATCGCGCAGCTCGCTCTGCTCTATGGCGACCGCAGCGCACCGCACTGCCTGCTGGGCCAACGCCATCAGTCTCACGACTGGGCAGTATCCGTCTCGCAGCTCATTATCCACGCGCTGGCATTGCAGCATCAACGCGAGCGCCTCCTTCTCTGGTGTCATGAACTCCGGAGCACCCGCAGCCTCGATGGCATCTCCTAGCGCAGCATGCAGCTTGCGCTCATGTGACTTGGTTTGGCTCATCCACGCATGGTGGATCAAACTGCTTGACCGCGCAAGAGCGTTCTGCCAGGTTGACGGCGATGCTCTACACGGAATTCCTGGCCACGAAGAATCGCACACATGTGCCCACCGGCATCACCGATGTGCCCGAGCTGTCCGGGCGTCTCAAGCCGTTCCAACGTGACTCGGTGCGCTGGGCACTCGAAAAGGGACGCTGCGCGTTGTTTCAGGAGTGCGGATTGGGGAAGACATGGCAAGCGCTCGAATGGGCGCGGGTCGTTTGCGAGCACACCGGAAAGCCAGTGCTCATTCTCACGCCGCTCGCAGTGGCCGCGCAATTCGTCCGCGAGGGCGCCAAGATGGGTGTCTTGGTGGCAGACGCGCGGGCGCCCGCGGAGCTCGGGCACGAGTGGGCGCCGATGCCGTGGGTGGCCAATTACGACCACCTGCACCATCTCGACCGGCTCATCCCGCAGCTCGGGGGCGTCGTGCTCGACGAGTCGAGCATCCTGAAGAGCTTCTCGGGAAAGACGCGGACCGCGCTCATTGACACGTTCGCCGGCACGCCGTTCCGGCTCGCGTGCACTGCGACGCCGAGTCCCAACGATGTCACGGAGCTCGGGAATCACGCTGAGTTCCTCGGGGCCATGTCGCGCGTCGAGATGCTCGCCACGTTCTTTTGCCACGACGGCGGAGACACGAGCAAGTGGAGACTGAAGGGCCACGCCGAGGGTCAGTTCTGGGAGTGGGTGCGGACGTGGGCCATGTGCCTGAGCAAGCCGAGCGATGCCGGCTACAGCGACGAGGGTTACGACCTGCCGCCGCTCCGCATCCACGAGCACGTCATCGACGTCGACGAGCGCATGAGCAAGCAGGCTGGACTGCTCTTCGCTTTCGAGGCCGCGACGCTCGCGGACCAGCGGGCCGTAAAGAAAGTGACCGTGACGGAGCGCACCGAGATGGCGGCGCGGTTGGTCAACGATTCGCGCGAGCAGTGGCTCGTGTTCTGCGACCTGAACGACGAGTCCGAGCGGCTCGCCCTGCTCATCCCGGAGGCAGTTGAGGTGACGGGATCGGATAGCGTCGAGCACAAGGAGACGAGCATCATGGCGTTCGCGTCAGGCGAGCGGCGAGTGCTGGTTTCGAAGAGCTCCATTTGCGGATTTGGGGTGAACCTGCAGAATTGCCACAACATCGTGTTTGCGGGCAGCGACCACTCCTACGAGCGGTTTCATCAGGCCATTCGCAGGTGTTATAGGTTCGGGCAAGAGCGCCCGGTCAACGTGCATCTGGTGCGCACGAGCGCTGACGGGCGCGTGGCTCACAATCTGGAGAGGAAACGCCTCGAACACGAGGCGATGGTGAAAGGCATGGTGGAAGCAGTGGAGGCATCAATTGGCAGGCAGCGAATTGAACACGTGGACGGCGTGCGGCAGGAGGGCCAGGGATGGGAGATGCGCAACGGGGATTGCGTGGAGCTACTGCGTGACGTGCCATCCGATCATCTTGGATATAGCGTCTTTTCCCCCCCATTCGCTTCCCTCTATACGTACTCTGACAGCGACCGCGACATGGGCAACTGCCGCAGCCACGACGAGTTTTTCGTGCACTACGGGTTTCTCGTCGCGGAACTTTTGCGCACAACCAAACCCGGTCGGCTTTGCAGCGTGCACTGCATGATCATGCCGACCAGCAAAGAGCGGGATGGCGTGATCGGGCTGACTGACTTTCCCGGGCGCGTCATCGCCACGCACGCGGCTGCCGGCTGGATCTATCACTCGGACGTGACCATCTGGAAGGACCCGGTGACAGCGATGCAGCGGACGAAGGCGCTCGGGCTCTTGCACAAGCAGGTCAAAAAGGACAGCTGCATGAGCCGCCAGGGCTTCCCGGACCGGGTACTCACGTTCCGCAAGTCTGGCGTCAACCCGGAGCCAGTGAGTCATCGCGCCGAGGAGTTCCCGGTCGACCAGTGGCAGAAGTGGGCGAGCCCCGTTTGGGATGACATCGACCCGAGTGACACCCTTCAATACCAGTCGGCTCGCGAGGAGAAGGACGAGCGGCACATCTGCCCATTGCAGCTCGAGGTGATTCGCCGGTGCATCCGGCTTTGGAGCAACCCGGGCGACCTGGTGCTTTCGCCGTTCGGCGGGATCGGCTCCGAGGGGTGGGTGGCCCTGAAAGAGGGCCGGCGGTTCCTGGGGTGCGAGCTGAAACCCTCGTATTTCCAGCAGGCATGCCGTAATCTCACGGCCGCAGAAAGCGTGCAAGCGCGGCTTTTCTGAGGTAGGCTGCCGCGATGGCTTACGACCCGTGGGCTACAGACGTTGACGGCGCCGTGCCGATGCCGCCAGCACCAGCTGCGCCCGCAGCGCCAGCGGCGGATCCTTACGCAGGCACGGACGAGGCAACCCGGAAGCGCCTGGAATACCGATTCCAACAGGCCATGGCCGAGGCCAACGCGCGCGGACCCGGGTACGGCGTGGCTGCCGACGGCATGGGTGGCTATAAGGTCGTTGTCACGGACCAGAATGCGGTCCGTGAGACGGCCCTAACCGCAGCGAACCCGGTCACTCAGCCCGTCATCCCGACTGACCCGATGGCGAATCGGCCCGCGCAAGCGCTCACGCCGCAGCAGGCTGTCAGCAAGTTCGGGGCTAGCGTGCCGGCCTTCGAGGGTGCCGTGAAGCAGGGGATGTTCGGGGCGCCGCGCCAGGTGTCCACGAATCGGACTGTGACATCATCGTTCGATGGCGGGGGAGTGGCAGGCAATGCGCCCGCGGGCGCGCAGCAGCCGGCCACGGTCGATCGGGCCAACATCGACCGGCTTTTGGGCAACGTCACGAAGGCCACCAGCGGCCTGGCCGGGCTCGCGCAGAGCGACTTGGAGTTCTCCCAGGCCCAGGCGCAGCTCCGCCAAGGGCTCGACCAGGGACAGCGCCAGGCTCTCTCGCTGGCTCGATCGGGCTCGAGGCGCGACCGCGCTGGCAACGAGGCGCGCGCCATCCAGGCCGGCTCCGAGCTCGCCGCGCAAACGAGCCAGTCCGCCGCGGTGCTCCGGGGTCAGGAAGAGGCCGCTCAGCAGCAACTCAAGCTCGACGCCTACAAGGCGGCCGGTGACCTGGGGCTGAACGCGGGGGCGCTCGAGCTGGACGTGAACCGGCTGAACATGGATGCCGCCACCAACTTCCTGAACCAGCTCTTCGGGCGCGAGAATCTGCAGCTCCAGCTGGACCAGCAGGAGGCTGAACGCATGACGAATTTCGTCCGCGACATGGCGCTCCTATCCCGCGACTATGCCTCGCTTTCTCTGCAAGAGAGGCAATCGATTCGCGATGATTTGACCGCGCGCTACGGCATCAGCGAGAAGTCTCGACTCGCCATCGAGGAGATGGATCGTAACGGCGACGTGAACTGGGAAAGAGTTGGCGCCGACATGCTATCAGGTGCCGTCGTGGGCGCGGTGCAGGTCGGAACCAAGAAACTACTGGGTGCCTGATGGCTGATTGGATCGAAACGGACGACCCTGGAATCGTGATGTCTCCGGACGGCCGCGAGGTACCGCGCGCTCTTCTCCCGCCCACCGACCGCGTGATGCCGGCTCCAGCCGCTCCAGCTCCGGTCGCGCCCGTGGGCCCGCCGGCAGCGCCCACGGTGGCCCCGATGGCTGCCGGAGCATCGTCCGCTAGGACGCCTGCGGTTCAAAACGCACTAGCCAAGCTCGACGAGCCCAGCATCGCAGCAGCCCGTGGGCAGGGTCAGCTACCGATTGCCCAGCAGAGCACGACCACGCAGAGCGCCGTGCCGATGAGCACGCTGAAGCCCGTCATGGATCGCGGCACAGAGCGCGCCAACGCGGAAGCCGACGCTGCCGTCAAGCTCGGAGACGAGCGGTCTCGGGTAGCCGAGCAACAGGCCATGACGGCATCCACTGCAGCTTACGGGCAGATGCAGCAGAGCCAGGTCGAAGCCGACCAAGCGCGGCAGCGCGCCGAGATTGCACGGCAGAATCAGATTGCCATCGCTGCCCAGGAAGACCCGGAGATTCAGCCAGACCGATTCATCCAGGGAATGAGCACGGGCCAGAGCATTGGGACCATCATCCTAGCGGCCATCGAGGGAGCCTTCCGTGGCATGAGCGGCCAGCCCGGAAAGAGTGGCGTGCTAGACATCCTGGAGCGCCGTGTTGACCAGGACATAATGGCCCAGAAGGAACAGATCCAAAGTGGTCGCATCCGGCGCGGCAACATGATCGCCTACTTCCAACAGCAGGGCATGACCGAAGAATCGGCAGAGAAGGCCGCGAAGGCCATGTCCTATGCGCAGGCCGAGAAGCTCACTCAGGCCGAGATTGCGCGGCTTGGCGCCGGGAACGTGCGGGCCGAGGCGAGCGCTCTTGCGGAGCAGCTCAAAGCCGCGCGCGAACAGGCCAACGATGAGCTGGTGTTGACGCTCGGCACGCCGCGGAGCTCGACCACGACCGTGCGGCAAGCTCCCGGCGGGGGCGACGGAGACAGCTTCGCCAAGATGCTTGCCGAGCGGAAGGCGTACGAGGAGTCGGGCGCCACTCCCGAGCAGCTGGCCGCATGGGACAAGCAGCGCGGGCTCACGGGTGCCGGCATGGCCCCCGGGGGGGAGAGCGAAGTGGCCCGCGCGCGCCGCGAGAAGAGCGAGACCCGCACGGACCGAGAGAAGACGGCGGCCGGCGCGCTGACGTTGCTCGACGACCTGGGCAGCCAGCTGGGGCTGGCGAAAGATCCTAATGGCACAGGTTTTCGTGAGAACCCGGCGGACAAGGACGTCATTAGCAAGCGCGACACCGAGGAGATCGCGACCGGGTTCTCCTTCGGCATGGCCGACAACCCTATCGCGGCTACCGAGGGCGCTCTCGTTGAAGCCTTCGGGCGGCTGCAGTCGGATGGCGTCATCTCGCCCTCAGAGGAGGTGCGATTCGCGAACATGATCCGCGGCGCAAAGACCAACGCTCAGCGCGCCATTGCCCTGAATTCGATCCGTCCAATCATCGAAAACAAGCTGAATCCGCGCGACAAGCCGCAAGGTGGGCGCGCTGAGGCTGCCGGCTTCAAGCGGGTCAATCCCTGATGCCCATCTTCGTCGACCCGAAAACTGGCGAGCAATTCGAGAATTACGAGCCCGACGCCGCGGAGCGGGCCACCGAGTTCGGTTTCGTTACGAAGGAAGCCTACGATGCCGAGCAGCGGTCTGCTGGCATAGGCGGCGCGGCGCGTGTCGCTGGCGCAGAACTTACTCGTCTCGGCGCCGTTGCAGTCGAGGGCGTAGAGAAGGCGCTCGACATACCCGGGGCTTCCACGGCTCGCGAAGTGGCCCCGGAGTCTTTCTCGCGAGAGTCAATCCTGGAGCGAGAGGCGCGGCCAGGGATTGCGATGGCTGCGCAGTCGGCTCCGGCCGTGGCCGCATCCCTCCTTTTGCCTGGCTCCGGATTAGCCGGTCTGGCGGCAACCATCGGCGTCGACGTCGCGAGCGGAGCAGGGCAGGCCGCCGTGGACGCAGAGCTGGAGAATCGCCAGATCACGGGCACGGACATACTCCGGAATGCTGGCCTGAATCTGGCCTTCTCCCTGCCTCTCTACGGGCTCGGAGAGGGAGCACGGCTCGCGCTCAAGGGCAAGGCCAAGAATGCTCTGGAGACGGCCGCGGATACCGCTCGAGACACAGCGGGCAGGCGAGCCACGGCCGCCGAGGGCCAGGAACTCGCGCAGGCGGTGGCCGACCCTGCCGTCCAGGCCGACCTGCTCGACCGCGTCTCGAGCAACGCCGAAGATGCCGTGGCGCGCGCACACGACCGCATCGCTGACCTTTCGCCGCCGGTGGTCGCCCGGAATCCGAACGCGCAGCGTGAGGCTGTGAGGGCCATCGCGGACGTCACCCGGACCGCCAACCCCGACCTGGCCCAACGGCTGGACGCTATTACCAAAGTTTCAAGCAAGACCAGGTTTAAGTGGCTGCAATCTATACGCAACGAACTCGCGTCCGCAGGCGATTCGGACACGCTCGCCGCCATCGACGCCACTCTCGGCCGAGAGGATCTGTGGGGTTCGGGTGCGGTGCGCGGAGCGTCCGACATCGACGCGGTCCTTAGCGCGCGCCCTGGGCCTGGCGCCGCCCCCGAGGAGCTCATCGATTATGCAGGGAAGTTGCGGCAGGTCCGGGGTGGCGAGTTCGCTGGAATGGCGGACGAGATTGAGCAGCTGGCTGAACGCCAGATTGAGATTCGTACAGCTGCGACGATTGGAGATGTTGCGCCCGGTGCCGCGAACGACGTTGTCGACTACGCCGCGGCGATGCGCACGATCGACCCGAACGAGGCGTGGCGGCTGACTCGTGACGGCGCTGACGACGGGCTCCGCCAGCTCGAATCCACGTCCGTATCGGACGCCATGCAGCGCGTCGACGACGTGCTCCGCGAAGACGTGGCGATGTCGGTCAAGCGGGAGGATTTCGTTAAAGGCGCCGAGTCTTGGACGCCTTCCCAAGTCGCCAAGCAGACGTCGTGGGGCGACACGATGCGCGGGCGCGCGATGGCGCTGGCGGGAGAGCTCGACACGGCCGACGCCCGGGGATTCCGTATCGGTGGCTTTCGGGCAGAGGCCACCGACCTGATTGACCGCACGGTCCAAAGATTGGCCGATGCTGACCCCGTCACTGCCAACCACGAATGGGACAACCTGAAGCGCAGTCTGGACTCGCTCGGAAAGCGACTCGCCGCATCCCAGAATCTCGACGAGGCCAGCAAGGTTTGGGGCACGAAGAAGGTCCTTGAGCTCTCCGACGACATGCGGAAAGGGCTCGAAGACGCCGAGCTGTGGGGCCGCAACGCTGCCCTGCAGAAAGAAACCAACGCCGCCTGGGTCAATATCATTGACCCCTACAGTCGCGTCACGAAGAAGATGGCCGAGTTCTTGGGGCGCGAATTCGGTGTGGTCGGTCAAGCCGGCATCCGGCGTCGATTCGACCCGGACATGATCAACTCGATCATGTCGCGCGGCTACCAGAAAAACTTGCGCGCGGACATCGACGCCAGCATCAAGGGGCTCGATCAGATGATGCAGGCTCGCCAGTCGCAGGGCCTCTCGCATCTCGACCGGCTGAGCAAGGCGCGTGAGGACCTGATTCGCATTCGCCAGGGGTTCGACTTTGCCGACCTGCTTGCGGTGGCCAAGAGCAAAGCCAAGGCGCCCATCGGCCTCGACGTCGTGGGGCGCCTCGCGAGCACTGCGACCCCCGGCGGGCTCGTCGGGTCTGTGGTGGGGCCGGTCGCGAGCCGCGTGAGCGACGCACTCGTGGGCGACATGGCGATGCTAAAGCCCGGCAGCAAGTCGATGCTCTCCGGAGCCGTGCGGCGCCACATCGGGATGTCGCGGGGCGAGCAGGCAGCGATGCTGGCCGACCCCGCGTTTTTCGAGCGGCTACCGGCTTCGTTGCAGAAGCAGGTCATGGCAGGCTCGGCTGCCAACGACCGCGCAATCCAGCTGGCTCAGACGGCCGCCGACGCTGCGCAGAGAGATCGCGAGCTCACCGCGCGCCTCATGGTCAATACGGCGGAGGCGAAGCGAGCAGCCAAGCTCAGACGTAAGCCTCCCACAACCGATTCTCCAGCGCTCAAGCGCGCTAAAGAGCGCGTTGCCAAGCGGCGCACACAATCCGGTCATACCGTGCTCGGTAAGCGGTCTACGTTGGATGTCGACCCTGGGTTCCGCACTATTGATGTGGAGTCGATGGATCGTCAATTGGCGGAGTTGCCAGTGGCCTCGACGGCAGACCTGAATTCGATTCAAGACGACGTCGCAGAGGAGTTGCGGGCCGCAACGAATCGCAAGCGTCGCACGATGAGCGACGCCGAGCAGGGCGCTGTCTCTGGGTATGCCGGGGCCGATTACATAGACATCAGGAGAATCCAGAAGGGCGAGCCACTCACCTATCGCGATGGGCAGCCTTATGAGCCAGAGCGCGCGCTCGAAGTGGCCGAAACAGCCGCTGGACTGGAAACTGCTGCGGAGAAGCTGACCATCCCAAATCCTACTCAGCACGGCCCGCTGTATCGAGGTTTGCCAGCCACGGATGACATGCTCGATGAGCTGCTGACTCATGACGAATTCGTTACTAGCGCTATGACATCATCCTCATTCGATCCTGCCATAGCCCAGGAGTTCACGTCTGGCGGTGGGGCTAAGCGCGCAGTCCTTTTCAAAATCAACTCACTGGACCGTGGCGCCGCCCTGATGGGCGGCGAGCGCGAGATTCTCCTGCCTAAAGGCGAAAAGTTCAGGATCACGAACAGGCGTCGTCTTGAAAACGGGACGCTGCTGGTTGATGTGGAGCAGGTAGGCAAGGCGTCCGATAGTGACATGCGTGACTTGGGAGCCCTGGGGGCCGTGGCTTTCAACACCCGCGGCAAGGGCTCGGGTGGGCGGAACTTTACCCTCGGCGATATCGCGAAAAGCCCGCTCGGTGTCGGCACCGGTGCAGCCGCCGCGCTCGGCACGTATGCTGCTCTGAAAGAGCCGGCGATGCCAGATCCGGAGAGCCAGACGCCGCTGCAGCGCTTCTCCGAGGGCTACGACCGCCCCTCAGATGCGTTCCGAGCCGCGCGCAAGATGGTGCTGGACTGGCAGCGGAACCCGGGTGCCCTGGTCGACATGATCGACGGGCACATCGGCGACGTGGGCCAGCAGAGCCCGAAGCTCGCACGTGAGATGACCCAGCAGGCCATGCGCATTGCCGCCTACCTGCAGGACAACCTGCCCGGGCAGCGGAACGTCAGCGTGGTGTACCCAGACGGCACGCCTCCGAGCCGCGCCGAGGTGCGCCAGTTCGCGCTGCGCTTCGACGCCGCTGTCAACCCCGCCGGAGTGCTCGCGGACGGCCGCGCTGGGCGCCTCGAGCGGACCCAGGTCGACACCTTGCAGGCTCTTTGGCCGCAGGAATACGACGCTCTCCGGGCCGGGGTGCTCGAAGAGCTCGGGAAGGGCAAGGCCACCCCACAGACGCGCCAGCGCATGAGCCTGCTGTTCTCGTTCCCGAGCGGGGTGGACCCGGCGCTGGGGGCGCGCACGCGGGCCATCGTGGCGACGGCCAGGCAGGCTCAGGACGCCGCGAAGAAGCCGGCGCCCAGCAGCCCAGGAATGGATCGACAGCGGCTGCCGAGCACTGCTACGATGCAGCCTGCTGGCATGGCTGCACTCAGTTTGGGTCAGCAGATTCAGCCATAAAGGACAACAGAATGTTTACAGTTACGCAGGTTTCTCTGCCAGCCAACACAGCAACACTGCTGTTCTCTGGAACTGGATACTTCAAAGTAGCTTCCGGGTCCTGTCAATTGGGAGGGACCAGCTCGGTGACCACGTCAACGGGCGCGTTCTTCGCTGACATCATGCACTTCAGCTCGCCTACCGAAGTGTGGGGAATCTCCTCAGGTGCAACCGATGTCAAGATTGCGAGCTGGTACTGATGGCACTTCGCACCGTCAAGCACTCGGACCCGCCGTGCGTGGGTCGCGTCATCGCGGCAACTACCGCCGCTGTTCTTCATGAGGCCGATGCTCCCACTGGGTGCAAGCACCTGCCGGCAGGTGTCATCTTTCACAATGTGGGCAACTTCGTGTGGATTGACGCCACTGGCACCACAGTGACAACTGTGGTCGCCGCGGTGGCCAACGGCGGCGTGGTTGGCATGTTCGTGCCGATCTCTCCCGCTGAGGTAACGGTGGCCAACGCCGTGGCGTTCACCTGCTTCTGGCGGAAGTAATCCGCCTGGTCAGCAGGAACGGCTCCTCGTCTACCTCGTAGACCAACGGCGCCACGAGGCCTCGCAGCGTCGGGGTCCGTGACGGCTCGGGCTTTGCGCGAGATCTGCGTCGCTCGGCGTTCATGTAAGCGACCGTCTCGCAGATGGTCTTGACGTCGCCTGGGTTGGCGGCCGCGTACGCCCGCAGGCGAGAGAGCAGATCGTCGTTCACTTGAGCCCCCAGGGCAGAGGAACCAGGGTGGCGTGGCGCAGCGCAGATCGCGTCTGCCAGATGACCTTGGGCGACGCCGAGGATGGTGGCGGGCACGGCTCGGTGTCGCGCTCGTGCTCGTCCTCGGAGGCGCGGTAGGCCTCGGCCTCGAGCTGTGGATAGGACGGCGGGATGATGGTGGTGCGTTCG
>JACCDR010783094.1_pt1 | contig 11905 bp, 21 predicted proteins | sample 7446431 | NCBI WGS metagenome assembly JACCDR01 (sample SAMN15323443, study PRJNA562643) | freshwater metagenome | isolation source: river surface water | place: USA:Blue River Watershed | collected 2017-08-17
GGATCAATACAATTTCCAACTCCAAAACCAAGGAGGTGAAAACATATGTTATGTTGCGCTCCAACAAAACCAACAAGAATATCTGGACAATTATACAAATAATCAATAACAGTAATATCCCAAGTAACCAAACACTTGGAAATAATAACAGCACAATTTGATGAATTGGTTTGGCAGATCTTCATTTGTTTTGTTCCTTGGATTTAAATCAGGAAAACAAACATATATACATTTGCACACATGCAAACATGCATATGCTTATCTCCCTTAATAAGGAAGAATTTGTTTTATACTTGCTTAAAAATGTAAATCTTATCACCAAGGCTAACAAAAATTGTTAGCGTATATTGATAGCCAGGATTAAGCAAAACAGATTCATATTACTTATGAATCAAACAATACATAAAACTGAAGTAGAAATGAATCAAATTTATTATTATCAAAACTATTAAGAAACTTTTGAATAAGTTTCTTATCTTTAGTTTTCAAAATTATTTTGGAAATTTCTTGAAGATCTCCCCCCATTGCTACCTGCAACTTAATAAGACTCATATAGCTATGATTACAATATTCTTCATTAACATTATCTTTAAATTCTGGTTCTTTGAAAAGAAATTCATTAATATAGTTTTTCATGATTATTTCTTATAAGCTAAGTTTGGAGATTAATTTTAAACTTTATCCAATATAAGTAAAGTTTTCCCCACAATAATCTTTGATATAATGTTTGCCTTTATCTCTGCCAAAACTTTTACTACCAAAGTAGTCTTGCAGAGTGCCATTGTATTTTTTAATGGTATTATCTCCATTATAATTTGGATCGCTCCAAATAAAGTTTCCTTCCGAGGTTTCAATAAAGAATTTCTGCCCAAAGTCCCAAGTAAATTCTCCAACCATGTTCATCAACTTTTCTTTGGTCATTTTTGTTTTCTCCAACATAATCAGCCAACATATTAGCAACACACTAATATTTTTCATCTTTAGAAATTAGATGCTCAAAAAATGTATAATACAAATACACAAACAAATACATGCATACATACATGCAAAATTTAATCCAAGTTGTTCAACAAACAAGCAGCAAGTTTCATTCTGAAATTTTTAACTTCATCTGAGAACCCGTAAGTATTGATTTTTGATTCAATAGAATCAATATTTTGAGGAATAAATGGCATAAGTTTTTGTCTAATAAAACAAAGCTTTTCTTCACCAAGAGTAATAAGAACATTATCACCATCTTGACGACAATATCCATATTTTATCAACATGGATTGCCAACCAAATTGGCTATTACAAAAAGAACTTCCCTCCAAAGCTTGGAAGATAATGGCAAGAGCATTTTCAGATAGAAATGAAATCTGAATCTTTTTCATGTTGTTTGCCTTTGGTTTTTTTTTTGTTTAGAAATTAATGCCCAGATAATGTATAATACAAATACATGCATACAAATTACTACGTATACAAATTACTACGTATACAAATTACTACGTATACACATACGCCTGCGTAAGCGCATACACACAAACATACATATACAAAAAATAAGCTAAGCAAGCAATTTACTTTAAGCTATGAATCTTCAACCTATTGTGATAAAACTTACCATTCTTATGCTTGAACAAATTTGTCCTATCACCTTCAACTTCAAGCAACTTTGCATCCACATATGCATATGAAGCTCGCTTATCTGGAAAAACCCCAATGTTAACGAAGTGGAATTCACCATCTTGCTTAACCCTAAAGCAAGAATGAACAACATCATTAGCATTATCCCTAACACTAATACTCTTAATCCTCATAAAGCTTTTGCTATTGGCAAAGTCTTTAATCTCTCGACAACCATCAATTGCCTTAACATACTCATTATACATTTCATGCAAATCTTCCAGATTGGGATTATTAAAGTTAATGTCCAAATCCTCCTTATTCTTAGGAATAGAACAGAATTCATTAAACCCATCTTCGGTCAAAACATCCTTAAGACCAAGGAAATACTTTTCACAAGCATCCTTTTCAGAAGTAGTGGCGAAGTTATAAAACTGCCCGCCAGAAACAAGAGTAACAACAAAAACAGTCTTAGTAGTCTTAATCATTTTGTTTTCTCGATTTTGGTTGGTTCAGAACATTATGCCAGGATTAGCATTGCAGATTCTCTTTAATCTTTTCAAGAATCATGCCAGCCTAACCTAATGGCATAACTAGACTCTTGCAAACGTAGCATAGTTTGATGAGCCGTAAAACCACATTGCGATCAATTGCAAATATCATGCCAACCTATTTTAACAGGTTCAATTGCAAGAACCATGCCAAACTTTGCAAAAGACGCAAAACCCCCAATTGCAAAATGTATGCCAAGGGCGGGCGAAGCAAAATTCATGCCATAAAACTTTAGCTTGTATGCTCACAAAACCCAAATCTTATTCAATTGCAATTAATATGCCAAACTAAAATTAATCAATCAATTGCATTAATCATGCCAACCTATATATTAAGATTGGCATTATACTATTAACTTAATGGTAAGACACTTAAGCACATATTCGCACCTATACACTTTACCATCGTAAAAGTCAATGTCAAAGTCATTAATCCAAGCCTCTTCTGCAACCGAGATATAATCCTTAGCAGCTTGCTCGCTAAAGAATATCTCAAAAGAATGACGTTTGACATTATCAATCGTCTCTTCTTTAAAGACAACGTAAAGCTTACGTACCTTTCCTTTAAGACCAATAATCCTAAGAAACTGGTTATCTTTAATCTCAGGGCGATAAGACACAAGCTTAACCGTATCAAGGTTAAGCAATATGGTGCCTTCAAAACGGTCTTTAGAATAATCAGCAACCAAACAGACTTCTTTGGCAATCATCTTTTACCTTCTTTCTTTTCAGATAAAGATGATAATACAGATATCGTTATTGTAACTTCATTCAAAAAATCAAAGTTAAACTCTGGTTGACATACATCCAATAACCATACCTAACGTTAACCACAAGCCCTTTCTTGCGCCAGTATTGCAAGCGCCCGTTAGTTTTAATCCGGTTCTCCTTACTATCAGAGCCATAAAGCTTGCGCGCAAGCTCTGTAATATACACCCCATTAGCAGAGCGCTCTGGAAAGATACCAAGCTTTCGCATGGTATCAACATTGCCAGCAACATCTTTGGAGGTAAACTGGGGTTTGCCACGGTACACGCGCATGGTTCTAGCTCCTCTTAGGATTGACAATCAATCCTTTATAAAACCCGCTAGCAGATTGTTTGATGAGCTATAAAACAACATTGTTTATTAATTGCAATCTTTATGCCAAAAGTATAAAGATGCTCGAATTGCAAATATCATGCCAAAGCTAATTTAGCATTGGCACAAGTATTGCAATTGAAATGTGTATGCACATGCACACAAGCAATTGCATTTAATATGCCAAGGCAAAGATAAGAAGATTGTTTTCATAGCTCATCAAACAAGCTAGAAAACAAGCCCCTTAAGCTAAGCCCCCCCCGATTATTCTAAGCTAGCGCTGGGCTCGCTATCCTCTTCAACATACTCTTCGCTCTGCTCTTCCGGAGCATTAAGCGCCTCAAAGTCAGCAACACACTTCTTACGGTGCGCCGACCAATCATCATTCTTCTTAGGGTCAAGCTTAGTGCCACCAGGACCGCGCAAACTAACCCAAAAAGTTTTGCTTTCACCGCGCTCATTAACGCCACCGATTACCTCATCAAGGTATGGCGAGGTAACTTCCTTCGCCGTCAAAACATCAATACCAGTTTGAGCTTTATACGCTTCCGCAACAAGGTCGTGAAGTTGACCACGATTAAGCTTAAGCTTGCGCACCATAGCAACAGGCTTACCAGGACCAGCCGTGTTAATATCTTCCGCAGCACTCTCGACAGTGCTAGCAACCAAGGCGCGGCAAACAACATCACGAGCCCACGTCTCCGACAAGTGCTTTTGAGCAGCATGGCAAGCTCCGCTTGCCATGTCCGAAACAAGGTCAAGCAACTTATCTTGCGAAACCTTACCAGCTTCCGAAGCATGAGCACAAGCCAGCGCGGCAAGTGCATCGCCGGGCTTGACCGAAGCGAGGAGAGAAACCAGAGAAGCGAACGAAACGACGTTAGAAGTAGCCATGTGTGTAACCCTCGATTGGAGCGCTTACCCCGCACCTTGCGGCTCGCGTCCTTATGTCATTGTCTGCTGTATAGTTTGATGAGCCGTAAAACCACACTTTGCCCAGCCCCCAGACCCAACCCACATAAATTGCAAAAGCCATGCCAAACTTTTCCACCGAGCACATCCCACCCAATTGCAGGGATCATGCCAAACCAAAGTCTGTCTTTCACAGATTACTTCGTATACAATTGCAAGAGCTATGCCAAAGTTTACCAGCAAGAAACATGCCAAGGATGGTTTATGCAAGAAGTGTGCCAAGCGGCGGCAGGAGCAAAATCCATGCCAATATAAATAATAATTTAATTGCAAATGTTATGCCAAGTCATTACAATGAAGCTTAATGATAAGCAATTGCAATATGTGTGCCAACCATGGCAAGCTTTGCTTGCCGTTAAAAGCTTAGCCTTTGCTGGCTGAAAAGTGGTCTCCCTTGGCTTTCATCGTTGGTTTAGGGGCTTTAAGCCCATTGCCAACGTTACCAACGTTAACACGGTTAACTTTATGCATAGGGGAGCCACCTAGCTTTTCAGTTTTATGTTTATCTCCCTGAAAAGGTGTAAACTCTTTAGTATTCTTTTCTGCAAACCTATGGTCAATCAAAACACCCTTGACCCTGGGGGAACAAGCCTTATGAAGCTTGTTCAGAATCCAGTTTTCACCCTCTCGATAAGTCTCAAAACCTGAGACCCATTCTACCTCTTCCCCTTTATCATTATTTTCTGAATAGATATCCCATTCATCAATATAATCGTTCCTTTCTTTAGAGAACCTCTGAATATAAACGGTGCAAGTAATAATCTGTTGCTTAGCTTCCTTAATAGGTTCGCTAAGTTTCTGTTTAGCGATAGCAAGGTTAGCCTCATGTTCCTTTTCTAGCAAAGCCTTAGCAAAGCTAGTAAGGAACATGGTTGGGAGAACCTTCTTAGCCTCATAATCAGAGACCAGAGATTGAAGTTTATATTCGCTAGCTTTGGTTTTGAGCCAAGCTATATTAGCTGCAATAAACTCGTCTGCTTTGAAACCCCCTTTCTGAACCTTGGAGTTAAAGCCATTGATTGACATAGAACGGGTTTTGCTTGACATGGTTTTACCTCAGAAACTTTCTTGCTATTGTTTGATGAGCCGTAAATCTAAACTTATTTTAATTGCAAATATCATGCCAACAGATTGTTGGTCTTTAAATGCTTTATCAATTGCAAGCATTATGCCAAAGCATGTATGCATATGTGTGCGTATTCAATTGCATATAGTATGCCAAACAAAGAGATTCATTATTAATGAATCTTTAGTAAATTTTAGTTAGCAGATATCTCGCTTTGGCGAACGAGACTTGCGTTTATACTTTTTTTGCTTTCAACCTTGGTTGCTTTAAGAAGCGAAGCAACCAAGGCAAAGTTATTACGCTGCGGTAGGGGGTTGCGGATTTTCATCTTTCTTTTCCAGGTCAATCAACTTGTATTGCAAGCTACGTTCGCCGTTAAGAATCGTAAACTTCTTTCCACGCAATGCGGCGTTAACCGCTTTTTCAACCAAAGCTTTAGCTTCGGTTTTCATAAAGAAACTGTCAACCTGTCCAGTTTGAGAGACCAGCTTTCCCTTGACTTCAACGGTTTGCCTCCTACCCTGAGATTCGACAATGACCTTGCCGTTGACCTCATACATCTTAACGGTGTTGAAGGTTTGAGGCTGAATACGGCTGAAATGTTTGACCGTGGCGCCCTTGGTTTCGGGCTTCTCGGGTTGCGGATTGAGCTTAGCAAGCTTCTTAAGAGCATACTTGCTAATCTTGGTAGTGGCAGAAGCAGGAACAACAATCTCAGAAACATCGGAAGAAACAACGGTGTTGATATCGGTCATGTTAGCTTCCTTTATCTAGATGGGTTATGCGACAGAATCGCTCTAGATAGTCTTAGCAGCCATATAGTTTGATGAGCTATCAAACCACATCTTAGCATTGTCTCAATAATCAATTGCATATATTGTGCCAATATTTATTAAGATAAGTTATGATTATTTCAATTGCATATAATATGCCAAAGCAAAAGCTATCTTATTAAAGATAGCTTAAAGCCATGGCAAAGATTCGTTATACTTCTTTTCGTATTCTTCCTTAAGGTCTAGGATATAATCTATCTGCTCATCAGCCCAAGGTCTCCTATCTTTCAAAGCTTGGATAAGCTCTAGAATCTTTTGCTTTTCATCCTCTTTATTCATCTTTATCTCCTCTTAGTCAACGGAAGTTTATCAAGCAAACCATTATCTTTAAGGAGCTTTATGATAGCCATCAAGCCAACACAACCAACAAGCTTTGCAGTTTCATCTGAGCCATCGTCAAGGTCGCCAATGTAACCACTACCAAGCTCGCCATTAAAGAAATAAATAAAAGCTTCCTTAGCACTAAAATACGTAGGGTCATTGCCAGAACAATCATCCGTAACGATGATATGTTCAGCGTCGGAAAGCTTGCACTTGTTCTGGTTATCGTTGCTCATATTCTTTTACTTTAGATAATATGATGAGCCATCAAACAACAAATGAAATCAATTGCAATAAATATGCCAATCTATAAAGATGTATTACTAATTGCATATAGTATACCAAAGCAAGCAATAAGAAAAACCTAATCATTACTATTTAAGGTTTGCCCAAGAATATCTTTAACGATTGGCAAAGCACTAGAAGCAGAACAAGCTCTATATTTTATGTAAACCTTAACTGCATTAACAACGCTACTATCCTTTGCAAAAGATTCTTTAATCTTCTCAGAAAGCTCTTCGTCAGTGGTATGTTTTCTATCCCAAAGCTCTCCCTTAATAAGCCTTTCAATATCTTTGAAGGCAAACTCTTTAAAAGAAAGGATATCTTCAACAGACATTTCATCAACGCTTCTACCATTAATGAAAAGCTCATCAGGGCTAATGCCATTGCCAACAATCGTAATGGTTTTGATGTTTGACATGATTCTTTAATGTATATTGTTTGATGAGCCATCAATCAATAAATAAAATTAATTGCAATTAATATACCAAACAAAGTTATTGCATAAACACAATAAGCCAGCAATCTTATTTTAGATGCCAGCAGATAAAAAATTTTTATCTCTTAAAACTTTATAAAGAGAAAAAACATATTAGCTTTCATTTTGTTTCGATATTTATCTTTTGATTGTTTAAGTTTAAGCTATTACCTAATCAATGCTGAACTACCTAGATAGCGCCGAATCTTTTCGGGTTGGTCTTATATGTATTAGGGATATCGTACTGAATAAACTTTACTCTCAAAAAACTTTATCTAACATTATGATACTTTGTTATTCCTAGATAATAGACATCCGGATCAAAAACTTTGGCATGATCTTTGCAATTGTTTAATATTTACAAAACATAATCTTATTCAATTGCATTTATTATGCCAAGCGAAGCAAACTTATCCGCCCATTAAAGGGCTTTATTGGATAAAAGCTTTAACTTCTATGGTTATACCATTCTCACTCCAACGTGCTACTTTATAAAGGTCGCACAATGCACCACCTCCCTTGCACTCTGAATATCTATCAAACGTTTTATTCTCAGGGTTGTAACCGATTGTGTCTAGATATCGGCTCCAAGCAATCCGAGCGATACCAGGGTCATAATCTATCATTAGCCATTCTTTAGGACAATCGCGCATCTTCATATCTTCAAGCCTAACTTCTGCAAAGACTTCTGCCACCTTAAACTGGTTAATAAGGGTATCGAGAACATCTTTATCAACCTCAACACTAAGGGGAGAAACCATGCGAATGATATCTAGAATGTTTGACATGTTTTGATTACTTATATTATTTGATGAGCCATATTATTAAATAATAATTCAATTGCATTTATTATGCCAATGCATTGCTATTAACAATGCAAGCTTTACTTATTAATCTCTTTCAAAAGCTCCTCTGGGGTCTTAAGACCAGGAAACATGTAGAACATTGTCGTATAGCCAGGCACTTTAATGCTTGGCTGGTTTTCATATTGCTTCATAACTTATCCCTAGGTTTAACCTTTTTAGGACAATGAGAGCGCTTGCGACAAGCTTTGCAAGTTTTCCAATCAAAATCGCACAAGTGCGAGGAAATGGTTTTCTTGAAAAGCTTAATCTTATATTCTTTATTGCTCATCTTTAACCTCTCTTCGTTAAAGCAACGATTGCAAAGCTTGTTTTGCTTGCAATCTTTAGTAAAACATTCTTTCGGATAAACATTCTGCCCGAATGCGTTTGCAAGCGTAAACATTTGATTGCCCTTTGCAATCTCTTCATTACGCTTGTTATTGCGCCAACCCTTGCCATAAAGGTCAGCAGCCAGAACATCCCTGGTATTCATAGCTTCCAATACCTTATCTTTTGATGAGCTATGTTTTAATAAATAATATTAATTGCAAAAGATATGCCAAGTTAAAATAAAATCTTTAATTGCATATATTATACCAAAGCTAAGTCAACCGCCCCCAATAAAGACTTAGCGTTTATGGTAGTTCCTAAGCCAGTTAAGATTAATCTCCTCAATAGAGGAGATATCTTCCGCTTCAAAACCATTCTCTATCCCAGCACTTCTGGCAGGATGGTTGCTCGCAAAAAACTTATCTTCGCCACCGACCAAAGCAAAGATAACCTTACGCTCCTTAGCGTCAATCGCCAGCTTGATTCTATCGTACTCTTTAGAATTAAGCTTGTTTTGCTCGTCAATGGCATCATTCTTTTTATTGACGATATCGCTAAACTCACAATCAATGAAAGGATTATCCCAAACCCCGCGATTGATTTTCTTAGTCAGCTTCTTAAGGTCAAGCCAAAGACAACGATACTCGTTATCCTTATCAAGCTTAGCCATGGCAGCAGAGATGAGAAGCGCAACAACTTTCTTAGAAACGGCTTTCTTGCTCATACCATCTCAATACGTATAGTTTGATGAGCTATCAAAATAAATAATATTTTTAATTGCAATTATTATGCCAAACAAAAACACACATGCACAATTGCATATATTATACCAATAATAATATTATCAAACAATATCCTTTAACAACAAGATATGTTTAAGCAGCCTGCATATATGAGCGTAAGTTTCTATGCCCACAATGCCAGAAAAAAACATCATGCACGCAATCAATGCTGTATCATCAGGTTTCTTTGCCATGTTCAAAACTTTCCGAGGTTAAAGGTTTCGTTAATGTATTCAGGCAAACCACTACCTTTATATTGCCAAAGCTTGCAAAACTCATTATCCGCAATAGTGTTTGCATCATCATACATACCTTTACGCAAGTAATGAATAATGCTGCAAACACAAGAAACACCCATTCTAGGGTTAGCTTCATATTGAAGCTTATCAAGCTTATCAGCAACATCATTGCAATAAACTTGATACTCTTTAGTATCTTTAAAGCATACGTTCATGTGTGTTCCTTTCAATCAAACCCGTTTATCATTACCTTTATAAGGTTCAATAAGTTTGAATAACTTGTGTTTAAATGCATAAGCAAACTGCTTATACATGTCCTTCCCCTTTTCATTGTTGAGCAAATTAATGGTGCTAATGTAAGGCACAACAAAATCGCTATCATTAATATGATGTTCAAACAACGAATCGGCATCATCAAAACACCAATCATCCTTAACATGAGGATAGTTCATATTCTTAATATCTTTATCTTTACTGTTGTTCATCATGGCAACCTCTCTTTTCTTTCTGTTTGGTTTTAATAAAGATGATACAGATATCAAACACATACTTACATTAATCAATCATCTTGGTTCAAAGCATCTTCTAGGATGCTATCAACAGTATCTTTATCAAGCTTAAGGGTGTTATAAAAGTTAAAGTCAATGTCATCGTATCCTTCAAACATTCCAAGCTTCTCTTCTGGCACTTCATAAGGAGTAATCTTCTCGTATGCCAACAATACGTCAAGAGGAGTCACGTTATCAATCTCGGTTTCAAGCCTCTCATCGCTATGATAGCGATAACCGAGCATGGCAAGGTCGATTGAATCCTCCTCTTCCTTAATCCTATTCATCTTCTCTTGCGCAAACTTATGCGCGTGGTTTGGCTCAACATTCCACGAACGAGCGCCAAACCCAAAGCCCTTGCATCTATTCTTTTCAATCACTTTCATAATCTCAGGAATATCCAGACACCCGTTAGTGTTTAGCGCTTTGCTATCGCACTTGCCACTAATGCGAGTAACAAACTCAGTGCAAACACTTGGCTTAATCCTGGTTTTCATATCTCACAATCCTTTATCTTTTGATGAGCTATCTTTTAAAACTTATTACAATTGCAAAAATCATACCAAAATAAAATTAATACATTATCTCAATAAGTAATTGCATTTATTATGCCAAAATACAAATATCAAACTTTAATCTATATTACATATTCAAAAGCTCTTTAATCAAACCTTGCCTAAACTCCTCAACCTCCTCCTTAAAACCATAGGTTCTACGGAAGCCAGTAGAGTAAGCTCCCGGGGCAAAGATTGTAGCTTGCAATGCAGAACCAGGAACAAAAGGATAAAGTTTCTTTCCCTGTATCCTACAGAAAGAATGACCATTACCATTCGCATAAATAACAATATCTTCGCCCTCTTGAAAAGCCCAAGCGCTATCAATAAACTCCCGCTCATCAGTAATCAATCCGTTCCTAGGGGCTTCAATAACCGCCTTGTAAACGTTGCTAGAACAGTAAACCAGCCTGACACCTTCGTTGTTGTTCATGCTTTATTCTTTTTGCTTAATATGATGAGCTATCTTTTAAATAAAAAAATTAATTGCAATATATATGCCAATATAAATTTGAATTCTCAATATCATTATCAATTGCAAATATTATACCACAAACTCAAAAAGCCAACAACCTATTTTAGATTGTTAGCAAACAAAAAGATCTTGCATTTTCTATTCCTAGAAAATTTACACCTTATTATATACAATACACAAGCTTACGTGCATCTATGTCTTTTTGTAACTCTATATTCTTATCTTTGTCTTTATAAAAATCTCTGAAGAATGCAAACTCTCATCGAGCACCTAGTCCAGCTAGGGTTGGTCTTATATACATTCAGACATATATAAACACAAACTTAATTATATATCCTTACTCTATCATACTTAATAATTCATAGATTACATTCATAAACACATACACAGATAAATACACATGGGGCAAATTACTTGGCACGTCTCTTGCAATTCATATATTATGAATTATCATTTGTACAATTGCATTTATTATACCAATAAACATTATTGAGAGGCTAACCGATTATTAATAACTTACAGTTAGCCTCATAACATTGGCAACTAAGCTCTACCTCACACTCATCATTGATATCTTGCCACATAAAGATATCAACGCATTGCGCGCCGTACCACCCTGTATTGCACTCATTATCAAGAGTGTTACAGTTTTCGTTGTTCATGTTCTTGCCTTCTTTCTAAGGTCAATACTTGGTTGCGAACCATTGCACGAACGCAAGAGGGTCTTTGGGCGCCCGATCAAAGTTAATCTTCTTATTCAAGATAAACCTACGAGAAGCCCCACCTTCTTTGGGCTCAAACCAAAGCTCGCAACGCTTTGGCGTGATTGTCATATCCCCGTCAAAACAATCCACCATGAGAACATCCTCCTTTCCGTTAGCAGACAAGCTAATGTTAACAGAACGAACCTGCCCGCTAATCTTTTCCCAAGCCTCTGCAAAAGA
>JACCDR012324224.1_pt1 | contig 11905 bp, 17 predicted proteins | sample 7446431 | NCBI WGS metagenome assembly JACCDR01 (sample SAMN15323443, study PRJNA562643) | freshwater metagenome | isolation source: river surface water | place: USA:Blue River Watershed | collected 2017-08-17
GATGTCGGCGAGGTTTGTGGGCTGCACCCCAACGGTCTCAAAGATGTACTTTTCGCGAGCGGCCGTTCCGCCCTGCAAGTCCGGTGCTCTCATCGTCGCGTCACCTCGACCGGCAGCACCACGCCGCTGCGCTGGAGCTTTTTGTCTCGGGCAATCGCTCGCCCAACTTCTCGACCATCCTGCTGAAGAATGACGACGATCGGCCGCCCTTCACCGTCTGCGTTGCGAGCCATGTGCGTCAACGCGGCCACTGTGCTGCGAGTGTAGTCGCGGATTTCCGCCACGACGCTCGACTGCGCCACGATCTCGCCACCGTGAACCGTCGCCAACGCGGGTTGCCCGGGCCTACCACCTACCAGCTTCGCCATGTCGCCGGCCGTGCTGTACGAGGGCAGGTTGAGCGAGATCCCGGTTTGATCGACCAGGCCCGCAATCTGCGAAGGGTTGAGCCCGCCCAGGAACCCGCGAGCGCCGCCAACGATCGGGCCGAGAATCTGCATCAGGTCTTGCTGCCCGCCCATAAACGCCGCCCGCGCCTGCGCCGACAATGCGGCGAAGCCTGCCGTGTCGCCTCGCGCAAGTGCGCTGGCGGCATCACCACCCAGACGAACGGCATCGGTCAGCTTCTTTGCGACCGGGCCTTCTTCAAGTAGCCGCTCGCCAAGACGGGCGGTGAACGTGTCCGAGAACTGCCGCGCCATGACGGTCGCGGCGTCTTCGATGTTGCCGCTTTGCACCGCGGCGCCGAGCGCAGCGGGAATGCCGCCGGCGATGACGGATGCGGAGTCTTCGACTGTGCGCTTAAGGCGGCCGATTGTGATTTCGCCTTCTTTGCCGAATGCGGCCATCGCCAGCGATGCGCCGTCGATTGCCTTGCCGACGCCGCTGAAGGACTGAGCAATTGCCACGAGATCCGAGCGGAATCGCTCGTCAATATCCTCTCGTTCAAGCCCTACGCGATCGGCGCCCATACGCTTGCTGAACCCAGCATTGCGCTCAAGACGGCTCAAATCATTCGAACGAGCTGCCGCAAGACGTGTTACGGTTGTCGTGATGTCCGATTCAGCCGAAACGGCAAATTGCCGACTTGCGACACCCACATCCTCCTGGGACAACCCAAGCAACATTCCCAGATATGCAAGGTTATTCCCTACGAAACTTCGCGACGGCGAATCAGCGCGACCGCGATTAAACTCATTTTCCTTGCCCTTGATCCGCTCTGCGGTTTTCGGATCGCGCAAGAGAATGTCTGTGGCAAATTCGGCGATTTCCCCAAAGGGTCGGTAGTCGTCAAACGAACGCTCCGGAAGGGTACGCGATAAATACTTGCCCTTCGAGGGAAACCCAAACGACGCAATTCGGTCGGCAAGCTGTTCCGCTGGATCTTCAGATGCGCTCGATTGCCGCGCTGGCGGCGGCGGCGTGGGTGTCGCGAAAAAATCGCGTTGAATTGTCGATGGTTCTCTGCCATTGAGCGCCCGCAACGAGTCGATAACCCCCTGTGCTGCCGCCAGGGATCCTCCCATGTCTGGAGGAAGCGGCGGCCCGTGCGCACCGGCAGGCAAGTCGCTTGTAACACTACCTCCAAAGCCGAACACCGAAGCGATGTCTGAAAACACTCCGCGGGATGACTGCGCGATGTCATAGCGCGCAATCAGGTCCGCTTCAGCACCAGCACGCACAGACCCAAGAGTCGATTGAAGCTGTCCGACTGCTGCCGACTCCTGGTGCGCCAGCCCGATGAGCTGCGCCTTTTGCCGCAATCGTTCGGCCTCAAGTTGCTTTACCTTGGCAACGCCTTCTACCGATTCTTCGATGTAACGAAGCTCCGCTTCATGCTGGCGCTCCATTTGCGTGCGGCGCTCTTCGAACGCGGCGCGAATGGTAGCTTCATCTCCCCCAACGCCGGTGGCCTCCAGAAGCCCAAATCGGGCGGCTTCGACGTCGACATCCGCCTGCAACCCGCGAATGCGCTCTTGTCGCTCGCGCTGCTGTCGCTTTTTGATGTCGTCAGGATTTTCGGTCGGAACAAACTTTTCGAAGCCCGCATACGAAACAAAGGTGTTGTCTATTGGCTCGACGCCAACAACACGCCCGTTAGCGTCTCGAATCGGCCGAGCAAGACCATCCTCAATGGCTCGAAATGAAGCGTCGTCAATACCACCGCCGCCGTAGTTTTGGTCCACTGGCGGCGTTCCCCCACCCATCCTAACGGCGATGTCGTTGAGGCGCGCAAGGTCAAAATTTCCGAGAGTATCAAGATAGCTGCCGGCGGTTAGACCAGCGGCACCAGCTCCAGCGACTGCAATCGCAGACCCTCCTCCTGCTAGCGCTAAGCCCCCAGCGGCGGCTGCTCCCCCTACGGCAAAGCCCCCAGTGAGCAAAAGAAACGCCTTAAGTGGTCCAGGCAGCGACTCCCAAGTTTTTCCAAGCGACGAAATTGCGCCGCCAACAGCTTCAATCTTTGCCGGAGCCCCCTGTAGGCCAGACTCAATTCCGGCAAACAGCCCCCCGAGCTTTTGCTCTATCAGCGGTCGATTTGCTGCGACCCATGCGTCGGTCTTTTTTGCGGCGTCATCGAGAAGCCCCGCAATATTCGCCAGACCAGACTTGGCGGCATCTGAATCTGTGACGACTGACCCCAGGGACGCACGGAGTTGGTCGGCAGCATCGGCCATGTTTGACACACGACCGTTCCACGTTTGCGCGAGGCGATCGGTCGACCCGGCAATGCCTACCATCGGATCGACCATTGTTTCTTGTAGCGCTCGTCGAAAATCGGGAAGCGTCAGCTTCGTCAGGTCGGCAATGCCGGTTTTAGTCTGGATCAGCGCCAGCACGCCACGCTCGCGCAAGATGTCCGCCGCGCCAGCTCCAGCGGCGAAAGCGCGGCCGTAAGCCGCTGCGGCTTCGACGACGTCCGTTCCCATAAACGCCGCAAGGTCGGCGACCGCTTTCAGCGTCGAATTGCTGCGATCCCCAAACGACTTGAGAGTGACGTCTGCTTGGGCAACTCCGCGCAGGTCGAACGGCGTGGTTTTCGCCAACTGCACGACGCGCGCGTATTCTTGGGCGGCAGCAGACGCCGAACCCATCAGCCCGACGAGGCGAGTCTTTGTGGCTTCCACCTGCGCCGAGGCTTCAATAAAGCTGGCGCCGAACGATTTGGCCGCCTCGGCGCCGCGCGAGAGAAGCTGAATTGATTGGTTGATGCCCGTGAGCCCAATCGCCAGCTTTTGCAGCGATCCGCTTACGGCGCCGCCGTATTCAGTCCAAGCGGCCTTGCCGCGGCGAAGGTCTTGCTCGAGCCGATCGACCCGGGCTCGGAGTTCGGTTTCGACCGTTCCGACTAATGCCATGTGGCACCGTCGGACAAAAAGCTAAAATCAGTTACGGCGTCGCGCGGCTGGCAATCCAAGCGCCGGCCATCGCAACGAACACCGGCGCGATGGACACCCCGGCCAGTTGGCCGCCCGCAAAAATCAAGGCGACACCGACCAGCATGCCGTGCAAAAACGGCAACCGCTTGGCCACTGCATGCGCCACCATTCCACCGAAAAGCGGACTGAGAATAGTGAGCGTCGCTACAAACGCCGCAGAATTGGCAGCATCTCGCCGAAGTACGCCGGCGACAAGTCCGCACGTGAACGCAAGCGCTAGCGCGGCAACGACTCCAGCCGCCACGGCTTTTGCGCCCGCAACCAATTCCCTCAACATGCTCAAACAATACACCCAGCAACTTTACTCGGGCAACTCCGGACTGTCCCCAGATTCTCCCGCCAACATCCCCCAAACCTCGTCCCACGCCGCAGCGTTGACCTCGGCCTCCGCTTCCGCGGCCGTTTTCGGCTTCAGCCACGACGCAAAGTCGTACACGCCGACCGAATCCTCGGACCACACCGACGTCCGCACCCACACGGCAAGCGACGCCGTGCGCAGCCACTCCTCGTTGGAGCGTTCCTGGTAGCCGTCGACCAGCCCCGCCAGCTCCCCCGGAGTGAGTGACCAGAATTCCCATGGTTTGAGCCCGATCCGGTACGCCTGGCGCTCTGCCTCTGCGACCGGGTCTCCTAGTTCGCCTTCGCCGCCGCAGATTCGGCGGCCTCGGTAGGGTTTGCCTGGCGATCCTCCGTCGGCGGACGAATCACCTTGCCCTTGTAGAGCGCATCCAACACCACAAAAAACAGCGCGGTTTCCCCGGCCTGGATCGATTCAGCATCGGAGACAAATTCGTCCACCCAGGACGCGACCGTCTCGCACGACTGCCCACACCAGCGCAGCTCGTCGCCGCGGTCGGCTTCGTGCAGCAGCGCCCAGACGAACGTGGTGAGGATGTGCCCGTTGATGAGCAACAATCCCCCGTCGTTGCGCCAAAGATCGCTGATGGCGTCCCAATACGAGTACGCGCGCCGATCCGGACGTTGCCCGGCCAACCGCTCGGACAAGCGGCTCAGCGCGCGAAAATCGGCGGCGAGGTGGTAAGCCTCGCCGCCAAACTTGATTTCTACCGACTTCGAACGTGTTGCCATACGGCCTCCCGACTAAAGGTCGCAGCGCTGCCAGACAGCAGCGAGATTACGGTTGAGTTCCGGCCGTCAAAGCGCTGGCCGGCGAGATCTGATAGGTGACCGTCGATGCCGCCTTCTGCGGGAACGACCGCGACCCGCTGCTGACGTACCCGTCGCACGAGAACATCCGCTTGCCGGTGCCAGACTCCAGCGCGAACCGGAACTTGAGCGCGGTGTGCGCCAAGATCGCAGCATCGAGCGCTTGCTGCTGAGCGCTGTCGATCAGATTGCCGTCGATCGACGCCGACCACGAGTTCACCACCGGGATCTGTTCGACCCACGGGATGCCACTGACCGTCGACGAAGTGCGGTTCGTCACCTCGGCCATTTCGATGCCCACATTCAACGTCGAACTGAGTCCTTCGCTGAAGGCTGTGTATACCGTGCCGCCGTCGGTGCTGATCGAAACCAGCGCCTTGAGACCACTTTTTGCGAGAGATGCCATGGGTTACCTCCAGGGTGCGCTGGTGCGCTTACGAAGCGTTTTTGATGACGGCCAACTTCACGTTCGTTCCGGCGGACGCCGTCACGTTCACCACGCCGGTCGATTGATTCCACAATTGCACCGGGAACGGCCCGAACGCGCGGGTCACGCCGTTGGCGACCGCCTGGTTCGTAATGTCGCCCGTGCGACCAGTGGCCGGATCCGCCACCGACGCGATCGTGATGTTGACCGAGCTGCCGCTCGCGTTCCGTACGAGTAGGCGCTCGACGCCGCTGTTCACGAACTCGTTGCCGTTTGAAGAATCGGCGTCAGCTTCGGTGATCGCCACATGCGGCGCAGCGCCGGCGGGAATGGTGCTGATTGCAATGTTTGTCCGAGGCATGGTGTTCTCCTGTTACGCGCCGGATCAGTCCGGCTCCCACTCGGTGTCGACGTTGGCAATTCGCGTGTCGTCGTCGCCCACCGTCCACTGCGACGCGAGCGTTGGCGGCACGAGATAGAAGCGCTCGGCTTCGTACTTCACGCCTTCGACAAACACGGTCTTGAGCATTTGAATTCGCTGGTACTCGTCCATGGTTGGTTCCTCCGACTAGGGGCTGCTCACCCACACGATAAAGTTGACGACCATTTCAGGTCGTCCATTGCCGTCGCGGCCGCGGAACACGACGTCGCTCTCGGCCAAGATTTCGAGGTAAGTCGTGCCGTTGATGGTCTTGGCTCCGATGCCGTCGACCCCGACGAGAATAGCGGCTGCTTTCGCCTCAGCAGATGCGTAGCCGCCCATCCGCTCGTCGGCGGATTTGCCACGGACCACGATCTGCAAACCTGGGTTTCGCTTGCCCACTTTGGTGTCAGGCGCGAGGCCGCTGAACTGATAGAGCGCGATGCACTCATCCGGAGACGGCGGCAGATCGCCAGCGTATACAGGCCACGACATAGCAGTCGGCGCCCCGCCGAGACTTTCGTCGATGAGAAGCTGCGCCATGTCCGCGAGAAAGCCCACATCACGCTCCCACCTGCCGGCGGATGTCGGCTGCTAGGCGATCGTCAAGGCCGTTCGCGTGTGCGTAGAGCGGATCGGATAGGTACTTCGCTTTGCCATCGTCGTGGCGCAGGCCAAGGTTTTCGTGCTGTTCGAGTGCATAGGGGATTGCAGCGCCGCCGTAGCCGAGCTCGACGCGCACCATTGTGCTGTCGACGACCGGCTCTTTGACGTGTCCACTGGATCGCAGCGCGCCGAGATCGACCGGCACTTCTTCTTTTGAGTCGGCCATGATGTCGAGCGCTTCGCGGTACAGCGCGCCAGCCAGGGCGTGTATCGCCTTGCTTCCCGCCATCTCGGCGGCTGCCTGGATGGCAGCATCGAGACCCACCGTCACCGACTCGACGTCAAGACCGCCTGCGGATGCCGTTTGCCTGTGAACCGAAAGCGCCATCAGAAGTACACCGCCGCGTTCGCGACCGATCCGGTCCGATCAGCGGTCCGCTTGACGTTCAAAATGGGAAGCCGCGAGGCGAGTCCGAACTCTGCCGGTACCGTGACCGTTGCGCCCTGGGCGGGAAATGCGACGTCGCCATCGACGTACGCCACGCCTTGCGCCACGACTTCACGGCCCTCGCGAGTCTTTGTCTTGACGTGACCAGTGTGGACCATCGCCGAGTGCGTGACCGCGGTTCCGGCGGTCGGCTCACCGTAGACGTTGCGCGACGCCACCGGCTCGATCGTGATCGAATGCGGGGTCATCATGCGCGCACCGCCCGACGCTCGTAATCGACCAAATCAGCGATATGGGTCGCCACAACGGTCGGGAGCCCGAAGGCATCCACGCCGCCGCGGCGATCTCCGTAGGTGTAAGACACCGGGCCGACAGTCTCGGACGTCACCAGCCGCAGCCCACTGCCCGGATCGAGCTTCGTGCGCATGGCGAGCGCCAGCTCGCACACAGCGTCTTTCACTTGCTGCGGGACAGTCGTGCTGGAAATCGCACGGCCCTCACGATCGTAAACGTACGCTCGAGGCCAGGCCAATGCTTGCGTGCTGACGGAGATTGACCCGAGCCACCGCACCGCGCGGCACAGGTATCGGGTAGCCGTCATCAACGCCGCTTCTTTGGCCGTTGGCTCCACCGCTTGCCACGTCGTGTAGCTCGGATGCCCGTCGAAATAGGCTTCCGCCTCAACGAGCGACGCAAACGAGTTGGCGTTCGCCAACCCCGCGCCGGTCTCTACGACCATGGGGCCGAGGGCCATCGGTGCTACCTGCGTGCCTTGCGGGCGCGTGGGGAGGCTTCAGCGGCCGGATCTTCCCGCCCGTCGCTTGCATCGTCGGCGACGGGAGCATCCACGACGCGTCGATGCAGAGACGCATCGAAATCCGACTCGTTGATGACACACGCGGTGCCATCAGCGAGCCGGACCTCGATGGTGGGCAGAAGTTCGACCACGTTGGCCTCTTAGCCGGCCAGACGAACCGCCAGCTCGGGGCGAACCAGCTTGCAGCCGAACAGGATGTCGAGTTCCCATTGCGTCTGCTTGTACTGGCGCGACACTTCGAGCCGCATCGTCAAGCCGGTTTGCGGATCCTGCATCGAGATGATGCGGTTCCCGAGTTCGGCATCAACCGCGGAGCCAACCAGCGGGCGGTTCGCGAACGCGAAAGCATCGCGATGGAAGCCCAGGTTCACAACGTGGCTGGCTTTCAGCGTCACCGCGGCGTTATCGGCGACCGCAGCCTGGAGGGCCGGGTACACCGAGAACACGTTGCTGGCGAGCGCTGCGGTCACCGCGTACGTCTGCGTGTGCCCAGCAAAAGTCACGATGTCGCCGACCAAGATCGTGCCGCTACCAGTGTCGACCGTGACACTCGTCGCGCCTGCCGATGCCGCACCGTTCAGGAGGTAGCCCGAACCCGTGCCGGCCGTGTGCGTCGGCACGTCGTCGTCCGAGAACCACTGGAAACCGTACTTGCGGCCCAGCTCACCGTCGATCTTGACGGCCATGTCGCCCGTCTTTTCGAGGTCCGAGAACTGCGACAGCGCGAGAGCGTTCGCCTCGGCGTCGAAGTTCAGCACGGCTCGACGATCAGCGCGCGGCGCCCGTTGCTGGTTGAGGGTCTTGCGTAGGTCGGTCGCACCGGCAACCGTCGACGCGAACGGCGTGGTTCCGGCGGTGCCGACAAAGCCGTAGATCTTCTTGTACTCGGCAAAGATCGCAGCGTTGACCGAATCGGCGATCGCGCTGACCGCCTGGGACATCTGCATGGGCACGAAATCGCGATTGCGATCGATGTCCAGCATGTCTTTGTCCGAGAGGTGAAACCCCTTTTTCTTCCACTTGTCGAGCGCGATTTGGACCGTGGTGGGAGTGCTGTTCGTCGCCGACGGCGGCGTATTGCCGGGCGTGACGTCTTCAGCCGCGCCGTTGTCAGACGGGATCGGAACGTCGATCGTCGAGCCCGACATCGCAGCTTCACGGCTGTACGACCCATTGACCAGTCGCGGCATGATTGCCTGCTTGCGGAGCTGGAGCAGCGACCGCGCAAGAATTTTCGGCATGATGGCGGTAAGCGTATTCGCCATGGTGTCCTCTTTGGTTTTGGTTTAGAGCGCCCCGCGCTCCCGCACGCCTGACCCCGCCAGGCGGCGAAGAAAACTAAGCTACGACCGCGACCTTGCCGGCCGCGATGTCTTCCAAATTCGCGGAAATAGCCGCAGCATCGCCCCACGAAACTTGCCCTGCGCCAACCGGGCCGCCCTGGCCGCCATTCAGGCGACCACCAGACGACTGCTTGAGCAGGTGGCGAGCTTCCGGATTGTTGACGATCTTTGCGGCGACCAATTCTTCGATCGTGAGCGGCTGACCCGCGTTCTTCGTCGAAAGAAGCGGCGTGCCGTTTTCGACCGGGCGAAACTTGCGGTCTTCGCCCTTCACGAACAGCGGCCGAACGCGATTGACGGCGTCCGTAACCGCACCGTCCGCAACGAACGGGGCCAAATGCTTGCGCAGGTCGTCAAGCAGCGCCGCCTCGGCGAGATTGTCCTCGGCCTGGGCCCGTGCCGTCTTTTCGGCTGCAAACTGGTCCTTCAACGCCTTGAATTCGTCGGCTTGGCGCTGGAGCAATTCCTTGACGCCTGCCGGCAGCTTGTCGACGTTGCCCTGCTCTAGCTCGGTGACGCGCTTCAGCGCCTCGCGCGCCTTAACCGGATCCAACCCTTCGAACACCTTTGCCGACGCCTTCAGCGCGTCGATCTCCTGCTTAAGGGTGATGTTGTTTGTTCGAAATTCGTTGACGCGAGTGGCCGGCTCGTAGCCAGGCACTTCGGCGGAATCGCCGCCTTTAAGCACGAACTTGCCGGCCTCTTCGGCCAGCAACGATCGGATCGCTTCGGGAGCTGCTTCTCGCGTCGAGTAGATTAAGTCTGCCACGTTGCCGATTGTCCGCTACTCGGCGAACGCGGCAAGCGGGTACTGACACGTTAGTGGCGTTATTGTGTCAGTACTCGCGCTTCGCGAGCCGCCAAACGTGCCGAACCGACACGCGCTCGCGATCCGCGATCGCGACGGCGTCTTCTCCGCGATCGATTGCCGCGCGGATGCGGGTGTCGCGTTCCACGTGAAACCGCGAAGCCGGCCTGGGTATCTGCCGACCGGCAAGCCGCCGCATCAGCTCAACCGCCAGTGCCGTCGGCCGCGGCTGTTGGCGAACGATGTCTTCAATCACCTCGACGAATCGGTCTCGCGTCAGTCGCTGCGCCATCTCCACACACCACCTCCGGTTAGGCTGCCACTGGCAGCTCCTCGACCTCAATCACCACTCGATGCTGCTCCGAGCACCGACACTGCGGATGCACCTCGCCAGCGACCGACACCGGACCGTTGGGCGTCACAAACATTCCGTCCACGCCCACGCCGTCGGGATTCATGCCGGGGATCGCGGCGCAGATCGGGCAAAGCCGGTCATCGGGAGTCACCAGCCAGAACCGGGTCATCTGCCCAACACCAGCCAGTCCGCGTTCAACCGCGCTGCGGATCAGCTCACGGTTGCCAGCGTTCGCGCTGGTGATCGTCTCCGTCCGCGCGATGGTGAGCCCGCGGCGTCGGAGCATTCGATCCGCCAGCCGACCAGCCCGGGCGTCTGCCTGCTCAGCATCGAGCCTCGGCCGCCGAAGTGCCGCCTGCACCTTTTGCGGCGTGACGCCGAAACGCTCCGCGACATCCTCGACCGACGCGCCATCCCTAACCGCCGCCTGGAGATCGGCCCGCAGCGTCAGCGCGTCGCTCACCCGCTGCCAGGTGCGATACTGGCGAGTGGTGAGACCCAGCGTCCGGGGAACGGCCGCCGCGAGCAACTTGGCGACATCCCGCCCGGTTGCTCGCACTACAACGCCTTCGCTCAGCCCCCTGGCAATCAGCGACCGGATGTTTGCTCGAGCGTCATCGCCGATCTGCTGCACAAGCCGCGCACTGCGCCGCTGTGCCCAGCGAACTGCGTACTGATTCACGAGGTCGAACCGCACCGAGGCTTCCGCCGACAGCACGCCAGCGGCAACCATCCCCGGCACCACCACGGCCGCCGACGCTGACGCCGCCTGCAAGAACGCCGTCCGAAGAGCCGACTCCATGCGCCGCTTTACCTGCGGCTCCAACTGCCCGTTGATGTTTGCAGCCTCGAACGCTTCCCGCAGGTCACCGCGCTCCAGTGCGCTGCGCAGCTTCCCGACCTGCACCGATTCGGCGGCGACCTTGATCGCGGCAAGGAACGCCTTTTCGACCGGACCGATGTTTTTGTCAGCGATCCGGTGCAGGATGCGAAACAAGTGACGCGGCGTCAGGTACGTGCGGCCCATCAATGCCTCGTCATTTCAGCCCACGCGCGCCGGTCGTTCGCGCCGGCAGCAAACCCATGCAGCCACAGCCCGACCGCAAGGGTAGGGGACAACGAGCCGCCGGAAACGTCGGGCACACCTACGCGGCTTGCTTCGACGTACCCGGACGCCCAGGACCACGCGATTTGCGCAACCAGCGCGATGGACGCGAGATCGATCACGCCGCGTCATCCTCGGCGGGCAGATCAGACAGCAGCACGTCGAGCGCCTGGGTCGCGCGCATAACCCTGTCGGGATCTGTGCCTGCGGCCTTGAGCGCCGCGAGTGCTCGCCGCACTTCGCCGAGGTCGATGCTCGACGGAGCCATGCCGTCGCCCCGATCTGCCTGCCAGCTTTCGAACGTGGTTTGCGGCGCGAGCGCCTCGGCCTGCTTCAGGTTCCAGAACCGATCGACGTCCGTGAAATTCCCCGACTCCATCGCCAAAGTGAGCGCCTGCAACTCTTGCGGCGAGATGCGACGCGCGACGAACGAGTCGGCAAGGTTGACCGATACTTCGGCCGCCTCTGGCGTCTCCGCCGCCCCGCTCCACCATGCGTGAATTCTCATTGCCGCTTCGAGCGCCGTCGCGACAGTCGCCCCAATTCGCTGAAGGTTCGCATCGTCGCCGGAAAACTGAAGCTCTAGCGCCGCCCCGCTTTCGGCCACGTTTTTGGATTGCGACATCAGCAACCGACCGACCGCCAGCGCCATGTTGTGCTTAAGTTCGCCCAGCGCCGCGACGAGCTGATCGGACGATTCGCCGCTTACTTGCTTGAGTTCCAGCCGGGCTGACGGGTCACTGGCAATGACCCACTGAAGCCCACCAAAGCCGCCAAGTTGGGGAGCTTCATCCTGATTAAACCCGGCGGCAAACCCAACTGCGCCCGCGCAAGCGTGCAGCAGTTGCCGCCAGTCCGCCGACACGAGGTAGTAGTGGTGCAGCAGATCGACCAGAACTTCGAGCGGCGGCGGGGCAGGGGTCCACACCAAATCAGCCGCCGTGAATGGAACCATCGGCAGGAACGCC
>JACCDR010043464.1_pt1 | contig 11904 bp, 27 predicted proteins | sample 7446431 | NCBI WGS metagenome assembly JACCDR01 (sample SAMN15323443, study PRJNA562643) | freshwater metagenome | isolation source: river surface water | place: USA:Blue River Watershed | collected 2017-08-17
CCCTGTTGCCCGTCAATCTTTGGTGGATAGCCAGTATAGGACTTTATGAACTTATCATAAATATCTAAACAATCAACAAAGAGCTTGCCGTTATTCATAAAACAAATATATTGAATATTGTACTAATACAAATCTTTTTCTTTTAGCTGTGGAATAATATCAACAACCGATTCGCCCCTTGAGAGCCTTGTTAGCTTTTTTTGAACCTCAATATTAAATTGAGTAAAGGCATTACCAACGGGAGTTTGTAATTCAAACCTTTGCCTTTTTATCTCATCCTGTATTTCATACTCAATAATGAGTTTTATCTGTTGTATTAGTTGCATAGTGTTTTTGTTATAGGTAATTGTTTTGAAAATTCCAACCGCACCGCTATATATCAAATCTCAACCATTCATTTAACTGAAACGATAATCTATCTCCAACCAAAGTTTTATTCGGAAGTTCAACCCAGTTCCAATATCCTTTCGGAAATTCTTTGTTAGCAATAAATGTTCTTTTTATCGGGTTCAATTTAATGCCTAAGAAACTTCTTTGCGTTTCAGTTTCAATAGTTACCATTCCTTTGCTGTTTTCTTTTAAGATGTTTGTAACTCTCATTTTAAATTTAGTTTAAATTTAGTTTTTAATACCAATACTCAACCGCTTTAAATTAAAAACCTTTCAAGGCCCTTTGCAGCGTTCTTAATAGCGTTTGCCCTTTCATTCAAGCCGTTTATTTGATCCTGTAAATCTTGTTTGTCTGTTGCTGTGTAATACCCCTCTGAGGTTGCAATAACAGGCAGGATTGAGTTTGATCGTATGTAGTTTATTATTTTCCTGAGCCGTACCTCGGAAAATTTATGCCCGGCCCGTTTCATAGCATGAACTATATCAGCCCCCTTTATCGGGTTGCTCTTTGTTTTTGATCTCAGCCCGTTGCAAATCGGCTTTACAAGCAACAGCTCCTCCTCTGTCAGCTCCTTTGTTTCTTTTTCAAATCCTGTTATCATCTGAATAGTTTTAAGATAAACGATAATTTAAAAGCCCTTAGTTTTCTGCAAACATTGTTGTTGCAACATATAATTAATGAGCCTGAATAATGTATCTCGGTATAATTATCTGTTAGTTTACAACTACAATATTTACAATTCATTGCTTTTCAATTTTAAAATCTATAAATTCAAAGCCCTTTTTTACAATTTGCTTTTTAACGTGTAACTCATAAACATCCCGATCATTAAAGCCGTACTTTTTTTGTAGTATGTCAAGGATGGGCTTAACCGGGTTATCAATATCGGCCAAGGATGATGAAACGCCAAAAACAAAGCTCAGTTTATACGGAGGATCGGGCAGTTTTAAGGGTTTTAACTTAAACAATACATCCCTTTCATATAAACTGTAAACAACCGATTTGAACCTTCGGCCCATCCATGCCTCGTTTACGCTGAGTGGCTTAACATCAATCCTGATCATTTGATTAATAGCCTCCTTGATCCTGCTTTTTCTTTTAAATATTTACTGTACAAATCCGGGTTTTCTTTTTTAAATGTTTCAACATCAAATGTTGCTGTTGCCCTTGAGCTTTTCCATGTTAGTAGGGTGTTTCCGAAATAGGTAAGCTGCTCAGAATCTCTTAAAACAAGTTTTATCTGCTCCTTTAAAGCATCGGCCTTTTCCTCAAGGGTTTTGATATGGCCGTTTACCTCAACCAACTCAGAAACAACAAGGGCCGTATCTTCATTTGCCTCAATTGTTTTCCCTGCTGTTGATGATCTGAACAGCTTATCAATATCTGTTGAGTTAATCGGCTCAGGCGGTATGCCTGCCTGTACATGATTAACCCAAAACTTTTCAGCCTCGTTGACCATGAAAGTAAATAAATCAGCATCAAAATCAACAGAAACAATGTTGAAGTTTAGCCCCCTCTCAAGCCATGCAATTGATCCTTTTTTAAGCCCAAAGATACCCATGTACCATTGCAATTGACAAAACCAACTTTTTGGCAAATCATCCAAATCAATTGTTTTCTGAGTTGTTTTACATTCAAGCACCCCAAATGTATCATTGAGTTTGTAAATACGATCAACCGTACCGAGGATAAAGGGCTTTGATAAGAGTTGCTGTTGTACAATTCCATCATTCCCTGCAATGATCTCAGCCCCTGTTTCCTCAACAAAATAATCAACAACAACGGCCTCTAACTTTTTTCCGGCTCTTGTATGCTCGTTGCCCTTGAACGGTTCACTTTGCCCTGTTTTATCAAGGAAAACTTGTAGAGGTGTTTTGTAGCTATCAAGCCCCAATATGGCGGCAATCTCCGATCCTCCTATTCCCTTGGCCCTCTCTTGATGCCAAATGGTTTCATCTATTATTTTGTTCATATAAGCTCTGTTTGATTGTTCGTGTCAGCTTTTATTTCCGTTGGCTCAATTACCTCTGAATAATCAAAGGCATCAACATCAAGCCCTTGCCCGTTGTTTGTAAATGCAGTTTCTTTGATAACCGCCTCATCAGCCTTTGATGCTTCAAAAATGGTATCTGATAAAGGTAAGTACTTAATCAGTTGTTTTATTGCCTTGGCCTTAGCCATTGCCTCATAATCGGTTGCCCATGCTCCCGTTGCCTTGGGGTTTGATTTTGTCATCGGGTTGCGTAATCTTAAACGCTCAACCTGTTGTTTGGTTAGTACCGCAAAGTTATGCCCCCCGTTCATCAAATGAGCAACAGCATAAACATATTTAATTTCTCCCGTTGCATCAGGGTTGGGCTTGTGTATTAGTTTAGGGTACAGCCCAAGCTCATACTCAAACACATCCCCATCCCGTACAACCTCAGCAAAGATGTTTCTTATTTGGCCTGACTGTTGCGCCAATTTAATAAAGCCCTTGTAACCGATCTGAAACTGTACTTGGCCCCCATACGGTATAAAATAGCACTCTCCTAATGTTTCAACGGGTTTAAACCCGAGTATTGAGGCTTGCATTACAGCCCCTATTAAACTCTGAGCTGAACATTCCGCAATCTTTGGATTTTTAGCAATTAACGATGTTGCCATTTGGATCATTCGATCAGCCGTTAAGTGCTTAGGAAGGGCCTGAGATATTTGGGCTTTCATTCCATTCAATACCGTTTGGATGTCCAAATGTTTTAATCCTGCAAGAGTTCCTTTCTTAGTACTCTTTGCCATTGCCTCGGTTATAATTGAGGCGTTTTCTTGTTGCTTTGTCATGGTGTTTTGGTTTTAAATTGTATTTGTATTTGTACAAAGATAGTAATTTATTTTAAACAGGCAAATGTATTTTGCTTAGCAGTTTATTTGATACATGGGTATAAATTTCAGTCGTGGTTACTTTTTTATGCCCGGCAATCTTTTGAATTACCCTCAAGTCCGTTCCACTTTCTAAAAGATGTGTAAAACACGAATGCCGCAATATATGAAAATGGCTGTTTTCATCAATATACTTTTTAAATATCATTTGACATGACTTAACAGAATATTGTAAATCATTTTGTCCGTTAAACAAATATACCTGTGGGGCATAAGCCAATTTATATTTATTAATCTTTTCTGCTATTGATTTTGAAAGCGGAACAATTCTGTCTTTTCGGCCTTTACCGTTTTTAATATAAATCAGCTCACGTTCAAAATCAATACAATCTAATTTTAAATTAACAACCTCTGAAACCCTTAACCCTACTGAATATGCAAGCGACAATATTAGTTGATGTTTAAGGTTTGTTATTTTGTTTAGCTGTGAAACTATTAAATCATGATCAATTACTTGTGGCAATTTTTTTTCTCCTCTCGGCCTTTCAAAATCAACCTTTTGGTACTTCCTTTCTAAAACCTTATCATATAGAAATTTGATGGCATTTATTATTTGATTCTGTTGGCTTACAGATGTGAATTGATACGTATTTAAGTATTCAGTAAAATCAAAAGCCGTTAAATTTGACTGAGATTTGTTTCTTGTTGCTAAAAATTTACAAACATATCCACAATACAAATCAATCGTGTTTTGTGAGTAGTTAAAATATATTAACTTTTGTTTGTAAATGTCTAAAGTTGAGAATCCTTGTTTGTTCATATTCAATAGTTTAAGTTAATGTTCTTATATATAATAGTTATAAGCAAGCTGCTACGTTACTGCTCCGAATGAAAGCTCCCCATTGTTCAGCCATAGCTTTTGCCACTCCACTAAAAGTTTTTGAGCTTTCCTTTTGGCTTATATTTACAAATTGGTATTTCTGCCCTCGTTTCTTACCTCCAGTATTGCTCGGCAAATATGGCTTATAGTTGCTCTTAATATCAGTCGGCTTTAATAGTGGCAAATTTTTCAACCACAATAAAGTTCGCTTACTAAATTCATGTCCATATTCGTAGGGCTGTATCGCTTGGTTTTGTTTTGGTAATCCTACTACTTTTAAAGGTGTTGGATTTTCAACGGCAATATATTCAATCGGTGCATTAAGTAGTTCCAAAAACAAAGCTTTTGCTTCCATTGCTTTTGCGTATCTATCTTGGCACAAATTACCTGCCGTTGGATACATCCATCTTGCTCCAGCCCTACTCATATAAGTGCAAGGTGGGTGTGCAATCATCATATTATATTTGCCACTATAAGCCTCCTTTACTGCATCTCCTACAATATGCCATTCTGGTTTACCGCCACTACATTCTTGTAAGTCGCAACTATAAGCCTCAAATCCTAATTCTCGGAAAGCTCTACAAACTTCTTGGCTCTCCTCACAAGCTATTAATATTTTCATTTCAATTTAAGTTTATCGTTAATAATCCGCAGCCAGCTTATAACAACGTATAGGCGGCATTAAAACGACCGCCTATACGCAGCCGTTATAAAACAGTTTGCGCTAATCCTGCCTATTTGATATTGCTCCATCAGGCAATGTTAAATCATTCCAAAATTTATCTGATTTCAGTTCTGTGTGTTTTCTACAATATTTACCACAATTAGTTTCAATATCGCACCCATCAAAAGCGCAAACCGATTTTATAACAGCAGGTTGGCAAAATAATTTTACTTGCTCCTGTGCAAATTCGGTAAGCATTCTTTCAACTTGAAATGCTGTATATGTTTGCCTTACACTTAAACAACCTTTATCAATAAGGTACTTGTGTGCTTGTTCTTTAATATCCATTTTATTTATCGTTTTTAATCCGTAAAATTACATTCGCCAACCTGCAAAACGTTACCTGCAAGCGGGCGTAGTGCATCTAATGAAGTGTGTGCTTTATTGATGAACAAAAAATAAAATTTACTGCCCACGCTCAATGATTTTAGTTATCGGTCTGCCCTTCTTGTCAAGTAACGGCTTTATGGTTATCTCACACAAAAAAAATCTTCCTTCTGCATGAGGTGGTGGTGATGATGGATAACGCCTATCACATTTCCCCGAAATAAATGGAGTTGTCTGCCATCCGATTGTATTCTCTGGGCTTGTCCATACACCTGAATAACCATAGCCCTTTACTGGTTTCGGGATTAAAATTTTTTTTGTTGCCATCGCTGTAAATTTTATTTTTTGTTTGTAGTTCTAATTAAGTTTTGTGCTTGAAGTCCGCCAGCAGGTAACATGAAAATTAAAAGCAATGCCGCTCGGATATTCGGGCGTTTGTGCTTCTAACTTACTGTGTGCTGATACGAACATGGTTGCTTCTAATTTTGGCGGCACTGCTTTAATTTCCTTCTCGTTAGCACACATACTAATAAATTTCTTGTACCATGTGCCACTTATGATGAATCCAAGTGGTTTCAAAAGTTGCTATTGCTGATTCTTTGTCCATTGCTTTGATTTTTGTTTCAAATTTTTCGCCAGCATACCATCCACTAAAAAGGTAAGTACGTGTGCTAACATCACCTTGTGGTAATGGCTGGTTTTCTGCTAAATTTTTACTGTCTTTCATTTTAAAATCATTAGTGGTTAAATAATCGGTAGTGCATTTAATAAGCCACTACCACAAGCCGAAAAACGTTAGGCAATATTTTGTGATACGAAATCATTTTCAGCATCTTTTAATAGTTGCTTAACCAATTCTACCTTATCCTCGGTATAGTAAGATATATCCTCAGTAAATTCATCATTCGTTCCGGTTGATGTATTTATTTCACCAACAATTACAAATTCTCCGTTATCTGTTCTACAAATAGAACCCTCTTTTAAGGTAATACAGTTTTCAAATTTTATCCATTTCATAGTAAAAACATTGCCTAACATGGGCTAAATGTTATTGCCCAGATAGTTGTTTAGTGATGTATTTTACATTAAAGGGCAACAACACTTAGCCCTGACCTTTAGCCAAAATAAAACAAAGCTACTTTGTCGTTCCTCTATATTTCTGTATCATTCTAAGTGCTTTATTTTTTCGCTTATTTATTTCTTTCGTTCCTTCTGCCCCCGCTTCAATTTGTGCGTTTACATATTCCCACAGGTCTGTTATTAAAAGCCACAAGCTAAATAATTCATCGTTGGTAATCCGCTTTGTTTTACTTCGGCTAACAGCACCTATATTCAATTGCGGTTTTTGTTGTTCATTCAAATTTTGTTCTTCTAAGTTCATTTTATCTAAATGTTAAGTTTTGTAATTCTAAATCCGCAACTAAATATAGCTGCAAAACGTTAGCCGCCATTTGTCAGCTTCTTAATATCTCCGAACTGTTTATAAGTCATTCGGCTTATGTACTCAAACAACTCCCGCCCTGCATTGCAGACAAGCGTTTGGTTTGCATATCCCATATTCTTTGCAACTATTCCTATGCAGATAGTTTCTACTGCCTTTGCACGTTGTTTGTCAACTTCGGACAAACGGCGGCTAACAGGCAGCTTTGCGTCATGCTGGCTGGACGTTGTGCTTTGAACTTCTGTACTCATTTGAACTGTTGTTTAAATTGTGAGCATTCGTTTTTCAAATGCCAGAACGAACGCAAAGCTGGCAGAACGTTATGCCTCATTGCTACCTGACTGCTCCGAAACAGGCTTTTTGCCAAGCATATTCATTACTATACTTGATTTGTTTGGATAGTTTTTAGCAAGGTGGAAAAAGAATTGGTCAATATTTACCCCTTCTTCTATTCTGCATCTTGAAAGCACATCGTATAATTTAGTAGTTACATTTCTCCCATCAACATCTGGGTAAATACAAGTGGTGCAAAAATCCAAATCTGCATACTGAAATTCTGCAAACATTGGTATTTGTTCGGCTTTGCATATTTCTATGATTTTTGCCATTAGCGGAGCAATCTGCTCATCGTAAATTTGTTCTTTATTTTTCATTTTTAAATTGATTTAATCGTTAATAAACCGCAACGAAGGCATAACAGCACCCTTATTCAATGCGGGCTTCTCGGCTTCGTTTGACAGTTTTTCGTTATTCATAATATTTGTGTTTCAAAATTAAGTTAGTGCTATTAAGCCCGCACTAAACAAGGCTGCAAGACGTTATGGCACATTAAAACGATGCCATAACACGGTATAGACGTAAAACTACTCTCCGTATTCATCACGTATTCTCCACCTAATTCCGTAAGCTATCAGTAAATCAAAACAAGCCCTATCGTATTTGCTAAGGCAACTATAATACAAAGCTAAAACAAGTAAAGCCAAGTACACAAACATCATTAAGTATTTCATTTTCTATTTAGTTTTTTAGTTAATAATCCGTTCTGCGCCAACCTGAAAAAATTTACCAGTAATAAAACGCCTACGCACGTTTAGAACCAGTTAATAACCTCTTTTCTAATCTGTCAATTTTCCTGTCCACACTTATCTGAATGCGCTCTTTGCACAATATTAATTCAAGCTGATGAAGTAGTATTTTTACATCTGCCACCTCACTACATAAATTATTGTAAGCGTTTACGCTTTTAATATCCATAGTTGCATTTGGCTTTGTAACGTGGTATGCAACTATACCAGCCCTCTTTAATTTATTGATAGCTTGAATTAATTCGGCACACTCTTCTACTGCCATATCCAATTGAGCGCATGTACCATATTGGCTAATTGCTTGCTCTAAAATTTCGTTTTGTTTTTCGGTTATCATATTTAACAATAAATTATTAAAAACCCAAACAAAAGCCTACGCTCCATTGAATTTCTGTTTAAGCCTTTCATATTCTTTCCAATCTCGCTCCTCTGTTATTTCTGCTATTCCTTTTACTAATTCAAGTTCGCTTTCATCAAACCAAGCACTTGAATTATCCTCGAACAAATGCTTTAAAGAATATTGTTTTTTACATCTATCATCAGAACCGCCATACTTTTGTGCGTAAGAATATTGTATTTCAAAAAGCTGGTCAGGAGTATATATTTTCGCAAACCAACTATTTGCATTTCCAATTCTTACAATTTCGCCAATATGAAATTTTTGTCCATCTGGCGTTTCTGATTTTGGTGGAACTTTAAGCATTAGTTCTGCAATCATTGTGTATGTTTCTCTGTCCATCGCTTTTTTGTTTTAATTATTTTTTGTTTATCGTTTCAATTCAAGTTCCTACTAATTAACCGCAACTTTTTTCGTTAATAACACATATCAAGTATTTTTTGTTCAAACTCAATAAATTCAAAATTAATGACTTTCAGTAATTCTGTAATATCAATGTCTTTATAGAACACCTTGTCTATGTCAAACCCATTATCAAATCCAGGATATTCGTGAGTTCTTTTTTCTGCCTTTTGGTATTCCCCTTGAACTTCAAGAATTATACCCTTGTAGTCTATTAAATGCCTTGCCATATTATTGTGCTTGGTTTAATTTATATGTTGAATATCTATGGCTCAAAATATCTATTTTTTTATTAAGCCTCCCCTTTTCTGATTCGCTTTTTTTTGTTTTAAGAATCTCTATTGCATCAAATAAATCAGCCTCAATTTGCTTGATGTCGTTTAATCTGTCAGCGTATCGCTGTTGCCCGTTATTTACCATAATTATCGTTTTTAGGTGTTAAGGTTTTCATCCAATTGCAAAATTTCAAATATTTTATTGTTTCATTTTCTGTTGCTAAATCATATATCATCAATATACATTTAGCTTGTTCAGCAGTAAATAAAGTTTTATATTGATTTAATGCCTCAATAAATTCCGTTTTATGCTCACTCATTTGCTTTGCTTTTAATTGGTTTAACTGTTTTTTAAATGCTCCTCAAGTTTTTCAAGCTGTTCAACTTTTTTAATGTCAAACACCCTCATTGCTGCTATGTTCCTGATCCGGGTAATTCCATCAATGTTATTTTCTGATGGGTACATCTCAAGATATGGCTCAAGCCAATGCTTTGGCAATTCAGCCATTACCCTCATTACTCTAAGCCTTAGCTCGTTGTTTGGGTTGGCTTTGATTTGTTTTTTAGTTAGTTTTAACATGGTTTATGTATTTGTATTTGTACAAACATACAAACAATAAACAAATAAAAAAAGCCCCGAAGGGCTAATTTTAAACATAACATTGTTAATATTTTTATTTTATGGCCAAAAAACCGAAAATAAAGCAAAGGCCATAGGCAATCCACTTATTAACCTTTTGCCTTTTAACCTCTTTTTTTAATAGATCGTTTTGATTTACCCTGATATTAACCTCCTGTTGCTTTATTGCCGTTTGCTCATTGGCATTTTTTAGCAACAGGTTCAGGTTGTTGATCTGATCCGATTTAAGGCCGTTTAATGAATCACAATCTCTTATGGCAACATCATAAGCCTTTACGATTGAATCGCTGCCTTGGGCCTTTATTATACATTTAGCAATGTATTTTGATTGCCCAACAGTAAACCCGAAAAGAGTATCTGATTCGCTAATTAAAATCTGAGGTTTTAACTGTTGAGAAAAACTCAAATAGGTGGTTAGTATTAAGGCTATCAATATGCTTGATGCTCTCATTTTGCTTTGATTTTAGGTTTTTAATTTGTTTCTTGCTCTCTATATACTGGGAGATTAAAACATTTATTTTTTTTTTAGGCTATCATTGATAAGCCACAATGAATCGGCCTGATGTTTTAAGCTATCTGATTTTACAGAAAGTGAATCCAATTGGGCCTGATCCTGATCGTTGTTAGTTTCTGTTTTGTCGCTCTTAAATATATAAGATATGCCCATTGCCATAAGCAATCCAAAGGCAACGATTGCAATTACCGTTTTAACTGATTGTTTCATTTGTTGTTTTATTTAGTTGTTTTTCTTTTTCTGTTTTTGTTAATTCAAAGCCTGCATAAGCAAACAGTGGGCTAATAACGATCAAATTGTCGGTTGCTGAAAACTTATCTCTATTATGCCATACAATAAAAATAGTTAAACCGAGGCCACTCATTGCAAAGATAAAGCGGTTCATACGCTTTGAACTTAAAAAAGAATCCTCGTTGCTAAATGTTTTGATCCACTCAACAATTGCCTTTTTTATATTTTCCCAACCGAAAAACATTAACTTTTTGTTATAGTTAAAATTATTTTTTCTGTTTTAGATGCTTCACTTAGTTTGTTAAATAATACAGAATACTCATCCCTTGAGTTACCAATGAAGTCAAAGCCTTTTGTTTTTCCTACTAAAATGCACCCCTCAGTATCGGCTGCCTTATTTCCGGTATGTATTCTAACCCCGGCATATCCTTTTACATCAATCAATAATGGCATTAAACACTTAAAAGTTTTTGAATAATTTATAATTACTTCATATATGCCGTAAGGAATTGCAGTCTGTGAATGTACTTTTATCTTTTCGATTTCTTTTAAATCCATCGTAGAGGTTAGCCCCCTATCAACGTCCTCCAACGTATAACATTGAAATTCATCGTTGATAAATAATTCGCCTATTGTACTATTGATCGTAAATACTTTACGTTTTAATGTTAGGTTCATTTTATTTGAATAAGTAGTGAATAAAACTCTTTATCTTCGGCCAAATGGATATTATTACCAATGATGATCCCCCGATCCATGCCAGCACTTTAAAAGTCCATGATCCGTAAAACTTAGCCTGAATAACCTCCTTAACAACCGGGTACATTTTATTTACCCTTTCAGACAAAACAGTTAGTGTTTGGTTCATCTTTTGAACCTCATTCATTAACTCCCTGTTTAATTTTTGAGCAGCCTCGTAGTCTGAAATTAACCTCTCAAGCCTAATGTTGTTGCTCTCAAGGAAAGCAAGCCGTTCTTTTATTGTTTTTTCTCCTAATTCCATTTAATGTAATTATTCAAGTTCAACCTGAAACAAAATGCCGTTAAGAGTTTCCTTTACCCAATAAGATAAATCGTTTACCCTTGTGTTATCAGTACAAATGTACGGCTCAAGTTCAAATTCTTGGTTTTCGTATATCTCCTTTACCTTTTTGTTTTTACTCTTTAACCCCTCTTTTGTAAACTTGTATTGCCCTTTTTCATCAACTAAAATAATTCCATCCTTATCGGTTGAACAATATTCAATATTTACATCATTAACTCTTTCAACTAACACCTTTTGAGCCGATGCAAGTTTGTTGCCTAACTTAGTACAGGCATAACTCAACTTGTCTTTTATCTCCTTTTTGTTTTCATCAACAACAGGAATTGAGTTAAGGGCGTTAATTAATTCGTTTAGTTTTTCAAATTTGATTTTCATTTTGCTTTGTTTTTATTAGTTTATTTTACAAATATATTAATTTTCTACATCAACGCTCATGCCCACGTTTTCTGCCTCTAAAGCCTCTGCAACCTTTGTATAAATAGTTAATGGCAAAGCCGCAGCCGCAGCCTCCTGTGAGGTAAGCGTTACATTCATATCGGTAATTTTACTTCCATTTGTTCCTAAAGGCCAAACATTTTCTTTACCTTCTGTTTTTGCTGTTGCGTTTATCCACCAATTAAACGAAGATTTAACAAATAATGTTCCGTTTGATTGTAATGTTGGTATTGTATTTAACGTTCCAATTATATTTGC
>JACCDR011688567.1_pt1 | contig 11904 bp, 14 predicted proteins | sample 7446431 | NCBI WGS metagenome assembly JACCDR01 (sample SAMN15323443, study PRJNA562643) | freshwater metagenome | isolation source: river surface water | place: USA:Blue River Watershed | collected 2017-08-17
AAGCAGCCAGACCTCGAGGTTGAACGCCGCCGTCTCGGGAAAGTGCAGCACGGTCGAGTTCGGATCCGCCATCATGTCGATCGACTGCTTGGCGAGCTGCTTGTAGCTGGGGGCCGGCAGCTGGATCAGGTAGTCGGTTGTCGAACCGTCCGACGAGCGGTACCCGCGGATCACGAACGACCGCTGCTGCGTGAACGCGCTCGTGAGAAACTCGCGAGCGGAAACTGGTTCAGGGGATGGCATTGAGGGAGAACTTGTCGCCGCCATGGAAAATGGCCCTGGCGGACAGGGGGCCGACCTTGCATCGCAGCGATGCGCCAGGCCGCATGATGAAGAACGGCCAGTGCTGCTTGAAAGGCTTGCTCATGCGGAGCACCGAGGGACACCGGACGAACTCCGGGTTCTCCGGCTCGAACTTCATGGTCATCTTGGCGGACGGCGAAGGGCCGGCGATGACGAACACGCGATCGTCGCGTTTCCACGCCCGACGGTCCGGGGCGTCCAACGCGAACGAGAACACGCCGCGCGGGTCGCGCTTGTGGTCCATCTCCAGGGTGAACTCCCCGCTGCACGGGAAGAGATCGGTTGGGTCGGTGACGGGGAACGCGGAAGACTTGAGGAAGATCCTCGTCTTGAATCCCTTCGCTGGGCCAACCTCGATGACCCTTAGCAGGGTTCCGTTCGGGTGCCTGATCGTCGTCGCGATCGGGATGGACCAGCCTTGCTCATTGAGCCAGCGGACGAGCATGGGGTGGAAATGTAGGAGTGAGAGGAGAGCTCTGCCATGAGCGACTGCCATCGCTCTGGTTTGCTTCCAGAAACGAGAACCAAGGGATGTCGTGGGAAGCGAGCACAAAACAGCTTCTTCTTGAGTTTGAACACGTCGGTCTCAAACCCTTTCGCGTCGACGACGATGTCACCGTCGTGAAGACATTCCACCAGCGACGTGTCCGTCACGTCGTCGCGTCGCGTCACCAGGAAATCCGCCGAGTAGGTGATGTCGCGGATTTTCAGCCCGTATTCGGTCCTGAATCCTGCCTGCAGCATGAACTTCGGCTGGCGCACGACGCGCGCCGGCGCTCGAATGGTCTGCTTCAGCCAGTCGAACACGCGCAGCTCGTGCTTCGAGTCGAACTCGACTCCTTGCGCGTTCGTGCGCTGCGTTGCCTCCGAGATCCCACGGATCCTGCCCTCGTTGCGTTGGGGCGCAGGAGCCTCCTTGCGAAGACGCGACGCAAGCCACGCCTCGTCGAACCCTTTCCACCCCGGCATCAGGCGACCCCGCGCTTCTTCTTGCCGATCGTACCACCCAGGCGACTCCCGAGCATGGCGTCGACCTCGTCGCCAGATGTGTTGGCACCCGAGCTTTCCCGATCGAGCTGCGGCGAATCGATGGAAGCCGCCAACTGCTTGCGCAGCCGTGGCACGCCTTGGTTACGGCGCACGAGCCCCTCGACGTCCTCGAGAGCGACCGGCGCCGCCGCGGACTTCTCGACATCGTCCACCACACCCGCACGAACGCAGGCAAGCAGACCCGGCGCGTCATCGAGGGCACGGGACGCCGGGAAGGTGGCGGCCAGCTTGAAGAAGGTCGGGGACAGGTTGGCCACCTCCGCGGCGGCAGTCGTCACCGCCGACGGGCCGAGCTCAGGGTCGTGGGCCAGCATCGCGGCCGCGGTGACCCAGCGCTCGTCTCCGCCCTCGTCGGCGTAGCTGGAAGCACCCTTGGTGACCGCGAACACCATGTCGTCGCCGCCTTCGCGGAACGCTTGGCGGATCTCGTCCAGGCGCCCTTCCGCCACGGCAGTCAGGAGATCCTCCGTGAAGCCGGGATTCGAGGCCTGCTTCGTCAGCGCGGCGGCGTGCAGGAGCACGAACTCGCGGGCGGCGGCTTCCTTCTCGGGCAGCTCCGCGTCGTCGGCCGGCAGGGCACGGATGTGCACGCGGCTGGCCGGCGTTCCGGCGTCGCGCAGCTTCACCTTCTTGGGGAAGTAACGGTTCAGCAGGTAGTACGCCAGCGCGGCGGCGCCGACACCCGTTGCCGCGGGCGCGAGCAGCGGAGCCGCCATGAACAGGTCGCCAGCGGTCATGCGGCGACCCTCCGTGGTTGCCGCAGCCTTCTCGCCTTCCTCGCTGACGTTGAGGCGCTCGATGTACAGGCGCTGGGCACGATCGAGTTCTTGCTGCAGCTCACGGCGCCGCATCTTCTCGTAGGCCTTGCGAACGACCGCGAACGTGGCGGCGCCGGTCAGCATACCACCCAGCGTGCCGAGCGTGAGCGAACGCACCGTGGCCTCCTTGGCCGTCTCCTGCATGGGCACGTCGACGTAAAGCACGTCGTCGTCGTAGGTGCGCCGCTTCTTGGCCGCGTCAGACATGCTGCGGAGCTTGTGCAGGCCGACAGCTGCGCCCCCGGCGGTACCACCCACCAGGGCCCCGTACAGGAGGAAATTCTTGATCAGCTGTCGCTCGGCGTCGGTCATGGCTTTTTGACGGGTTCGTCGAAGAGTATGTACTGCAGTTCCCTGTAGGTGACAAGGTTATGGAATGTCCCCTGTGTGGGTGAAAACTCGATCCGACTCTGCAGGATGTCGATCTCGGGAGCGGTGTCGGGATGCGTGCGCTGCATCAGGGCGTTCAGCGCTTCCAACTGCGCCGGGAGGTTGAACACGGCCATCTGGATGGCCCCGTACGTGACCGTGTGCGGGTAGCGAACCCGCTGGTCCGTGAACATGGGCTTCCCTCGCCGCACTACCCCAAAACGCTGCTTCGAGGTCAGCTCGGCCTCGATGCGCAGCTGCTCCTGCGTGGCCGGTTCGCGCGTTTCCGACTTCGGTGTCTCGGGGATGTCGCCAACCGCCGCGGGGATGCCATAGCCGACGGCCGGCGAAACAAACCCATCCGCTTGGTCAAGGTCGGGCATGTGTGTCAGGGCGTTCCGGCGAGCGCCATCACGGGCGACAGGTCAGCATTCGACGGCTGCTGTGCCACCGCGTTGGCACGCTCGATGAGCAAATCCTTCCGGTGCTCTTCGGCGATGCGCTTGATGTCCTCGTCCTCGAGCAGCCCCTTGCGACGCAGCTCGGCCTCGAGCGAGCTGTTCAGTCGGCGGTAGAAATCGGTCTTGGCCTGGATAGCCTCGTTCTCGTCGCTGTCCTCGTCGACGAGGCGCTTGGCCATGAATGCGGAGGCACCCAGCGCACCGCCAGTCATGGCGGCAAGCGGGATCACCTTGGTCCCGAGCGCCATGGTGGCGAGCGGTACCGACAGGCTGGCGAGCTTCTCGCTGACCTCGATGTTGACGTCCTGGTCCATCGCGAGCGTCTCCTGGCCGAGCGCCAGGCAGACCGACTCGGCGAGCGGGTCGAACACCGGGTTCCAGGATTGCTCGGTGGCGAGCTTCTCCATGAGGTCCACGACCAGATCGTTGTGGCCGTGCGTGCGCAGCACGTTCGCGCCGATGAGACACAGCGCCTGCTTGACCTGGTCGCCGTGCTCCCAGACCGTGTCGGAGTAGGATGCTGCCTTGTCCACGGTCCCCTCCGGAAGGTGGTGGAGAATTTCGACAAGGCGCTTGCCGAAGTCGTAGTAAGGATGGTCGCTCATGGTGATCAATGGTACTGGCGCCCGGTCGCATCGAGCTTTCGCGGCGACAACAGGTTGGGCAGGATGAAGGCTCCGGCAAGCCCGCCAAGCACGGACCCGCCGAACCCCGTCCCGAGGAACAGCTTGGCCAGCAGGGCGCCGACGCCGAACCCGCCCAGGGATCCGACACGACGCAGTACGGCGTCCAGCTCGGCCGAGCCGAGCGACCGGATGGCCTGCTCGATCACCGCCTTTTGCTGGAGCGGGATGCCGTGCTCAGCGTACAGCGCCGCGATGAGCGCCTCGCGGGCGGAGGCGGTCTGCCCCGGGCCCCCGTAGGTCAGCGCCGCCGCCGCCTTGGCTTGGTACTGCGCCGCCGGCACGCGATTGGTGCCCGCGTAAGCGCCGAGCGCGGCAGCAGCAAGACCGGCAGCCAGCGTACCTTTCCAGCCCAGCCCTTCCGCGTCACGATCCTTGCCGAAGGTGCGCTGCGCCGCGGCGTAGCCATGCGAACCAAGCAGGCCTGCGCCCGCGCCCAGCAGGCCCCAGGTCAGGGCCGCGGAGAGCGGGCCGGCATTGGTGGCTTGGGCGAGCCGGCTGGACGTGTACTTCGCGATCCGGTCGGTGAAGCTTCCGGGGTTGCCGAAAAACGGACGGTAGTTGCGCTCGCCGTAGTACGGGGAAACGAACTTGCTCGGGTCACCCTGGATCTCGACGCCGACGTCGTCAGGACCACCGGAAAGCACACCCACGTGTCGGAAACGGTTTCCCTGCACCTCACCGAACGGGTGAGGCTTCCACTGGTCGGGCTTCGGTGCGTCCTGAGCCGTCATGTCTCGGATTCGGTTTCCAGCGCCCGACCACTGCCCGTGCCGGTGTACGGCGGCGTGGTCTCGAGGTAGTCGGGTGCAGGGTTGCGGACTTCAGCATCGCTGGTCCTGTCCGTGTTGACAACCGTGCGTGGGGCCGGTTTGGCCGGCGGAGTCATGCTCTGCCGGCGTTCACGGGCGCGGCGACGAATGTCGGCCAGGATCTCGCGGTAGCGTGGCGTGCTCATGGTCAGAGGTCTCCTGCCTGGGCGCGGCCCATGGAGGCGCCGGCGGACCGAAGCTCCTCCATCTTTTGCTTGGTGACGGCGTACAGGTTCTCGTCGGTGGCGCGCAGCTTCTGGAGCTCCTTCGCGCGCGTGCCGTTGTCCGGGATCTGCAGCAGGCGGCGCGCCTCTTCCTCGGCACGACCCACCACGCCCGTGGGCGTCATTTCGCCCGGCGCGCCTGCCGGTGCGCCACCCGAGTCGGTGCCGCTTTGCTGGGTCGCGATGGATCCCTGTGTCAGGCGGCGCTCCGAATCGGCCTTGGCGCGCATGCGCAGCTCCTCGAGTTCCTGGTCCTCCTTGATGCGGCGCTCGGCCTCGCCGACCGGGTCCTCGATGCCGAACGGGCGGAACGCCGTGGCGCGGCTGATTTCCTGGCCCGCGGCAAGCTGCAGGTAGATGTTGCGCTCCTCGAGGTCGTCCGCCATCGACGGCCGGCGAAGCTGAACTTGGAACGAACGGATGCGCAGGTACTGGGTGACGCGGCGGCTGACCCACTGCACCAACCTCGCGTACTCCTCGTACAGGAACGAGAACGAGTTCTCGAACAGGCGAAGTGCCGTCGGCACCGTCTGGATGGTGAGCGAGCCGCTGGCCAGCTCGCGCGGGTACCCCACGGAATCGAGAAGCTCGTTGGTCTGGAACTCGATGAGGTCCTTCGGCACGAGCGACTTTCCGCTGGCACCGAACTCCGCGTAGGCGATCGGGAACGGCGCTGCGAACAACGCGGTCGGGTCCGCGCGGCGCTTGTCGATCATCTGCTGCAGGAAGCGGCTGTGCAGCTCGCCTGACACCATGTCCGACGGACCGCCGTGCGACGCCGTCTGGGCCGGCGAGAACACGCGGAACGGGATCATGTAATCCAGCCCGACCGCCTCGTCGATGCGGCGGTACACCTGGATCTGGCGGATGTTCCGGTAGTTCGCGATCGTCTCGGGCAGCCCCCAGCCACCGTTCTGGATGCCCGACACCGTGGGAGCCTTCAGGTGCAGGATCTCGTCCGGGTTGAACAGGAAGTACTGGTTGTCCCGAATCGCCTCGAGCATCTTACGCGGCGTCGGGTTGACCTGGTACACGTGGCCCGCCTTGACGTCGCTGATGAACTCTTCCTCGAACCGGTAGATGTAGTCGGTCGCGTGGCTGATGGGGTTCCAGCGAAGGATGAAACGCTTCGGGTCGCACTTGACGATCTTGATGCGGTCGGGATTTCCAGAGGCCTTGTCGACGAACTCACACAGCACCCGCGGACGACGCTCCCACGGCACACCTTCCTGCGTCGGGTCTGGGCACTCGTACTTCATGTCCGACAGCCGGAACTTGATGTGGTGCTCGGGGATGCTGCCGACGGATACCTCCGTGTAGAGCTTCTGGTTGGGAATGATGAGGTAGCGGTCGAACGGGAAGTAGATGCGGAAGAACGCGTTCCCGTAGCAGCCCATTTCCTCGCCGGCTTCGCCGAGGATTTTCCGCAGGCCGAGCACGCGGTACAGCAGGTCACGGTGTCCGCGCTGCTCTTCCGCGGAGCCCTTGTCGACACCCTGGAACTCGATGTCCTGGATGAAGTGGGCGGTGACACGCCGGTTCGCCTGGCGGTACCGCGAGTTGAGGTAGAACAGGTACTCCGCGAGCTCGAGCGCGTCCTGCACGGTCTGCGGGACATGGGTATTGCTCGGCGTGATGAACGGATCGCCCCATTTCTGGTCGCGCCGAAACTGCCCGAAGGCGCTGCTCGCGTAGTTGCTCATCGCTGCTGTGGTGTCGGGATGGAGGGCAGACTCGCCGCCAACTTGGCGAACCCGGACGGACGCTCCTTGGCCGCCAGCGCCTCGCCGGCCTGCACCTTGTCACACGTGCCTTCCCCGGATTCCGAGGGAGTCACGCCTGGGACAACGACGGCGGTCTTTTCCATGGTGGCAGGTTAGGATGACGCGATGCGTTCAGCAAGTGCTTGTTTCTTGATGAACACCCACTGCCGGAGCTCCACCTCCTTGGAGATCAGCAGTTCTCCACCTACGGACAGCACCTCGATCTCCGCTCCGGTGCCCTTGGCACGGCGAATCCGCAGCACCTCACCGACCGAGTTGCGGATGCGCAGCCCTGTCGTACCACGCATAAAGAACGAGACGAGCGTGTCGTTCTCGACCCAGCCCAGCGCCTCCACCGTGACAACGATCGAACCCAGGTCGATCTCGACCGCGCTGGCGACAAGGTTGGCGAAGAACTGCTGGATCGCGATGGCAGGCGTCATGGGCTCCTCGCGCGCGACCGTATGCGAGGGGGCCGGAACTCGGACGGGAACGACGGGGGGCACCACCGACTCCGGTACCTCAACCATCTCGGCAGGCTCCGCCACGCTGCGCAACGGGGACTTCCCCTCCTTTTCCAGGGCGGCGAACCGCTCGCGGGCGCGCTTTTCGGAATCCAGCCTTTCGGCAAGGCCTGGTGGAACATACGGGGTGTCACTCATGGTGTGCGGTGGTGTGGGACGAAAGCAAGGCGCGGGCGTACCGGAAAAGGCGGGCACGCCACTCGGTCGTGACTGGTCCGCGTGCCATCAGCTTGGGCGCGTCGGCAAGGCCGAGCAGCTCGATCTTGTACTGGTGCGCGCCTGCGCTGATCCGCACCACGCCAGAGCGCGACGCGAACCGAAGCTCGATGTCCCGGCTGGGCGAGATGGCCGTCACCGTTGCCACCACGCCGCGCGATGCCAGCGAGGACCACAGTTCCAGGACGGGCCAGTGCGCGCCTCCCTCGTGGTGCCGCAACACGGCCGACGACGCCGACACGTTGAGGATCCCGGGAAACCGCTCGGTCAATTTCCGGATCGTGTTGTCTTCGATCCCCTGCTGACGCCAGCGCCACAGCGTGACGCGATCAACGTCCAACGCCTTGGCGAGTTTCGCCCATGTTCGGGCGTTGTTGCGGTTGCCCCAACGGCGCAACTGGGCGAGGAAGATTTTCGATGCGGCGGCGTCAGGCACAGAAAAGGCGGGTCGGCGGTCACTCGACCACCAACCCGCCTTGGCGTAAAGCCTTTTCCGTGAGCGTCAGCGTGCGCCGGCGCTCTTCAGCATCGCGGCCTTCGCCGTCTCGATCTTGGCGTCGCGCGCGGCGATGCCCTTGGTGAGCTTGGCGACGGCAGCCTTCGCGGTCGGCTCGGGAACGCCGGCGGCGAGGAAGGCGGACGAGGCGCCGAGGCGCCGGTACTTGGTGATGATGGCTTCGGACATGGACGTGTGCGTTGGAGGTGATCCGGCTACTCTCAGTAGCCGAGAACGACGAGGTTGATGATGTCGGTGGCGCCGAGCGCGGTGAACGCGCCCGTGGTCGTGCCGGCGGTCATGCGGATGGTACCGCCCGTGACGACGATCGGCGCGTTGGTGGACAGAACCGCCCCCGCGGACGACAGGAACGTCGCCTGGACCTGGAGAACGGTCTCGAAGCCGGTGACGATGACCTGGTCGGTGCCACCACCGAAGGCGACGGAGTGCTGCGACACGCGCAGCGGGCGCTTGGCGGTCGGGTTGACCGCGGTGGCGACCGTGACGTTGGTGGTACCGGTGATCGTCGTCGACGGGAAGGTCGACGCGCCGGCGGCGACCAGGATGACGCGGGCGTCGTTGGTGCCGACCAGGACCACGTCGCGGCAGGTGATGCCGTAGGACGCGACCGTGGCGTTGGCGTTGATCGCGGTCTTCAGGTTCGGGGCCGCCGCGTTCGCGTTGGCGCCGTTCACGTCGATGCGACCCGTCGTGACGCCGTCGCCGGAGACGTCGAACTCGAACACCACGTCGCCGATCGTCAGCGCGTTGCCATCGGCGAGCGTGCCGAGGGAGACGATGCGGTACGGGACATCCGGGACGGGCTGGGTGTACTCCCAGGGCTGCGGCATCTTCTTGAGCAGCAGCGTGCCGTTGTTGACGTGGGCGAGCAGACCGAGCAGCGCTTCATACGCCGGCGGAATGCGACCCTCGTCGCTGTTGTTCACGTCGCCGTTGGCGGCGAGCTGGAGCCCCGGCTGGCGGAAAGCCGTGCCGAAGTACTTGGCGTACGCGAGTGTGTTCTCGACGGAGCCGTGACGGATGTCAGGAATGGCGGACATGGTGGTGATGAATCAGGATTGGTGCATGAGATCGCGGTGGTTTCGGTACCGCGGGAACAAAGCCATGATTTCCGAGCAGCAACACCCCGTCAACCCAACGCTTCAGTCGGGAATTTTCACCGTGGTCTGATCGACTTCGTCCGGGCTGCGCAGCACGCGCTTGCCGGTGCGACGGTCGATGAACTCCTGGTAGATTCGCCCGTCGCTGCCGTACTTCACGCCCCACGACAGCCGCGTGTCGATCCCGATACGGCTGCTCTCCGGTCCCTCGATGCCGGAAATGAAACCGAACTGGCTCGGGTGGTTGGCTTGCATCTCGAGCGTGATGGCGTCTTCGCTGCCGACGCCACCCGGCCCCATCTGCGTGGTACGACGCGCCTGCTCGATGAGGTGCATCGGGTTGATTTCCTCGAGCGGCATCGACATCGGGTTCTGGACGATCAAACCCTCGCTGTAGTCGTTGAAGACCATCGGCGACGCACCCTTGAGCGACCTGAATTTCACGGCGTTCCGCAGCAACCCGCGGCGGATCTTGCCGGTGTCGATGCGGATGCGCTCGGCAAGCAGACGTTCCGGCGTCATGAACCGCTTGAACGCCAGGTTGTCACGGTCGTCAGGGTCTTCCTCGCCACGGTTGATGCGAAGCAGTTTCTCGGAGCTGCGCAGCACGTTGTCGAGACCGACCGGCTCAAACGTGTCCGTGTCATCCCCGTCGAACGCGCTCTCGCTATTGTCGGCGTCCTGCAGCGCCGCCGCCTTGGCTCGTCCGACCATCTCGAAAACGCGCCGACGCAGCTCGTCGGCGTCCAGGGTTGGAATGGCACTCATGGCGAGGAGCTCCCGAGTCGAAGGGGTTGGACTTGGTCGCCTATCGGCGTTGGCTCCGCCAAGTAGCCCTGGTCGTTCATGAAACGGAGCAGCGCTGCCTCCAGTTCCACGAGCGGAAGGGTTTCGTCGAGGTTCGCGTCCAAAGTGGCGTTGAGCATGCGCGCCAACGCCACGAGCTCTTCCCTGCGCAGACTGGCAGACTTGTCGCTTCCCCATTCGATGGTCTCCTTGCGGGTTCCGTGCGGGTGGCTGAAGACCAGCGAGTCGAACACGTACGTCTCGCCGGAAAAGCAGGCGTTGCCGTCCAGCTCGGGCAGCTTGCCCGACTTGACGTAGGCAAGCGTCAGGTGGGGCGTGTAGGTCGGGTAGGTGACCGTCACGCCGGGAATGGCGCGCAGAGCAGCATTGAGCGCACGCAGCTGTGGTGACTCGACATCGACCTTGATGACGTCGTCGCGGCCGTCCTTGCCGGTGAAGCGGGAAACAGCCCCGAGGCGAATCCGGATCTTGTCGCGGCCGAGTTCCTTGCGGATCACTGCATCGATTTCGTCCAGGATGCCCTCGCGGTCCGGGAAGCCGTACAGCACGGTCACGTGAACGTCGTGCTCGCGCCCTTCGGCACCAAGGTCGGCTTCGGGAATCAGCGCCTCGTTGCGCGTCAGAACGCGCGCGGCGTCGTGCATGTTGAGTTGGGCCATCAGGCACCCGAACTTGGTCGGCGTCGCGTTCGCAGCCTTGCGGTAGGGAGAGGTCGCCTTCGCGTCCACGGCGGCGCGGTACGCTTCCATGTCGGCTCGAACACGGTCGCGGGCCTCCTCGTCGTCAAGCAGCTTGATCGGGTCGATGGCCCAGTTGCGAAGCGCGAACGCGCGGCGCGGGGTCGGGTTGCGCTTGAACGACGCCCCGTTCCTCGCCTTGAACCGGCGCCACCGCTCGATCTGCCACGCGTCGTCGGGGCTGCGGCGGCCGGAGGCATACGCCTCGTACCATTGGAGCCACCCCATGGGGTCCTGGTCGGTCAGCCAATGCGCGGGCCATTTCTTCATGCTGGCCAGCTGCGGCTTGCGCGACGAGCCGTACACCCGATTGGTGTCCTCGCGGATGTCATCGGGGTCGAGGTCAGGCTCGAAGCCATCGTCGTAAGGAACGACCGATCGCAACGAGTCCGCCTGCTTCGTGGTCTCGATCAGGAAATCTTCCATGACGGCCGCCGCGGTGGCGGCAGGCGTGAGATCGGGGCTGAACTCGGGAAGGGTACCGTCCGTCACGCTGGCAGCCTTCGGCACGCCAGGCAGATTGCGGGAGAGCACCATGGACGACACCCGGGAAGCCGACAGCGCTTCCGAGACTGCCGCGGCCATCTGCTCACGCGTGGCCGCCGGATCCTGCTGGAACCGAGGGACCAAGCGGGCGTAGGCCTTCGGCAGCACGCGCGCGTCGTAGCGCGCCCGATTTGCCTCAAGGACTCCCTTGCCCCAGGACTTCTCCAGCGCGGCGTCGTCCACACCAAGGTCCTTGAGCAAGCTGTACAGGTGGAGCTGCGCCTGCTGTACCTTCAGGTTGAAGCGCGCTGTCGCGGGGTCGAACCCGACGCGGAAATTGGTGCCGGTGCCCGGCTTGACGTTGAACTGGGTCTCCAGCAACCCGTTCGCCTGGCGCCGACTGTAGACGCCGGGCATGAGGCGCATCTGGGTGATCGTGGTGTACTCGTTGCCACCATGGATGAACGTGCCACGCGGCGTGAGCCACGGCACGCGCATCAGCGTCATCGGCTTTTCCTCGATCACCTCATTGGTGGTCTCGTCCACCAGGCGCAGCTTGCCCTTCAGACGCTTTGCCAGGAACTTGTCGTGCAGCAACGCGTGCTTCTGTTCCTCAAGGCTGTACGGTTCTCGGTCCTGGTAGTCGACGTCAGCCAACTCCACGCGAAGACCGTTCTGGCTTTGCGGGAACGCCTTCGTGATCTCGTGGCGCGCCGTCTCGAGGATGTTGTCGCGCAGCGTGTCGAAATCATCGAACTCGCGCACCTTCACGTTGGGCCTGTTGGTTTCCGGCACCCCTCCAAGAAAACACAGCTGCATCAGCGCTGCAAGGCTGCGTGGACCCAACGGCAAAAAGGGAGGGGAGCCCCTTGCGGGACCCCCCTCCGAGTTCACAGACCCCCGAGCGCGCGGAGCGCCTCGAGGTCCTCCTCCGAGGGCTGGGCCCCCGAGGAGGTTTCGGCGCCAACCTGCTCGGCGCCAACCTGCTCGACGTCGACCTTGCCCGTGACCTCCTCGGTCACGTCGTCGGCCTC
>JACCDR010820924.1_pt1 | contig 11900 bp, 15 predicted proteins | sample 7446431 | NCBI WGS metagenome assembly JACCDR01 (sample SAMN15323443, study PRJNA562643) | freshwater metagenome | isolation source: river surface water | place: USA:Blue River Watershed | collected 2017-08-17
CACGACGTCCATGTTGTTCGGCGCGCGTAGAAACCCCAACGTCGCCGCATTCGCCGCCACGCCGAACGTCAGGTTTCCGGAGATGAATCCGCCTGACCATCGCGCCGCGCTGGTGCCCAGCGTCCCCGTCGCGTCCGTGATCGGACGGAAGTTGCCCGAGCCGTCGAACATGGCGCGACCCGTCCCGCCCGTGGACACCCCGATCTGATCCACGCCGGCGCTGTAGAAGCCCGTATTGGGATCGTTGGCAAACGTGATACTCGGCGCCGCCGCGGTCCCGTCGCCAAAGGAACCCGTGCCACCGGCAATCGTGACGTACAGACTGCCGCTGCTGTCGGTCCGTCCTCTCAGATTCCCGATCGGCGTCAGCGGTCCTGCGCTGCCTGTCGCCGCCGCGGCGATGACACTCAGCGACCCGTTCGCATCCGTTGTGCCTTTCAGGTTGAAGATTGGCGTCAGCGGTCCCTGCGCGATCAGCGCCGTCCCGCACAGGAGCGCCGCGCACAGCGCACATTTCAATCGCATCGTTGTCCTCACCAGCGTCCTGCCGGGAACCACGGTCCCAAATTGCTGCCGACGTGATCCGTCTGCCCACCCGGGACCGCGATGTAGTCCTGCGGACACGTCACCGCGTAGTGCATTTGATGGACGCCGACCACGTACTCTTGCTCCGCGATCGCGCGTCGGTCGTCTTGCAGGTATTCGTATTCCTTCAATCGCGCGCCCATCGCGAGCAATCGATGGAACCGCGGCGGCAGCAGCGGTTCATCCGTATCCGCCGTGAGCGTCTGCACTTCTCGCTCTACGTCCGCCGTGTAGGTCACGGCGTCACTCGGCGTAGGCGTCAAGATGAAGCCCCAGTACCGGCTCGTCGTCTGTCCACGCGGAATCACCGCGAGCACGTTGCCGCTGCTGGCCGCGTCATACAGGCGAATGTCCCCCACGCACGCCGCTGACAGCTGAAACTGCGTCACGTCGATGTAGTCCGTGAGCGTGCCGATCTGCACACGCGTCGTGCCGGTCAACGTCGTCGCTGAGGGCGAGTGCGGATAGCCGTTCACGCGGATCGCGTCGATCGTCACCGTCGGGACGGTATCGCTCGCGCTGGAGCTCACGGCCCACAGACCGGTCCCTGTGACCGCGGGCACTTGCTCCACCGCCACAATGCCCAGCGGGATCACAAACTCCGGCACGCCGGTATTGCTGGCCGGATCGGGATTCGTCGCCCGATACCACGCGAGCGAGCGCATCGGCAGCGCCTGATCGTTCGTGGTCTCCGTGACCGATCGGACCTGGGCCACACCCGAGAGCCCATAGCGCGGCCGATCCGCTTCCGACGCGACGGTCATCGAGCCGTAGAGCAACGGGCTCATCCCCGGACGCGCCAGCAGTTCCTCGTGCGTCTCGTTGACCATCGCTTTGATCCGCGTGACGACAGCGGCATCCGGCGACGACGCATAGCGCAGCCGCCGGTAACTGTCCGCGAGGATCTGAGCGAATGTCATGGCTTACGTCGCCAGCACAACGCCGGACTGCGCCGCGAGCTGTCGCCGCAGATCCGCGACTTCCGCCACGAGGTCCACGAGATCGACCGCCTTGGGGCCGTTCGCGAGCTCCCGCAGGTTCAGCACGAGCCCGTTGTGCATGTCCTGCCGATCGTCGGACGTGAACGAGGGGATGTTCACGTAGAGCGCATTGGCCTTGACGGTCGCCGTCCAGCGGCCGTCCCGAGCCTCGCAGGACTTCGTGATCGCGTTGTAGGCGTCGATCTCGGCCGGTGTCAGGTCTTCTTCGCGCTCACGGTGATGGTTGAAGAACACCTCGCGCGGCCGGCCGTTGGGTCCCTTGAGGAACGTCGGCTTGGGCCGCTTGAGATCGCCTTCGGGATACGAGTACGCGCTGACATGCAGGTGATCGGGGTTCGAGTGACGCACGGGCCGCGACCGCTCCGCGATCTCCTTCTGCGTCTCGAGCAGTTCGCGCTGTCGGGCGTCCTGCTTTTCGAGGATGCGTTCCAGCGCCGTCAGACTGCCATCGCTGGCGGCCGGCAGCGCCGCAAGTCGCGCCTTCTGTTCCTCGATCAGTTTGTCGAGTTCCGCCAGCCGTTCCGCGATGGGATCGGCGGCGGGTGCTTTCTCTACCACTTTCCAGCCTCCTTTGCTCATGTCAGCTCCGGCGATAGACCCAGCGGCCATCCGGCGCCTCGCTGACGTGCTCGTAGCGCGTGCCGTCGATCCACACGATGTAGGTCGTGTCGTTGGTCACGATGCAACCGGCCGGAGGCACCCACGGTGCCTCCGGTTCGGCTGGTGCCTCTGCTGAAACCGGCGTCGCGTCCAGCGCGGCGCCGATCTCGTCCACGGTAGGAACCACGGCCGGTGCGGTGACAGTGACCGGCGCGTCTGGGACAACGGGTGTCTTTTTCGCCATTACGCCACCACCGGCGCCACGGACTCACCGACGGCATACGTGACCATCAGGAACGACCGGCCCGCCGTGCCGGCGCCAGACTTCGACACCACCGCGATCACGCTGTAAGCGGTCGGGCAGTAGCCGCCGATCATGTTCGTGGACTGCTGGCCGAACCGGCCCGCCGTCGTGAGGTACGCCCCGTTGACGCCGCCCCAGTTGTTGGCATTGCTCGCCTGGAGCCGTTCGCCGACGACCAGATCCGTCGTGTCGAGCTGACACGTGGTAAACCAGCCATTGGCGCTGTTCGCGTCACCAATCACCACCGCGGCATCGCTCGCCGTCCAGAGCACCGTGCTCCAGAAATAGATGTCGAGCAGCACCGCGCCGGCGGGGATCGTGACCGTGCCGGTGTGCGTGGTGAGCGTCGCCACTTCCACGAACGGGACGATCTTGGCGATCACGATCCCGGTGGCACCGTTGCCCGTCACCACGGGCGAGGTGATCGTGGGCGTAGTAATCGTCGGCGACGTGAGGGTCTTGTTCGTGAACGTGGACGTGCTCGAAATCGTCGGCACTTCCACGTTGTTGGAGGTAATCGCGCCCTTGACTTCCAGCGCGCTCCCGATCACACGAAGGTCTGCCATGTGAATGTCCTTTCGAGGACCGGCGCGGCTGAGCCCATTCGCTCAGCCGCGCACGGGACCGCGTTAGTCGAGCAGCCAGAACACCGGCAGCACCTTCCCGGTGCGACCCGTGACCATCATGTACGCGAGCTCCGGCAGTTCCGCCGAATGCACCGCGAGCGCACCCGCCGTGCCGGAGACCGTGACCGACTGACCAGCGCCAGGCGTACCGGAGATGAGCGCCGCGCCCGGCCCACCGGTCTGGATCCAGCCGTACTCCCCGGATGCGATCGGGTAGATCGCGCCGCCGATGCAGGTGTTCGTCAGCGTCGTCGCCGGCAGCTGAATCACGCCCTTGTAGGGGTTCTTCACGAGCGTGATCTTCGAGTTGGTGTCGAGTGCGACCTGCACCGTCTCGTTGTCTGCCAGCGGCAGTTCCCCGTTGGTCGAGGCCGCGATCGCCGCGTGCCCCGCGAGCGGGTAGTGGTAGCCGAGGCCGGCTGTGGTGTCGATCGTGGCGTAGCCGTCCTCGTACTCGTTCTCGTCGAGCGCGCCCGAGCCCGATCCGGTCGTGATCAGCAGCGACCGCGCACCGATCGCCGTCGCGCGACAGGTGATGTCGTCGTGATCCGTGTCTTCGACCGGCGCCTGCAGCGCGTTGCCGACGACGAGTGTGCCGCCGGCCTTCACGTAGCGGAACGTCCGCCCCTTGTACGTCGCCTTGAAGCCCAGTTCGTGGACCTTGTCGGTCGAAGACGAGTACAGCGGCTGTCCAACCAGCTGTCCGTTTTCTCCTACGAGTTTCATGTGGTCTGCTCCCTTCTACGTGATGGCCGAAACCACCCCGAGGTGTCGGGAGGCATTCGTGCAGAGGTTGCCGAAGGTGCTCAGCTTGTGGACGTTGCTGAGCTGATTCGCGGGATCGACCGCGGGATCCATGTGCATCCAGCGGTGGTACGCGAACTTCAGGTTGCGGTTGTTGACGAAGCGCGCTTCGCCGGACGGCGCATCCTCGTCGTAGAACGCCGGGATGCCCTTGAACATGATGGCCTTGTTCAGGAACGCCGCGTCTGCGCCGCGCTTGCGATCGTCCGTGTTGTACCGTTCGAGCGTCGCCAGCGTGCCCTCGTAGCCCTCCTGGGTGGACCGATCCCACAGGAGCGCCGTCGGCAGATGCTCCGTGCCGCCGAGCGAACACTGGTTGTGGACCGAGGTGAGCGCCGAGCGGAGGTTGTCGTACGCCGTCGAGGTCTTCGCTCCGCTCGTCTGCTTGTTCCGGTGGAACGAGAAGTTGGCGCGATTGACGCCGCCGACGCTCCCCGTGGTGGGAGTGATCGAGATGAGCTTCTGGAGACCGTCGAGATCGTTGGCGCCGAGGCCGAGCCCCCACGCCTGCCGATTGAGCAGGGAGATGTGGGAGTTCTTGCCGTTCTCGAGCTTCGCGCCGATCAGGTCGAACTTGGCCGAATCACCGGCCGCGCGCAGTTCTTCCAGATCCGAGTAGACCACCGTGCCCGCGGCGATCTTGATGTTGTAGCGGAGCGCGTCGAACACCGGGATACGCGTGGTATCGAGGGTGTCCATCTCGCCCTGCATCGCGTGGGTCGTGTTCTCCGCGTATTCGACGTCGAACTCGTAGAGACGTCCGCCGTCTGCCTTTTCCTTGAAGCCGTCCTCGCCGAGAAAGAAGAACAGGGCCCTGGACGAAAAGATGTTGTCCGTGGGCTTTTTGCCGAACTTCTTCTCGAAGACGGAGGCGGCTACTTCACCGATTGCGGGATCAGCCATGTGTCCTTCTGTCCTTCGAAAAATCCATCACTTCCGCGCGGCGAGTTCCGACCGAAACAGCTCCTGCCAACTCATGTCCTTCTCAGACTTGGGGGCGCCGGTCGTCTGCCGAGACGGGCTGACGGTGTTGACGTGTGCTTTCAACGTGGCGTCGTGCAACGCGGCCTGACGGCTCGCCGTCGTCAGCGTGGGCACGATGTGTGTGCGGTACGCGGCGTTGAGCGCAATCTGCACTTCGCGGGGATCCGCGGGATCGATGCGGGCCTGCGCGAGTGCGTTGGCGACGGTGGCTCGGGCTTCGGCACTGTCCATCCCCGGCCACGTCTGCACATCGGCATACGTGGTTGAGACGAAGTGATCCACCGCGAACTGTTGCGCCTGCGCCTGCCGAGCCGCCTGCAACTCCTCGTGGGTCTGTCGGAGCGGTTGGAGCTTCTGATCCAACCCTGCTTCCCACTGCTGTTGCTGGTGCGCCAGCCACGCCTGCGGGTCGCGTGGCAGCGCCACAACGGTCCCGTCTTCGAGCTGGACCTGCACCATCTGCGTTTCGGCCGGCGGCTGCACCTGTCTGGACCGCGCGAGTTCGCGAGCGTGATACGAACGCAACTGGGCTTCGACGGCTGGATCCTTTCGGAGTTGTTCTCCGAGCGATCGCAACCCTGCCTCGACGTCACCGCTTGCGAAGTGACGCGTCATCGACCGTATCTGCTCAAACTCCTGCGGTGTGACCTGTGTCGCCCACCCGTACTGCTGTTCCCACTGCGCCCGTGCCTCTTCGGCGCCCTTTGTCCGCGCGTTCTTGATCGCGGTTGTATGGACGTCGAATGGAATCGGGCCCGTCTTGCTCGGGTCTACGCCGTGGGTCGTTGGGGTCGCCGCTGCAGGATCGGCCGGCTGTGTGGTCGCCGCGCCCGTCGATGCCGTCGTGTCAGCGGTGGCAGAGACACCCGTCGGGCTCTGCGTCGAGGTGTCACCACCTCCACTCATTGCCGCGCTGATGTCTGCTGCCAAACTGGTGTCGTCACTCATCGTTGCTCTCCGCGTGGTTCGTCTGGTGAACCGTCCCGATGCGCGCGTGTGGTGCGTCGCCTTCCCAAAACGCAGGCACCAAAAGAAAAAGCGCCCGTCAGCCGCGGTATGTCCGCGTCCAACGAGCGCCTTTGAACTCTCGATGCCTTTTGTCTGCTGGCGAAGGGTAGGCCCCCTTCTGCGTTGCGCGGGGATCAGCCGCGCCTATAGCCAGTCAGTCCTAAAATCTTGTTACGCCGCTACCAATTGTCCTCCGCGACACGCGGCAACGACTTCGCCTGTCTTGTAGTTGACGTCGTCGTAGTCACGCAACGTCTCGCCGTCTCCAAACCAGCACTGAGCCCAGAAGTGATCGCGCGCGCCGTTCGCGTAGCAGACGCGGTATGACTTACCGGCGATCTGCTCGCAGCGCTGATGCTTCTTCTGTCCGAGCACCTGTTTCATGGTCGTGCCTTAGAACGTCTGCCCCTGATAGAACAACAGCCGATGATTGCACTTGATGACGATCTGCTGGTTCGTCACGTACGCTTCACTCACGCCGTCCGCGAGATTCCCACTCCAACAGTGATTGCAGTAGAGGGCTTCTCGTAGCCCGCGCGCCGCCAAAAACTTCTTGTACTTCCGCAAGAGTTCCGCTTCCTCTTGCGAGAGGACGATCGTGGGACGATTCGCCACCGTACCGTCAGGCGCGATGATCGTCCCGGTGACGGTATCGCTATTCGGCCGCAGTAGCATCGGATTCTCCCAGCGGGATCAACACACGTGCGGCCTTTTTCGTCCGCTTGTGAATACGCCACGGCTCGACGGTCGGATCGCCGTGAATCCACGCGAAGGCGTCTTTCCCATCCTTCACGACACCGACGCAGGCACCGCGAAACGCCTCACTCGTCATGTCGCCCTCAAAACACCGATAGCCGTACGTGGGCGTTTCCAGCATCACACGCGATCCGCTCTCCGCGAGCGCGAAGAATCGCCCCTCATAGGTGCCTTCCACCCATCGGCGCCCGTCGTGGTCGAACAGTTTTAGGTCCATCGCGTGGTGTACGGACTCTTGTCCGTGTGATCGTGCCCGACGTGCCGCACCGTGTTTTCGAGGCCGAGTTCCTTCATCCTACGCCGATGTTCCGACTTTGAATAGAAGGTTTCTGGCGTCGCCGTCATGTTGTGGACGGTCATCCCACCCGGAATCTCGTCGCGGATGATGTTCGGGAACGACTGGCTCCACAAGATCTCGGTCGCCGCGCCGCACTCCGGGCAGTTTGGACGCGTCCCGTACGGCACGATCACGTCCCGCTGTTCGTGGCCCTGCGCGCAGAGGAAATCGTACTTGGGCATTACTGCACCCCCATCCCGGGCACGCCGCCGGTGCGCTCCTGAGCGTGCTTGTTGATCGGGTTGGTCAGTCCGCCGTGCTCCATCGCGCCGCCGTGCTCGGTTTCCGTGTTCTGCGCCGCGAGCGCGTCCATCTGCGCTTGCTGCGCCTGCACGATCGCCAGCATCGTGTTGGCCTGCTGCATCGCCTCCGGACTCACCTTGAAGCCGCACTGCGCCGCGAGTTCCGCCGCCACAGGTCCACCGGGCCCGATGAAATCTTCCACCTTGAAACTGATCGAGCCCTTCGCCGCGTCCGGTCCCTTCGGCGGCGGTTCCTGCACCGCCCGATTCGGATCCAGCCCGCGCTTACTCGCCAGCCGTTGCAGCATATAGAACCGATTCCCTTCCGGCGCATTCCCCGCGAGATTGAAAAACTGCAACTCCTGCTGGAAATCCTGCTCCGGACTCAACCGGATGTGACTGTTCGGCCGCGGCTTCAGCACAAACGGGCCCGGAATCAGCGTCTTGTCCCACGCCTGCAGCGTCGTCGCCCCGGTTTGGCCGACGAGCGGCGCGTAACTCGTCTGATCCGCGAAAATCTGGTAGAGACTCATCAACTTCGTTGCGCCGGCAACGAACCATTCCAGTTCCCGCCCCCGTTCCGCCTGCAGGCGCGTCTCGATGCTGTTCTGGATCTGATTCGTCTTCGTCGCGGTTTCCCCGGCCCCGCGGACGGTCCCGCCGTTGTCCCCGTGCGCCCACGTCTTGTCGTAGTCCTGCTGGGCCTGGTCGTTGAACGCAAAGTTCTCGCGCCCGAATTGCCCCTTGTCGAGCGGCAGAAACATCTCCGACGGATTCCCCGGCACGCCGATAAACCCGGTGTTCTCGTTCCGCTCAATCTTCGTCATCGTCTCGCCGGGCACCCGTGTCGCGTCGTACAGCACCTGCGGCAATGACCGATCGCGCCGACGGAGCACCTGGGTCCGCCCGACGGAGATTTCATCCGACAGCGAACCGCCCATCTGCACGTCCGACATCGGGAACGCCCGATCCGGAACGTACCGGAGCGTCAGGATGTGCAGCGGAAAGCCCTTCATCCCGATCAGCGCGGCCCCCGGCTGGTACGATGGCATCAACGCCGCGGGCGGCTTTGGCTGGACCGGTGCGGGCGGCTGGCCGGCCACCGGTGGCGGCTGGGCCGGGGTCGGCGGCGTGGGCATCACCCACCGCTGAAACGGTGAATCCCGCCGCGCCACCGGTTCCCGTGCCTCGTCGTCGTAGATGGTAAACGTCCGGATCACGTCCGGATGTTTCACATCCTCGTCGAACAAGCTCGCCTTGTACCAGACCTCTGTCCCGAAACGCTTCTGCGACTTCGCCGCCGTCGAGGGCTCCGTCAACAGCAGTTCGTCGTCCTTTGTGCTCGAGCCCGCGCCACGTTCACTCTCGAGCAGGTCTTCCGAGAACCGCCACGCCAACCACGCCGCGTCGTCAAAGTTCGAGCCCTTGAAATCCGGCGGCGCCAAGAGAAACCCCGGCGGGATCCGTCGCCAGTAGTACGTCTCGCTGATGATGCGCGGGACCGGCTGGGTCACGGGCACCATCGGCGGCTGGGCCCCTAACCCCAGTACCGCGCCGGGCTGGGGGACCGCGTTCGGATCCGGCTGCATCGCTCCCGTGGCCACCTGCTCCACGCCGTCCACGACGTTCTCGTAGCCGATCTTCGTGACGGCGTAGCCTTGAATCAGGACATCCGCCTGCGCCTCAAACATCATCGCGCCGGCGTTCACCCCTTCCGGCCCGAGCTGGAAATTCGTGATCGCGGCAAAGAGCGGCGCCATCGGTTCCGCTTCCGGCGTCCGGCCCTCCGCGATCATCTCCGGCACCTGAAAGAGCTGCGCTTTCTTCTGCTCCACGCTCGCGTAATCGAGCGGCACCACGACCGTGTGTTGGCTCGGCTTGCTCGGCAGCGTCTTCGCTGTGACCCGCTGGAGACTCTTGCGCCCTTCGCGCACGAGATCCTTGGACACGTCCCGCCCACCGGTGAGCCGTCGGCGCCACGCCGCGAGCGCATCGCCCATTAGCGGTGCCACCGGTGTCGCGCCCTGCGGCGTGATCGCGTCAGGCATGCGCCCGCCTCACGTTCTCCGCGCCGACGACGGTTCCGCGGCCCTGTCCAGCCAGGAACTGCTCAAGCATGGGGTGCAGTTTCTGCGCGGGCGCCGCCACCGGCATCGGCATCGGCCGGCTCATGACGAGGTACCGGAGCATGTCCACGCCGTGGTCATCCCCCTTCGTATCCACGTCCTCCGCATTCGTTTTGTCCGACCGCTGCGCCGGAATCGTCCGCACCAGATACGCGCACGTCGCATCGATCGTCAGCAACGGCTCGCCAACGATCTGCCCGTCGTCGTTCCGTGGGACCCGCAGAAACGAATGCAGCCGCGCCCACCCGGACTCCCGATCGTTCTCCGCCTTCTTCAGCGGCATCCCCGCCCGGATCAGCGTTTCCGCTCGGGACTGCCCCCGGGTGACATTCCGCCCGTCCCGAATCCACATCGACGGATCGCCCGCCACGTAGATCGGCGCAATCCGCAGTTCCTGCGTTCGCACCTTCCACCCGGCTGCGATCTCCTCGTCCGCCAACCCGACAAACTTCCATTCCCGCACGACGTGAATCCGGTCCTCGCCCAAAAGCGCCGCCCACCCGATACACCCCGGCTTGGCGTGCCCCCAGTCCATCGCGCAGACGTACGTCAGACTCCGCGGCAACTCCAGATCGCTCGTGCCGACCACCTTGGGCCCGCCACGACGCGCCAGCTGCTGTTCCAACTCCGCGATCCGCGCTTCCAATTCAGCCGTCGTCATGCGACCAGCACCGCGCGCCGCACGTGCAGCGCCATCAGCCACTCGGGGAAGAACATCCCCTCGAACGCGTCCCAGTCCCCATCTGCCAACTGCCGATACCGGACCTCGGACAGCACCGCCAGCTGCGTCTGCGCGTAGTCCGCCCGCATATACGGGTTGTCCTTCAGCGACGCCGCGACGTACGCCCAATCCGCCGGCCGGTACCCACTGACCTGCTCCCCCGTCTCGTCGTCCACCTCCGGCCGCAACGCCGGGAACTTGTCGAAGTCCGGGTTGTGGTCGATGAACATCTCCTTCAGCCACGGTGCCGACGGGCCCCCAGGATTCGTCACCGTCACAAAGACGCCCGACACCGGCCGCCCCTCTCGATCGACGTACTCCTGCCGCGCCCGCGTGCTCACTTCCGCCAACACCGGCACGCCCAACTGATTCAGCGGATACAGACTCGCTTCGTCCGCGACAATCGCCCCGTACTCGATGCCCGTATACCGCGTCACCGCGTCCGCTTCCGCCATGTGCCCGCAGTAGATCAGCGACTGATCCGCTCCCGACCCAAACGCCGCAATCTTCCACTTCTCGACCCACCGCCCGCCAAGTAACGGCAGTTCGGTGTCCATGTCGATCGTGTGATTCGCCGTCAACTGATCCCAGTTCTCGCGCAGCAACAACGCCTTGTGCCCCGGCACCGACAACGACCGGTGATACAGCCACCACCGCGTCCCCGTCGATTTCCCCGGCCCCGCCCGTCCGCCCCACAACAGGTACGGCGCCCGCGCCTCGTAAATCGCGCACTGCGACGGCAGCGGCACGTGGTAAATCACCCGGCTCTTGCCCTGCCGCGCCATCAGCGCGTGCGACAACTGCCGACGCCAGCACAACGGACACGCCCAGAACCGCCGCTGCAACCCCACGTCGGCCAGCTTCGCGGCGATGTTCCGGACGTCCGCCCCCTCCGCAATCACCAGCGGAGACGCACACCAGCAACACACCGCCCGCGGATGCGGTGTCCCGACCGGATGCGTGCCGAGCTTGACCGGCCGCGCCACTCACCCCACCACCCTCGTATGCATCGCCTGCATACTTTTCGCGACATTTCCGGTCGCCACACAGTGGACAACCGAGCCTTTTCCTAAGGATTTCGCGATATGCATACCCGAAGCATGCGCAGAAAACTCGCCCGGTTCCATACCAGCCAAGGGGGCCGGCCCGGGTCCCTGGACGGGGTCGCGCGCCGGATGACGGGGGCGGCACAGGCCCACGGCCGCAGGCTGCGCGCGCAGTTGACCGTAAACCGCCAGTCCGTGTAAGTTGTTGATTGCGCTAGTCATTGCGTCGTTAACCTAACGCACCTTATCAGAACCAGCCATTATCGTTAGGGATTCTGCGACCTTTCGCTCTCCCCCTGCGTTCGAGGGGGGCGAAAGTGCGATGCTCACGTCGCTGTCCTTCACCCCAATCTGAATCACCAGCCCTGCGCTGCGCTCTTCCTCAAGGACGCTAAGTCCTTTCAATGCAGCAACATGGTCGCGCGGCAGGCCCTTCTTCACGATGTTCTGCGCCATCCGCAACGCTTGGCCGCGGAGATATGCTTTGCTCGCGTCGGTGGTGTCGTTGAGGTCAGCGAGCCATTTGGAGACGGTAGGTTGTGTGCAGCCAAGGCGTTGAGCGATTTCGACTTGGCTGAGACCGTCTTGACGGAGTTTGAGAAGAACACCGACGTCGGAGCGTGTGAGTCTGGAGTAGCGAGGGCTATGCGCTGGCGCGGTGGATTCGGCGCGTGCGAGGGCTTCGGAGGTGCTCACGGATAGCCTCGCTGGATGATGCGAGTGGCACGAGCCCAAGCCGTGGCCTTAAGGAACGCAGCGG
>JACCDR012035715.1_pt1 | contig 11900 bp, 8 predicted proteins | sample 7446431 | NCBI WGS metagenome assembly JACCDR01 (sample SAMN15323443, study PRJNA562643) | freshwater metagenome | isolation source: river surface water | place: USA:Blue River Watershed | collected 2017-08-17
CTTTGATTTCCCGCGCGGACTGGGGCCTCGCAGCGAACTGGATTTCAGTTTCTCGGGCTTGAAAACCAGCCTCCGCTATCAGCTCGAGAAAATGACGACCGACGAAGTGCGCGCGCGCCTGCCGGATCTCTGCGCGAGTTATCAGCAGGCCGTCATCGAGGCGCTCACGCGCAAAACCCTGCTCGCGCTCGGCCGCGAACGGTACGCCAGCGTGGGCCTCTCGGGCGGAGTGGCCAATAATCGCACGCTGCGCGCCGCACTCGGCGAGATCGCCACAAGGCACCGCATCCCGCTCCTGGCGGCGCAGCCCAAGCACACGGGCGACAATGCAGGCATGATCGCATTCGCCGCCTGGGCTGATCCGGCGGTGTCGGCCAGTGCGCCCGGTCAGCTGCGCATCGAGCCGAGTCTGGAACTCGCCCGCTGAGGCAGCGTCCGGAATGGCATGGATTGCGGCTGCTGCGCGGGTCGGCCGTGGCTGGTGACGCTGGCGGGAAGCTGGCGCTCCTGACTGTGCCTGCCCGGGCACAAGCTATTTGACCATGGAGGCAATTGACCTAAGCAAAACGGCGTGCGCGCCGATCCCTCCGGTGTGTCCATTTTCCACCATGGCCGATACCACTGCGAAGACCCCGATCATCCTCATCATCGATGACGATTCGGAAATCCGTTACTCTCTCTCACGCGTGCTTTCCTCCCGAAAGTACCAGGTGATCGAGGCGCCCAGCGGCGAACAGGGCATCGCCATCGTCAAAAAGAGTCCGCCTGACCTGGTGTTTCTCGACATCCGCATGAGCGGGATGAGCGGCATCGAGGCGCTCCAGCACATCCGCTCCAGCAATCCGCGCCAGATGGTCGTGCTGATGACGGCCTTCGGCACGGCGCAGACCGCCATCGAGGCGATGAAGTACGGGGCGTTTGACTACATCATGAAGCCCTTCGATCCGCAGAAGGTGCTCACGCTCGCGGAAAACGCCCTCAAGGCCCACGCCGACATGCGCGCGGTCGGGGAGTACAAACCCACCATCAACAGCGAGGACTACAAGGAGGGCATCGTGGGCAGCTCTCCGGTGATGCAGGATGTGTTCAAGGTCATCGGCCAGGTCACCGCCAGCGATGTCACCGTGATGGTCACGGGCGAAAGCGGCACCGGCAAGGAGCTCGTCGCACGCTCGATTTGGAAACACAGCCACCGGGCCTCGAAGCCCTTCATCGCGGTCAACTGCGCGGCGATTCCGGACAATCTGATCGAGAGCGAGCTCTTCGGACACGAGAAAGGTTCATTCACCGGCGCGACCGGGCAGCGCTTGGGGAAATTTGAGCTGTGCGACGGCGGCACGATTTTTTTGGACGAGATCGGCGACATGGCGCTCGCCACCCAGACCAAAATCCTGCGCGTGCTTCAGCAGGGCGAAATCCAGCGCGTGGGCGGCGTGGACACGATCAAGGTCGATGTCCGCATCATCGCCGCGACCAACAAGGACCTCGAGGAAATGGTGAAGGCGAAAACCTTCCGCGAAGATCTCTACTACCGCCTCAACGTGGTGCGCATCCGCATGCCCGCACTGCGTGATCGTGAGGAAGACATCCCGCAGATCGTCGATTTCTGCGTGCAAAATCTCGCGAAGCAAAAAAAGGCGCGCGTCAGCAAAGTTTCCGCCGAAGCGATGGCCGTGCTCACCCGCCACCGCTGGCCGGGCAAGGTGCGCGAGCTGGAGAACGTGATCTACCGCAGCGCCGTCATCGCGCAGGGCGACACGATTTTGGTGAAGGATCTCCCGCAGGAAATCCGCGACGCAGTCGGAGCCTCCGTGCCCCCCTTCCCCGCACCGGCCACGATTCCGCCCATCACCAGCCCGACCGCGGTGATGTCCACGCAGGTGAGCTCCGTGCCCTTCGACACGCTGCGCACCGTGGCGGCCGAGACGGCGGCGCTCGCCCACGCCCGCCAGGTCGCCGACGCCATCGCGGCCTCGGCCGAGCCGCCGCTGACCGTTGAGCGCGCGTTGGATTTCCTCCACGAGCAGCTCGCGGGCGGCGAGGAGACGATACTGGGCCGGCTCGAACGCGAGATGATCGTGCGCGTCCTGAAGGCTGAAGGCGGCAACATGGTTCGCGCCTCCGAGAAACTCGGCATCACCCGCGCCACGCTCCGTAAACGCGTGGATGAACTCGGATTGAAGATTTAAGCCCTCGGAACGCGTCCGCAAAGTCTCCGGGAGGGAGTCGCTGAATAATGAATCTGGAACTCAGGAACTCGGGAAAAAGACCGGGGAGCCGATAATATCGGCGATTCCGGGCGGGTTTCCTGATTTCCTGAGTCCCATATTAATCCTCCGGTAGTGATCAGCGTTTTCCTAACGCGCGGAGAGCTGGATGCCGGCGTTGCGATGCCAGTCATTGTGGCCGCCCGGCATCGGACGAAAAACCGCCCCGGGAAGCCGGTCCGCCAGCGCCTTGGCCAGTTCCATCGGTATGACCTCATCGCGTTGCGCAGCGTAGATTTCGACCGGCCCGCGATAGTCGCGCAGAGCATCAGCATTGTCCCAGCGGTCACGGAGCAGAAGACGTATCGGCAGGAGTTTGAAGTGGTGTGAAGCGGCGTTGGCGAGGGTGTCGAACGGGGTCAGCAGCACGATCTTGTCGGGAGGGATGGGAGCGCGGGCGAGTTCGCTGGCCGGTCCGCTGCCGAGAGATTCGCCGAGGACAACCACACGCGTGCCCGGATGTTGGTTACGCAAATGCAGGTAGGCTTCGAGGGCGGCGGCGTTGATGGCTTCACGCGACGGGCTGCCTTCACGCAATCCGTATCCCGGATACTCGACGACGTAGAGCGCGTCCGTGGCCGGGATCATGGGCAGGATATAGTCGCGATGCTCGGCCTGGCCGGCGTTGCCATGCAGCATGAGCCAGCAGGCGGCGGGAGCCCTCACTTCGCGCGCATAACCGATGATGCGGTCGCCCAGCCTCCAGGAGCGAAGCGTGGTCTGAGGACTGGGATCTGAGCTGGGGCGATACAGGATCTCCCGCTGGCGGGAGTAGATGTCGATCAGCAGAAACCCGTAGGCAAAACCCGCGAGGGCGAGGAGGGCGAAAAGAATTTTCATGCGTGTGGACTCAGCAGTCGTCAGGCCTGCCGGCCCGATGAAGCAGCGCACGTGGCCACAGGACGCAACGCCGGTTTCGACGCGCGCTCACTAAACCTGCCAATCAGATCACGACACCGGATGCGGCTGGGCCGGAGCGGCGTTTGCGGCAGCCGGCGCTTGTTTTCCCGCCGCGCGGGTGGATCGGGAATGCGGATGACTCCCCGATTTCGCAGCCCGGGTGCCCTCGATGAGGGCAAACAGCTCGTTGCTGGCGGACTGAAGCGCGACCGACTCGGCGTTGAGCTCCTGGGCAGCGGCGGCGGTTTCCTGGGCGGAGGCCGCCGTGGCCTGGGTGACCTTGTCCATTTCCACGAGCGTCCGGTTCAGTTCGCTGATGGCGACGGACTGCTCTTTGGAGCCGGTGGCGATCTCCACGACCAATCCATTCACCGCAGTGACACTGGTGCGGATGCCGTCCAGCTGGGAAGAGAGGCTCTTGGCGTAGCGCGCGCCCTCTTCGCTGCGCACCTTGGCGTTGTCGATCATGGATGCGGTCTCGCGCGCGGCGGCGACACTCTTTTGAGCGAGCATCCTGACCTCATCGGCCACGACTGAAAAACCGGCGCCGGCCTCGCCTGCGCGGGCGGCTTCGACGGCGGCGTTGAGCGCCAGGAGATTGGTTTGAAAGGCGATCTCGTCGATCGTCTCCACGATTTTGGTCACTTCGGCGGTCGATTGCTGGATTGAATTCATCGCCGACTGCATGCCCCGCATCTCTTCGTGGCCCAGCTCCGCCATGCGATGGGCCTTGCCGGCGGCCTCCCTGGCCTCCTCGGCGTGTTGAGCGTTGCGCTTGACCATGCTGGCGGTCTCTTCGAGCGAGGCGCTGGTCTCTTCGAGCGAGGCGGCTTGTTCGCTCGAACCGGAGGCGAGCTGCTGGCTGGCCTGCGAGACCTCGCCGGCGGCGGTGGAGGTGGTGGCGGAACTTTTTTGGATGACTTTCGCGAGAGCGCGGATGTTTTTGGAAATTTTGTGGCCCACGTAAAACCAGGCGAGCGTCGCCGCCAGCAAAGCCGCCGCGGAGATGCCGATCTGGATCATGAATTCGCTGCGCTGTTTCCGCCCCAGTTCGATCACGGCGGCCATCACTTCATCCTCGTCAAGGCTGGTCAGGATCACCCAGTCCCAGGCTGGAAAATAAACGGCTCGTCCGTAGCGGCGAATCTTTTGTCCGGCGGCGTTGGTCGCCGGATACTGAACCAGCAGCGGGTGCTGGGCTTTCTTTATTTCAGCGAGGAGCTCCTCGAAGGCCTTTTGGCGCTCGGGATTGTCCACGGCGGACACATTTTTGAGATTCGGCTCCGTGCTTTTTGGGATCACCACTTTGCCGCGATCAGATCCGGTGGCGTTGAAGATGAGGATTTCGCCGGTCTGGCCAAACTCCATGCCTTGGATGGTTTTTCCAATATGCTCAAAGGCGAGCGCCTCCGTGAGCCCGACGAAAAGCATGCCGATCACGTCTCCGTTCGGATCTTTCAACGGGATGTAGCCAGTCACCATCCACTGGCCGACCACCTGGGCCCGGCCGATATAGTTCTGTCCTCCCAAAACCGTCGCGACGACCTTGTTGGGCTGGCCGTCCGGATTGCTGGCGGGGATGTACGTGCCGATGGCGCGCCTGCCCGGGGCCGACTCGACGGTCGTCGCGACCCGCAGCATGTCGCCGGCTGCATTCATGCGCTGAAAAACGGTCGCGACCGCGCCCGACAGCTCGGTGATGCGATCCACGATGGGGACCGGCTGGTCCCGCGCAAAGGACTGTCCGAGCCATGTCGCGCCTCCCTGCACCTTGGGAAGTTGAACTTTAGATACAGTGCCGTTGAACTGGTTGACCGCCTCCCAGGCGGCCTGCGCGGAAGTGTCGATGCGAACGCCACCGGCATCGCCGACCACCTCCCGGGCGATCTTCATTTGGAGATGCAACTGCTCCTGCAGCTGTCGCTCGGCAATCCGCGCCATGTCGGCCACGCTCAGGGCGGTCTGTTCCACGAGCTTGTCGCTCTGACTGCGTGCGGTTCGCGAGGAGTGCTCGGCGGTCACCGTGCCCCGCCACCAACTGAGGCCTGTGAGCGTGATCAACGGCAGCGCCACCGAAAGCACACCCACGGCGATAAGCCGTGAGCGCAGACTACCCACTGAATTCCTTTTCAAGGAGGACATGCCCAGCGAATCGACGAGGCCCGCGCAGGCTTAAGTGACTTTTCGAAACACCGACATCGAAAGGCGCTCATGAAGCGACTTCATGCACTCTAACATTTGAAATACAGCAACTTGGGTGTCTAAAACTAGCCCCTAATAGTCTATTTTTAAGTCTGCGCATAATTTGTCCAAGCGCTTTTCCTACGACCGGACACTAGTCCCAGCTTTTCCGTGCCACACGGTGGCGAAGTCCGGCAGCGCCTCAGTTTTTCCGCGTCATGCCCGCCATGATCTTGCTCATGATGCGCGTGCGCCAGGCGCGGGGGGCCGTCATCAAGGACCACGTCAGCAGCTTGCCGATCATGCCCGGCGTCACCGTCATGCCCCGGCCCAGCGCGGCGATGACCGCGCGCGCGACACCCTCGGGACGGTCCGCCATCGCCATCGTCATCCGCGCGCGGCCTGCGAATTCGCTGCGCACCGGTCCGGGAGCGGCGACCAAAACATCCACGCCGCGTGGCGCCAGTTCCAGATGCAGGGCTTCGCCGAGGGACTGAACATAGGCCTTGGTCGCGGCGTAGTGAGCCGTCCAGGACACCCCCTGGAACCCGACGACCGAACCAAACAAAATCATGCCGCCCCGGCCGCGCTTCACGAAACGCTCCCCAAAGTGCCGGCTTTGCCGCAGAACAGCTCGGCAGTTTAGGTCGAGCATGCCCAGCTCTTCGTCGGGCTCGCCGTCGAGAAACGCGCCCGAGGTGCCGAAGCCGGCTGCGGCAACGAGCAGGCCCACGTCCAGATCCGCAGTCGCCCGCTCAACCTCCGCCACGCCTTCGGCGGTCGCCAGATCCGTCGCCACCACCCGCGTATCCGCGCCTTCGTTGCGAAGTGCATCCGCGAGCGCGCGCAGTTCAGCTTCCCGACGCGCCACCAGCACGAGCGAGAAGCCGCGGCGGGCGAGTTCGAGCGCGCAGGCTTTTCCAATGCCGGCGGACGCTCCCGTGACCACAGCCCAGGGGCCGTAGCGTTCGGCGAAGATTTTCGACGTGGGCTTCATGACCGCCTCCCGTCGTCCAATCGGGCTTTAAACGCAGACAAACAGCGTGGCGCTTCGCAGAGAGCGTCCCGCGACGGAGACCAACGAGTTGGGATGTAGTTCATGGTAATAAAAAGCCAAAGACTCAGCGGGGAAAACAGCGGCCGAAGTCCCGCAGGCGCAGCAGCGAACCGGTCACACGGATTTTCCGTGTTAACAATGCCCCGAGAAGCCCGCGCTCGCCGCGCAGAAACTCAAGCCATGTCTCGGCGTCGGCATCGACCGTCACCCGCGGTTCTCCCTGCGGCCCTGTGTGCACCGTAAGGGTTTGCCCGCGAATCACCACGGTCGCCTCAGCCGGCGGTTGATCCGGACTGGTTCGCAGCCTGAGAAAAACAGTGAGATCCACGCCGGCGGCCGCTCGTTTTTGAAACGCCAGCGGCAGACCAAACAGCAGTCCCTCCACACTGCGCGGCAGCAGGCTGTTGCGGACCGTGCGCACGCGTTTGTGTGGAAACCGTTTTTGCACATGCGCCTCGGCATCGGAGCCGGCGATGACGTACACCGGTTCACGTTTCTCCTGCAACGGCTTCAAAAACTCGCGCGTGTGCCGCGACTTGTTTTCCCGGTAGGCGGCGACCACATAGGTGCCGGCCGGGCAAACCGCCAGACAGTACGCGGCCTTGTAGTTGGGGCCGAAGCCCAGGCTCTGCCACAGCGAAACCGTCTCGGCGGCAGTCACGCGCTGCCGATAGTCCGCGCGGTTGCGGCTCTCCACCACATGATCCACCCAGTCGGCAAATCCTCCCATGAATTCGCGGTAGTTGTGATGGTAACACGCCGAGAAATCGAAGTCTCCTTCCGGCGAAATCGCCCCCACCGGACACGCCGCCACGCAGAGCTTGCAGCCGAGGCAGGGATTGTAGTCGAGCGGCGCAGCCTGCGCATCGAGGTCCACCTCGAGCAATACCGTGCCGAGCAGGATGAAATTCCCGAACTGCGGATGGATCACATTCCGGTGGATGCCCATCCGGCCGAGCCCGGCCGCCACCGCCACGGGCTTGTGGCTGACCACCCACATTTTTTCACCCCAACGCCCGGCTTCCATCGGAAAACCCGAGGGCGGATTCAGCGCGCGAACACCCCGCTGCTCCAGCGCGGCCACCACCTTGCGCGCGACGGAATTGACGTGATCCGTGGCCTCATGGAATTCCGCGTTCGCGACAGAGCGCGCCACACTGCGGACGGGCTCACGATTCATCCTGACCACGATGCTCAACAGCGACCGCGTCGGCGGAAAAACCGCCAGAATCTCCTGACGCTGATCGTCGAGCTCCGTCCGATTGAGCGCGACGCAGCCGGCGTCGTCGGCACCGCAGGCAAGCGCGAGTTCACGCAAACCGGCGGCAGTAAAAGGAGGCGTGGGCAAATGAGTGTGCATATACACAGTTAAGGACACGAAAATGTTACAATGGTTAAAAACAAGGGCTGCGGTGCGGCGGTCTCAGTTCTTTTCGAGTCGCGAGGCGGCCGTCCCCATCGCGCCCAGAAACTCCTTCCAACGCGCACCGCCAAACGCCGCGACCACCTCCGCCTGCACCTTTTCCCAGTCAGGCTGCAGCTCGGCGAGCCGCCGCCGTCCCGCCGCCGTCACGCTCAGCTCCACGCCCCTCCCCTTTGAGGCAGGCTGACTGACAATCAATCCCGCCTCGATCAGCGGCTGCACCGTCCGCAACAGAGCGGTCCGCTCCAAAGCGAGCCAGTCGCTCAGCTCCGCCATCTTGGCGGGGGCCGCGGCCAGCCGCGCCAGAATCGGCGTCTGCGTGTAGCGCATCCCCGTGCCGCCCAGCCGCCTTTCGTAATACTGCGTCACGAGACGACTGAACCAGCGGAGATTAAAACAAACACAGTCTCCATAACGCGCGATGTCGGCTTCAGGCAGCTTTGCGGGTTTCATTAACTGTGTATATGCACATACCGGTGCTTGCCGCAACCTCAAAACCAGCCATCCGGTGCTGCTCAAAAGCGCCCACCCCCTGCGTCTGGCTTGCAACAAGCGATTTATTTCATGTCCGGGTCTTTTCCCGAATGTATCCAGTAACGCGGCACAACCTTTTGGGAAATCACGTGTCAGCCACACTCCTCGCTGCTCCCCGGGCACGACATCTGCATGCCGGTTCCGACCAAGGCCCGCGTCAGTCCAAAAAAATTTCTTAAAAATCAAAAACGATTATATCTGGCAGTGTTCACTTGATTTCGACTTTCGCCTCGCTACTTCTGCGCGGCGCTTTCCCAACCGCCTGCAGTTTCCCTCCGACCGCAGGTCTCCCTCAGCTCAACCTTAGCCCAAACCTACCATGGCTCAAGTCAGCTATCCTGGCGTTTACGTTCAGGAAAAATCCAGTGGCGTAAAGACGATCACTGGCGTCTCCACCTCCATCACCGCGTTCTTCGGACGCTCGCTCAAAGGTCCGCTCAACACGCCCGTCCGCTGCCTCAGCTTCGCCGATTTCCGCCGCAACTTCGGCGGCGGCCATCAGAACAGCGAGCTCGGCGTGAGCCTGAAGCAGTTCTTCGACAACGGCGGCACCGACTGCTACGTCGTCCGCGTCGCACACGGCGCCGCGCGATCGGGACTCACCCTGCGCAACTACGCCGGCGCCAGCGTCCTCACCGCCACCGCCAAGATGGAAGGCATCTGGGGCAACGGCCTGCGCCTCGAGGTGGATTACAACACGCCCAATCCCGGCGAAACATTTAACCTGAAAGTTCTTCAAGAAGAGGGCGGCGCCGTCGTCGCCAGCGAGCTCTTCATCAACCTCTCTTCGGATCCGGCCTCGAGCCGCTTCGCCCCCGCCTTCGTCACTCAGAGTTCCGAATTGATTTCCCTGACACCCGCCGCCGGGCTCGATCTCAACGCCGGCAGCTTCGACGCCTTTTCCGAAGCGCGCCGCCCCCTCGGCACCGCCGCCCCGGCGGTGCAAACCTCGCTCACCGACCGCCTCACCGCCTCCCCCGCTCAGACGAGTTTCGAGATCAGCGTAGACGGCTCACCTTACCAGCTCGTCAACCTCGCCGGCTGGACCGTGCCCGCCGCGCTGCTCGACATGCAGACGCAGCTCGCACAGCGCATCAACGACGCGCTCGCTCCGCTCGTGCCCGCCCCGAGCGTCACCGTCTCCATCGCGGCCTCCGCCGAAGCCGGCGGCCAGCATTTCCTGCGTATCACCTCCAACACGACGCCCGCGACCAACACCAACCGCACCTCCGTCCGCATCCGCCGCGCTCCGTCCAACGACCTCGCCGCCGCGCTCTTGATGGGCGCCGACAACGGCGGTGTGGAGCTCGCCCGCCGCAGCAATTTCCGCCCCGCGCCCACCGGCGTCACGCTCCGCTATGAGGCGAGCGCCAGCGCCCTCACCCGCCTGAACACCCTCACCGGCACCGATCAGCCCGGCCTCACCGGCATCACGATCGACGGCGTCACGACCAACTTCACCGGCGACTTCGATCTCACCACCACCGTCGCCGGCAACGACTGGTTCGTGGACGACGCCGGCGTCAGCAGTCCCAACGGCAACACCGACGGCGTCCGCGAAAAACTCCGCCTCATCGCCGCCGCCATCAATGCCAACGCCAGCTCACGCCACCGCGCCGAGCTCCAGGGCTACCAGCTCGCGATCATCCCGAAGGACGGCAGCTTCAACACCGTGCCGCTCTCCGTCGCCTTCACCGGCGCCGCTGCCGCCACGCTCAATCCCTTCCTCGTCCGCAACGTCCGCCAGTACGCCCTCGGCAACGACCAGACCACGATCGTCGCACCGGCCTTCATGACGTTTAACGTCGCCACCCAGACCGGCAGCGACGGCACCGCGCCCGAGTTCGCCGATTACGTCGGCGACCAGGCCGCGCAGACCGGTTTCCACGCGCTCGATCCGGTGGACCTGTTCAACCTCATGGTCATCCCGGCCGACTCCGAAGTTCCTGCCGCCACCCGCGAAGCCCTGTGGGGCCCCGCCAGCGTTTACTGCCGCTCGCGCCGCGCCTTCCTCCTCATCGACCCGCCCGATTCCTGGACCACCAACGGCAAGGCCTCCATCGTCCAGAACTCGACCAACGTTAACAACCTCCGCGCCACCGTCATCAAAGACCACTCCGCGGTCTTCTATCCGCGCATCAAGATCAACGACGGCGGCCTCGTCCGCACCATCGGCCCCTGCGGCACCATCGCCGGACTGATGTCGCGCACCGACGCCAGCCGCGGCGTCTGGAAAGCCCCTGCCGGCACCGAGGCCGACCTCCGCGCCCTCGCCGGCCTCGAGGTGAAACTCACCGACATGGAAAACGGCGTGCTGAACAAACTCGGCGCGAACTGTCTCCGCAGTTTCCCCAGCGGTTTCGTCAACTGGGGCGCACGCACCCTCGATGGCTCCGACGACCTCGGCTCCGAGTGGAAGTACATCCCCATCCGCCGCCTCGCGCTCTTCCTCTCGGAATCGCTCTATCGCGGCACACAGTGGGTCGTCTTCGAGCCCAACGACGAGCCTCTCTGGGCCAAGATCCGCCTCAACATCGGCGCGTTCATGAACGGCCTCTTCCGCCAGGGCGCCTTCCAAGGCAGCACGCCCGACCAGGCGTTCTACGTGAAGTGCGACGCCGACACCACCACCCAGGCCGACCGCAACCTCGGCATCGTCAACATCGAGATCGGCTTCGCCCCGCTCAAACCCGCCGAGTTCGTCGTCATCACGATCCAGCAGATCGCCGGCGACCTGAAATAATCAACACGCACACACATCCGACCGCTTAACCATACTTCCCCATGGCCAAAGGTTTCATCACAAACGCGCACCGCGTCGATCCCTACAAAAACTTCAAGTTCCGCCTGCTCTGGGACGGCAAGACCGTCCTCGGCATCTCCAAGTGCAGCGCCCTCAAGCGCACCACGGAAGTCGTCAAACACCGCGAAGGCGGTGAAAACAGCACCGACCACAAATCCCCCGGCCGCACCACCTACGAAGCGATCACCATGGAGCGCGGCCTCACCCACGATCTCGAATTCGAGAAGTGGGCCAACCTCGTGCATCCCTACTCTGGCGACGCCGGCATGGACCTCGTGAACTATAAAAAAGAGCTCACCCTCGAAGTCCTCAACGAGAAGGGCCACGTCGCGAAACGCTACTTCCTGCACAACTGCTGGGTCAGCGAATTCACCGCCGTGCCCGATCTCGACGCCAACGCGAACGCTGTCGCCATCGAAACGATGAAAGTCGAACTCGAAGGCTGGGAACGCGACGCCGAGACGAAGGAGCCCGACGAGAAATCCGCCGTCCCCGCCGCCTAACGCTTAACAGGCACGGCGGATCATCCCTGATCCGCCGCATGCTTCGCGTTGTTGTAGGCGGGGTGCCCCCACCCCGCGTCCGCGTCGCCAGCCGTACCCACATCACGCGGGGTGAGGGCACCCCGCCTACAGCGCGAAGCGCCCGCTCTGACATAGCCCTCGCCCGACATTTAGGGCGAGGCCTCCGGCCGAGCCGTCCCCGCCGCGCCCGCGCCCCCCACTCCGCTTTCAC
>JACCDR011763005.1_pt1 | contig 11898 bp, 21 predicted proteins | sample 7446431 | NCBI WGS metagenome assembly JACCDR01 (sample SAMN15323443, study PRJNA562643) | freshwater metagenome | isolation source: river surface water | place: USA:Blue River Watershed | collected 2017-08-17
TAAAAAAGCAATCAGTGAAGGGAAAACCGTTAAGATTGAAATTCAGCAAGCGAACCGCTATACCCACATTCAATATACGAATGATGAATTGAAGGATGAAGAACCGATGCCAAAAAGCAAAAAGACCGCGTTAAAGACACCCACACAAGACACACCTACCCCTGTAGATCCGACCTTGCCCCAAGTGGTTAAAAAGGGCAAGACTAAAAAGCTATGGATTCCTGAAATTGATGACAATCCGCAACGCGCCATTAGCGGACATAAGACCGCGTTAATCACATTACGCCTTGCAAATATGACCCTTGATAAAGAATGTCGGGCGGTTGCCATTAGCACAGGGCGCGTTATTTTTGATACTGTGAACTTGAACACATTGCGCTATGTAGCAAAGAACTTGATGACGTTAATCACGGACTATGAAGATTTGAAAGATAGCCCTGAATTAATCGCCCGTAAGGGTGGCGCGTATGCCTACAATTCTAATGATGATATTCCATTCTAGGAGGATGACAATGATTACACCTAACGAACTTAACGCCCTACTTGCAAAAGATAGCAATGATTATACAACCGCCGATATTGACGCATTGAAGCAATCATTTGCGGATATGTCACAAGCAATTTTAAGCGTTGCTCAAGATACATCGTATTCTGAATTAATGCCTGAAATGTACATGGAATTTAAAGTAATGGCGCACCCTATGAAAGATGAAGAATTCTATTCAGGGATTATCTTTTCTGGCGTTTTGCCTGATCACACACCCGAAGATAAAATGGCGACGTGGTCTGATGGGGGATTTTACACGTCAATTTATGAAGCCATATATAAAAGTAAAGCGATATTTGATGCCAAGATAGAAGAACTTAAAAAGCGGATAACGCCTTATAAGCAGACTTGGTTCATTAAGCTTAATCATGATAAGTACTTATCTAATGTCATTAAGGATTTGACTATACCCACAACACCCGATAAGGCGCAACGCATCGAATTTAAGACACGCGAAAAAGCAGAAGAACAATTAAAAAAGGTCTGGAACATTATTCCTTTTCAGACGGCGGTTAAAGTTGCCGTTCTGCAATTTGAACTAAAATAGCATCAAAAATTTTTGATGTTATCGGATTGTCAAAATAGTAAAGTTGGTATATAATGCTCCTAACGATTACATTATCTTAGGAGTATTTTTATGGCACGTTATCAATTGCCTTGCCCTGTGGGCGATATGGATGTAAACCAATTAGCCGAATATTTAAGCGTGTTCGGCGTTAAAGATTCCCGTTATTGCAAACGCCAATACTTGTATCAAGTCTTTGAAAAAAGAGGAATCAAGGCTGATGTAAAGCCTGCCCGTTTTGCTATTACCATTACAAAAAAAGATAGTGATGAAGTGATTGCAACCCATGACCCCCGTAACGAATAGCGATACTGCCGAACTAACCCACCTTGAAGAAGTTATACAGCGTGGGTTAGATTCATTTTTAGAAGTAGGTAACGCCTTAGCTTTGATACGTGACAAGAAGCTATACAAGGTCACTTATGCCACATGGGGCGATTACTTGCGCAATCGATGGGGATTGAATAGCGCACAACGGGCGCAACAGCTTATAGATGCTTCAACCGTTGCGGATTCATTAGGTGATGGTCACGGGTTGAACGAATCACAATTACGACTGCTTAAAGGTGTTGATGACACGGCGCGTAATCTAGTGATACAGGTGGCGGTGGATGCAAGCAAGCAAGCAAGCACCCCCCTAACGGGGGCGACCATTAAGCGCACGATTGAAGCGTTACAAGAATTTCAGGCAACGGGCGCATTTCAGATAGGCAACGAACAGGTTACAGCCCTTGAACTTTTAACGGGGCATGTATCCGATGAAATCAAGGAAGCCCGTCAACGCCACAAGCAACGCCTGCAGGAAGATAAGCCCCCTGTGGTTAAGGGTGAAGTGGTCGTAATGGGCGGTCACACGATAGAATTGCCTAATGGGGTGTATCAAATCGGTGGCGGTGCATCATCAAAAGCAGGCGGTAAGTATTGCACAGTAACCCTTCCTGATGGGGTGTATCAGGTCATTATTTACAAGAAAAGCTAAGCTAGGAGTGTGACACGATGGAACATTTAACACCTGAAATTGATATACACGCATGGGGCAAATTGTCCGATGATGAAGCGGTACAAGCAGGACGTGAAATATGCGATAGGTTGCTAAAGCTATTGCAAGATAAAGTAACCACTAAGCAACCGCGCACTGTTCGCATGACTAAAAATCAAGTTCGCGTGGTGTTTTTGCATCAAGTATTTTTGATGGGGGAACGCCTTGTGTTATTTGGGCAAGATACACGCCCTGTCGGATTTTTTGCCTATGAATTTGACACCTATACCACAATTTTTAAGTATCAAGCAATCGCCCGTAATCCTGAATCGTTCTATGGTTCACTTTATGACTTAAGCGTAGATGTAATTGATAGATTTTGGACTGACTATGCAGATGTGATTAAGGATAACAACGATGTCTAATGATGAATCAGAATTGAAGAAAGCAACAACGCAACAATTTGCTAAGTATCTTGACTTCTGCCAAAAGATGGCAAAGCTACGCAAGCAAGGCAAATCAACACAATGGTACAAGGGGCATCGGCGCGAAGCCTTCGGTACGTTCGTGAAGCTAGTTCGTGCAGGCGGTGCAAAATGATTGACTTTGAATTAGTCGAATTGTTCGGGGATAAGTACACCTTTAAGGTTAACGCTACCCCGTTAAGTGTCAACCACTATCTAGGCACACGGGGCAAGATTCGCTTTGTAAAGCCCGAAGGAATCGCTTTTAAGCAATTAGTGTCTATTACCGCTCCGACACCCTATCCCGTTTTTGCTGATGATGTAATGGTGCATCTAAAGATAGTGCGCCCTGCGAATAGGGGTGACCTAGACAATTTTAGCAAGCTATGCCTAGATAGCTTAAAGGGTATTGCTTACGATGATGATAAGCGCATAAAGATTCTTATTCTTGACGGCAAGACGGTTGACAAGCACAACCCTAGCGTAACATTCACTGTGATACCTATCAGCCAAATTCAGGTGATGGGTTACAACTTAGATAATGTGGATAAGTAACCATGACAATCACAACGTTAGACACCAAAACAATGAACGCAATAGCAGAAGCACTAAAAGATACTATCGCGCCCTTCACAGTGAACGAATGCGAATTCGTATTCAGTCATGCAAAGCCCTTCGGGGCAATCAATTGCATGGATCTTGTCAAGTATCAAGAAGGTGTTAACGAACACGCGCAAGCATTCGCGCAAGTCATGAAAGAACGTGAAGAAAATCGGTTCTTGCCTAGCGCGTTCTTTCCGTTGCCTGAACGAAAAGATATTGAATGCACTATCACAGTTCGCCCCGTTAAGGTTGTTGTTGATGGCATAACCTACGCTGTATTTGTAATGCCGACCTATAGCGAAGTTGCATTCGTATATAGCCCTGCAATGCTTTATAACCCACAAGCAGGCAAAAAGGTCGAACACACAGGATACAAAATACAGGTGCATCTATCATGACTAACAACATGACCGTTAATCCCGATTATGTCGTGGCAATTGTTCACAATGTCACGGATAAGACAATACGCTTAACAGGCAGTGTAGGCACGACACGCTATGCTTACAACGCGCTAGATAACACGGTGCAAAGAACCTTTAAAATGCCCCCTACGCTGTTAATTGAAGCTATTGCGGAACTACATACCACACAAGGCAATTCGCCCCGTATCGTCATTGTGCGCTATCAATTGCATAGAAGCATGATGGACGAACGCATACCGCCTAAAACGTGGCGCGATGATTGCGAAGGCAAGTTAGCAGAATGGCTGATGTCCACAGGGTTAGAACTGGTGGATGTGATAGAACGTGGTCAACGGGTGAATCATACATTTGAATTGTTCAATACTACTTTCGGGAGTCCGTAAGATGTCAGTCAAGACAGATGCAATTCTAGGGTTATGGGGTAGTTCGCTTGCTTTCTGGGAACGCTTTGAACTAGCCCCAATACCTGAAAAGCAAAATCCGCTAGTGGTGGAAGAAGTTAGGGAAGCTATTGCCGAATCAATCGCTATGAATAAGGTGCTTCTATATCAAGAACTTTGTGATGTGGTGGTTGTTACAATGGGTATGTATCGCGCCCGTTATGGTGATGATGTGACAGCAATCACCATTAAAGAATGCTTGCAGGAGATAGATAATTCATTCAAGTTCAGGGAATTTCGCATTGACGATTTATTTTCCTTCCGCCGTCCCGAAGTCTATCCCTTATTCACATTGATAGGGGGCGCAATCATTGCCGACCCGAAGCTATGGCGCATTCAGCTAATGAAAGCCTTCGTGCTTATTGCAACCTGTGATGATGACATACTAGGGGCGATTGAATACACTATAGCGAAGAACAACGCTAAAACGTACATGACCCACTACAAGAACCCCGACACGGGCAAGTTAACACGGATCACAAAGTAGCATCGAAGCCCCTTTATACAGGGGCTTTTTATATTGGGGTTGTCAATTTTGTAAAGACTGTTATATAATCAATAGTATCGATATAGGAGAATTGCAATGTCTAGAAAAAAAGAAGATAGACCTGAACAAGTCGGACGCATTTTTAGCTTTGGTGGGGGGTGGCAATCTATTGCAGTCTTATTGCTTCAAATTGAAGGTAAGATTCCGCGCTATGATGTCTATATATATGCGAATGTTGATGACCGCGCCGAACCCGACACAATGGCATATATGGATGCTTATATCAAGCCCCTTGCTGAAAAGCATAATATACCCCTTATTACAGTCACAAAGATGAAGAACGGCAAGCCATACGGGTTACTTGATGACTTATTCAATGGGGATAATAACCGCGTGTCGTTGCCTATGTGGAACGATAAAGGGGGTGCAAATCATCGCATATGTACCAGCGAATGGAAAATAGGCGTTGTTAATAAGTGGGTTAAAGATAAAGGTTATACGCATGTAACAATGGGCATGGGTATCAGCATGGATGAATCAGAACGCATGAACCCACATGCTATGCAATTTCATGATCGACCCATCAACAAAGAAGGGCTATTATCTAAGGGTGGTAAGTTCGGGTTTTTAAAACGCATTGAATACCCCCTTATTGATTTGCGTATATGGCGCGAGCAATTAGAATCTATATTTGCCCGTCATAACTTGCCCACGCCCCCGAAATCAGCCTGCTTTTTTTGTCCGTTCAGCAATCGTACACGATGGATTGAATTAAAACGCAATAAGCCCGAACTGTTTGCGCAAGCTATTGAAATTGAAAAGCAAGCACGGGCAAAGTTGGCGCATATGCCTAACACGCATCCTTATTTGCATGTATCTAGGCAAGTGCTAGAAGTTGCGGTAAGCGACCAATTGCCTTTATGGGATCTTGAAACTGGCGGTGGATGCGATAGTGGAACATGCTTTACATAGCAAGTAAAAGCCCCTGTATTAGGGGCTTTTTTATTGTGCTAGAATATATCAAAAAGGATAGCATATGCCTAGCAATACCGCGTGGAATGATGACCCTAGCACGATTCACAGACCCGTAGAAGTTGAAGCGTTCAAGCGCATTCTAGCCGATATGGTGAATCTTACACCTGAACATATTCAAGTTCTAAGGTGTGAACTTGCCGTGTTAAAGACTAGCAGGGGGTTGCCCGAACAATCCTACATTATCAAGATGGTATCAAGTGAATTAGGCATATCAGAACTAGACGTGTCTGCCTATTTAAGTGAATGTTCAATAGCGATGAAAATACGGGATATGGGGGAAGAATGAAAGTATCATTACGGCGGTATGAAAACGCCTCCCACAATGCAGGGGGCTTTCTAAGTGATGCGGAAATAGCGTCACGGTTCGCATATATGGCGCTATACAAGGCACACATTGAAGGCGATGCATGGTTGCCGAATATTCATTACGCATTGCACGACTTGCTGGCGCGTGGTCACATTGACGTTAATGGCGCATTCGTTAGGTTGAATAGTAGCGGTGTTATGTGGTGGTTGCTTGTGACCATCGTTAGCGATTCGAATGCATCACGGCGAAAATTCGCTTACCGCAAGTAGCACCCTTCGGGGTGCTTTTTTATTTTAGTAGGGGGCGAAATGTGGTATAATAGATACATCGTATAAATGCAAAACGCCCCATGACGGGGGCGTTAGCTTATAGCTAGGAGTAACTTCAATGTTCCATGATTTTAACACACCCCATGAATATTCGCAACTAAAAAGATGTGTAGGCTGTGATAATCAATACCCCCGTGACATTAACCACTTTAGGGAAAATTCGCATAACGGTGACGGTTATTCAACTATCTGCTATAAATGTGAAGTGACCTATAAAGCCAAGACTACGCAAAAGTGTATCAAGTGTGGGAACGTCTTTAGCTTGTCTAGTGAATTTTGGCATAAAAACACCGAATTAGTTTTGGGATTTTATAAAGAATGCAAAAATTGTGTGCATCAAAAAAATGATAAGTGGTACGAAAGTAACCGCGACATTCACTTAGCAAGAAGCAATCAGTGGAAGAAAGATAATGCTGAAAGAAAACGTATAACGGATGGAAAGTGGCGATCTGAAAACCTTGATAAGTCTCGTGCTTATTGGCAAAAATGGGGTAAAGAAAATAAAAGCAAATCCCTCGAACAAAAAAGAATTTGGAGATTGAATAACCCTGATAAGGTTCGTGCGAACAATAGCAAAAGACGTGCTTACATCAATAAAGTGAATGGTACATTTTCAAAAGATGATATTCACACTTTATATGAAAGCCAAGATAAGAAGTGCTTTTATTGTGGGTGCGCTATCGTTAAAAAAAGAAAAGATGTAATTGATAGCTTTAGATTAGGTCATATTGACCACTATATAGCATTAAAAAATGGGGGAAGCAATTCAATTGATAATCTAGTATGGGCGTGTGAACAATGCAATGTAATCAAAGGGGCTAGAAGCATTGAAAATTTTTCAAACTACATGTCAAAAGTATACGGCATAAAAATCAACACAAAATAGGCTATTTGACAGAATTGACAATAGGGGGTAGAATAGATGTATGCAGTAGTTATATTGCATACATTCGCGTATACATCTAAGGAGTAATTACAATGAGCCGTCTAGTCGTGTTAGATAGTGGAAACGCAAGAATCAAAACGTTAGTACCAGCAAAGACCGCCGATTCTGATTTGATGTTCGATGACCTTCACGCAATTGCGCCTCTCACACAAAATGAATGGTTACGTGCTATAGCGCGTGGCATTCCACAGGGCTACATTCGCGTTAATGGCGAACCTTACGCCGTAGGGGATAGCGCACGCCGTCACAGCATCGCTGACCGCCCACGCGGTGCACAACGTTATCGCAAGGGTTATTATGATGTTATCCTTGCCAACAGTCTTTCTAAGGCTTTTAGCAAGTCACAATCAGACATCACCCTCTTTGCATCACATGCCCCAAAAGATTTTCAATACGCCGACAATTTGCGCCGTTCAGCATTAGGCACGTACGAAGTTGAATCTTCAAATGGTACGCTTATTTTTGATGTGAAGCGTGTCGAAACCTATGACGAGCCCGTAGGCGGTTATTCAGAATATACGTTGAATCGTGATGGGGGCGAAAAGCAATTACGCAAGAAGGCAAAGAATGACCTTGCCTTTGTTGAAAAGACTATCTTAATTAGCGATAGCGGTGGACACACCACAGACACCTTTATTAGTGACCCTTACGGCAAAATTGATGTGCAATCACTTCGTTCTATCAATACGGGGTCATTGATGGTTATTGATGCTTTCATTTCTTTGCTGATGTCACGCTATAAAGATAAGTTTCAAGATACGGCACGCGATTTGGATATTAACCGCGTGATGTCTGCCATTCGCACAGGGATGTATCGCTTCGGGAAAGAAAAGTTAGATTGTGTCTATGAAGCAACGCAAGCAAAGAACCTTCTTGCGAATGATGTCTATGACATTATTCAAAGCATGGGCGGTGCATCGAACTTTGATGCCGTCTTGCTTACGGGCGGTGGCTCGATGCTTGTGTATGACACACTAGTAGCTAACATGCCCCAAATGGAATTCATTCTTGCTACAGAAGATACTGAAAAGATGATGTTCGCTAACGTTATGGGCGGTGCAAAATTGTTCAAGATGCTATCTTCTTACGGGGTGCTATCCTAATGGGCAAATCAATCAATCGTGGGGAGTTGAACCTCCCCACACGATACAATAGCAAGCAAGTATCATTTTGGATTAATCCAACTTCACACCCTACGGAATCTGATTTTTTAAAGATTCTTGAGACACAAAACTTAGCAGGTCACAAACCTAGAGAAGTGATTGTTGATGCGGTGCTTCATGCGCGTGGGCGCACCCCCGAAATGTATGACCGCCGTAGCATCGAACTTGAACAATTAACTTCTAAAATTCGCGCTATGTTACGGGTTGAATTTGAACGTTCAGAGCAGACATTGCTTCAAGAATTTGGCAAGCAATTGATTGAACACATTAAAAAAGTAGGCATACAAGCGGTTACAGACGACAGTGAAGAAGATACCGCCCCCATGCCTAAAGGGAATGCGTTCTTGTCTAACTTTGCCAGCGCGTTTGCATCACGCCGTAATTCAGGCGAATAACATCAAAAATTTTTGATACTTTAGGAGACACGATGCCACCAAAGAAAAGCACTAGCACTAAGAAGGTTAAAGATACAAGTAACGACCTTACACCCCGTCAATGGGATAACCGCTACCAGATTAACTTCTGGCGTTCACGCATGGCGTTCTATGCTTCGGTAGGGGATACGCTTGCCGAAGCGAATGCCCGTTTGCACATGAACTATCACATTGAATCACAGGCAGACATCGATGCAAATGCACAGAACGAATTGGCGCAACTAATGCGCAAGAAGGGGGAATCATGAAAGCGATTATAGCAATTTTAGTGATTATTCTAGTCGCGTGGGTGTACGCCCTAACACTTGAACTAAAACGCCTAGAAGCGCAATTACGCGCCGTGAAGCGCACACTATGGACGATGGAAGGGGATTAAGATGAATTGCACCTATTGCAATGCTGAATCAGGCGATGAAGAAATCTGCACCTATTGCGAACGTTCGTATTCATTCTATGAAAATTCGCTATCGTTGGCAAAGCGCAAGTATGAAAAGCTATGCAACCATGAAGCAAAAATGCACAAGTCACGGATAGACACCCGTAAGCAATTCGTGTCAAAAGGCATTGATGGTAGCACACCTTATAGACTAAGTGAATCTATTCTTGTGCGTGTGCATGATAGCTGGCGAAAGACCTATAACCTAACAACCGACACGTTATTTGAATTAAAGTCAGAACATGTTTTCACCTTTACCATGACCACGCAAAGCGAACCCTTTTTTGCTATCCGTGTCACGGTGGATGATATACCGCACATTACGAAAGTCACAGCAGAACATCGCTATTGTTCAAAATGTCATGCTTACCTAGAACTGAATGATGATAACTTTTACCGCTATGCAAACGGCAACTTTTTAGCGCGTTGCAGGGGGTGCATTAAGGATGAACGCAAGGATACATACAAGCAGGGTAAGGTACACCGTTTTAATCGAAAAGTAGGAGGATAGCATGACCATAGAACGCGATGGTTATTTAATTACTATTAGACCATCAGATGATGAAGCCCCGATTTATGAAAGCGTTAACGATAAGGGGGCAAGGTACACAGGCTATTTAAAGGATGAAATTATGCTAATGGAACGTGAAATAATTGAAACGCATTGCATTATTGAATTGACGCAAGAACAGCACAATTGCTTAGTTGCTTACCACAATTTCTATTTTGCCACTAGCCCACTTGCAAAGATTGAACGCTTCATGGGTTATCCTGTGGTGATTGTAGGGGGTGAATAGCATGAAAGCACAATGCCCTGAATGTAAGAAGCATAACACCCCATTAGGAATGGTCATTGTATCGAATCTATGCACCCGTATTGAATACGCTTGCGATTGCGGATGTCGCTATCAAGATTTTAAAGACATCAAAGAACGCCATCAAGATACCCATAAAGTATGCCCCCGTTGTGGTGAATCAAAGCCACGTAACACGACCGTCTATAGCCCTAGCTTTGCTTATTGCCGTGATTGCGAAAAAGAACGCCAACGCGATAAAAGGGTGAATCGCCATGCGTGACAAGCCACGCTATCACAAGGGCAACACCCCCACACATAAGACCTGCAGGGGGTGTAATACCGTCTATGAACGTGGTTCGCAACATTGGCGCATCTACGAAGGTCGGGGCGATGGATTGTCGGATCGATGCCGTTATTGCTTGAATCCTGATAACCCACACGGCACACCGAAAATTGAAATAGGCGACATGAAAGAATGCAAAGGTTGCCACCGTGTCATGCCTGCAACGCGCTACAACTTCTATATCAACCCACGCGGTTATGTGGGTAGTTGTTATGAATGCCGACGCGAAAAGGCGTACAAGTGGAATCATGAAAAACGTAACAAGTAATACCCCTTCGGGGGTGTTTTTGATTCTATCCATTTAACACTTTACAATTTAGACAACAAGTGATAATATACATACATCGAACAATTTCATTGAAGGATAATCACGATGCAAAGTTATACTGATTTTCTCGCAACAAAAAAGTTATACGCTAACCCCGTAGGTATTGAAATTAAAGATAGCGATATTCATCCCGTGTTATTTGCTCATCAACGCGACATCGTCAAATGGGCTTGCCATAATGGACGAGGTGCGATTTTTGCGGATGTGGGTCTAGGCAAGACTGCCATGCAAATTGAATGGGCGCGGTTAATGGGTCAAAAGACGCTAATCATTGCGCCGTTATCCGTAGCACAACAGACCGTAGAAGAGGCTAACGCCCTTTTAGGTGTCACGGTTAAATACGTTCGTTCTCAATCGGAAGTGGATAAAAGTACAAAGTTATTCATCACGAACTATGAGATGATTGAACATTTTGATGCAAGCGCATTTAATGCGGTGGTGCTGGATGAAAGTTCTATCCTTAAGTCATTAACAGGTAAGACTAAAAAAGCACTTATCAAAATGTTCGATAAGACACTATATCGCCTTGCTTGTACTGCTACTCCTGCCCCTAACGACATCACAGAAATAGGCAACCATGCTGAATTTTTAGGCGTGATGACACAAGCGCGAATGATGGCAACATGGTTCGTATATGATTCAGGGCTACGCAATGCCGATGGCAACGAATACCGCTTAAAAGCCCATGCTACTGAAGATTTTTACAAGTGGTTAGCATCATGGGCAGTTGCCCTCAAGAAGCCTAGCGATTTGGGCTACAGCGATAAGGGTTACGACCTGCCCCCTGTCAATTACGATGTGCGCACCGTATACGGCGGTTATACACCTTCGGGAATGTTAGAAGGGTTCGGGGTGGGTGCAATTAGTGCCATTGAAGCTAAGCGCGTTCGTAAGTCAACCATTCAACCACGCGCTAACCTTGCAAGTGAAATTATCAACGCAAGCAACGATCAATGGGTTATATGGTGCGACCTTAACGAAGAGGGCGAGACACTAGAAAAGATGATTGATGATAGTGTGAATGTTCACGGGGGCATGACCATTGAAGAAAAAGTGAACGCCATCAATTCATTCACACACGGGCAAAGAAAGGTTTTGATTACAAAGACATCCATTGCAGGCATGGGTATCAATATGCAAAATTGTCACAATATGATGTTCTTCGGGCTTAACTATTCATGGGAACAATTCTATCAAGCAGTAGGGCGTATTCATCGCTTCGGGCAAAAAGCCGAACGTGTCAATGTCATTGTGCTGACAAGTGAAGAAGAGA
>JACCDR011568310.1_pt1 | contig 11896 bp, 15 predicted proteins | sample 7446431 | NCBI WGS metagenome assembly JACCDR01 (sample SAMN15323443, study PRJNA562643) | freshwater metagenome | isolation source: river surface water | place: USA:Blue River Watershed | collected 2017-08-17
CTTTCACCAGTGGGGCGTGTGGCAGCAGAAAAAGCGCAAATTGAAGCAGATGCACCATTGACACAATATCAAATAAGACAGTTAGAGGCACAACGTGAAAAAAATAGACAAACAAGAGAAGATAAAGAATTAGACAGAATGCTAAACCCAAATGAAGGGCAAAGTAAATCTTATGGGTTTTTGGAACGTATGGCACAGGCTGAGCAGAACTTATCAAAAGTGCCATTAGAACCGTTTGTTAGCAGAACTCAAGGCGCATTAGCATCATTGCCATTTGGCAATAGCTTTGTTAGCGAGGATTACCAACAAGCAAAACAAGCTGAAACTGATTTTATAACGGCAGTTTTGCGCAAAGAGAGCGGTGCTGCTATTGGTGAAAAAGAATACGAAAGAGAGCGTGTAAAATACTTTCCTGTTGCTGGTGATAGCCCTGAAGTTATTAAACAAAAAGCTGAAAGCAGGTCGGCTGCAATGCGTGGAATGGCAAAGGGTGCTGGGGCGTTAGCAAAAGACTTTGTGCTTCCAAAGGCGACTACATTTGAAACACAAACCGAAACCATACCCGAAGATGTAACCCCTGATTTATGGGGTGCAATGACCCCTGAGGAGCGTGCATTATGGCAACGCTAACCAAAGAACAAGCCCTTGCTAATGCCCGCGCCCGCCTGCAAAAGAACGCGCCTGCACCACAAGTTAATGCGGGCACAGAGCAATCCATGCTTGAGCGCACGCTTGGACGTACTGGACGCAGCCTTGCCGCTGGAGTTGGTGGTGCGGCTGATTTACCTAGATTATTGACAGACCCATTAGCAAAATTGGCAGGGGCGGGAGCAGGGTATTTTTCACCAGAAGCGGGGCAATCTATATCATCATTAGCGGACGCGCCATATTTAGCAGATGCGGCGCGTAATGCGTACGATGAAATGACTGGCAACGCTTACCAGCCTGTAAGTGCTGGAGAGCGCATAGCGGATAAAGCGGCGGAGTATGTCACCAGCGCAGGCGGTTTAGGGATAGCGGCAAAGGCTGCATCTAGTGCGCCTGCATTGGCTTCATTCCTTAGCGAAGGCGGTGTAAGTGGTTTATTAGCGGCAGGTGGTGCTGGTGCTGGTGAAGAAATTGCAAGGCAGAATGATGTTAATCCGTTAGTTGGTGCATTAATTGGTGGTGTGGGAACTGGACTTGGTGCAAGTGTTACAGGCGGCGCACTAAAAAGCAATTTAGCAAAGAATGAAACTGGTAGCGTATCACTTAAAGGAAATGTGCAGAATAATAACAATCCTAACAAGCTAAGTAAAGCAGAACGCACTGTTGCGCGTGTGCTGATTAATGAACAAGGATTAACGCCGCAACAGGCAGCAATGCAAGTTCGTAAAGCGGGTGGTGGCAAAGTGCCATTAACATTACCCGAGCGTGTGGACAATAAAACACTGGTGAAGATGCAGCAACGATTGACTGAAGCCCCCTCTGCGGCTGGTAATGTCATGCAGGATTTTAGCCTAGAGCGTCAAAAGGTTGCATTGCCACAAGCATATAATCAATTTGTAAAAGATGTTACTGGTAAAATCACTACTCCCGAAGCGGCTGGCGGTAAAATATCTAATGCGGCTGGCGGCGTGATTGATAAAGCGATTGCAAGGCGTGCGGATAAAGCCGCGCCTTATTATAGAATTGCAGAGCAACAATCACTTACTGATGACCAGATGGTTGAGCTTTTGCAGTCGTCACCACTTACCGCAGACTATCTTAAAAAAATAACGAACGACCCTAAATATCAAGCGGAAATTGAAGCGTTGCCCCGAAATAGCATTGCAATCTTAGATGTTGTCAAGCAAGCCATTGATGGAGATATGGGCGCGGCGGTTAAAAGCGGAAACAATAACGATGTTCGCTTATTAAAAATAGAAAAAGATAAACTTACTAATTTTGCAGATAAGATAAGCCCTGCATATCGCCAAGCAAGACAAGTATTTGCTGAAAACTCACCACGTATTGATAAGCTAAATGAAAACGTCATCGGTGCATTAAATGCCGTGAAAGAATCGCAACCTGAAAAGGCACTTGCGATACTGAATAAAGAAAGCCCCGCTGCTTTGCGTTATGCGCGGCGCACCATCGGTGCAATGGATAATGACGCATGGCAATCAATTATCAGCGCAAAATTAAAAGATGCGGCTGAAAAGACAAATTACAGCCCGACAAAGATATTGAATCAGTTAAGTAGTAAAACTGGCTCTGGCAATATTATAAAAGACCAGCAATTACAAGCAATGCTGACTTCACCGCAAAGACGAGCAAATGATTTGTTTTTCACCTATCTTGACAAGGCGCAACGTGTAAAGTTTGGTTCAAATACTGCGACTAATTTGCAAGCGGATGATATGCTAAATAGCGCACTCGGTGGCAAAGCAGATGCGGCGCAAAATGTTATCAATAGTGCGGTGCGTGGTGACAAATTAGGGTTAATTCAGCAAGCCGCGCAAAAGGTTTTTGACTGGTACGATGAAGGTATAAGAAGTGGGAATTATGAAGAATTAGCTCGTATATTTGTCGGGCAAGGCTCAGATGATTTTGCGGATAGATTATCTAAAGTAAAGCCAAGTGATTTGCAGGGTTTAGGTTCAATCATCAATGAAAGAATTGCAAGCGGCGCAAAACAGTCGGCGCAAGGCGGCAGAGTAGGGGCAACACAATATAGACCAGAGGAAGGCACGCAAGCAGGGAAACCAGCACCAGTGTTACCAACTGCGGATATATTGCAGAAAAGACAACAAGCACTTGAGGCGGCAAAGCAACGGTTGCTGAATAAACCACCCTCCCCCAACAACCCACAAAACGCCCCCATTCCACGCGAACCCCTCACGCTAGAAATTACGCCACAATCTAATAATACGCAAATGGATTTCACGCAGGGGAATGAGGGTTCACGCTTAACCGCATACATAGATACTACAGGCAATCGCACAATAGGTAACGGCTTTAATTTTAATAGTGGGATTGCTAAAAAAGTATGGCAAGAAGCGGGAGTTAAAACGCCGTTCAAAGATGCGTATCTAGGTAAGGCTGCAATAACCCCTGAGGAGGAATATGCACTATATCAAACCAGTAAAAAGATTGCCACAGATGACGCAGTGGACGTTTTCACTGGCTTTAATACTTATACACCAAACGCGCAAGCTGCACTAATAGATTTAAGCTATCAATATGGCAAACCATCGCTAAAAAAGAACTTAAAACCCTTTATTAATCATATGAATAGTGGTAATATAAATCTGGCATTAAAAGCCTTAGATAATTCTGATTACGCAAAGAAATATTCCAACCGTCACGCGAAGGTGAGACAAATGTTAGTAGGTAAATAATATGGCAGATAAAACAGAAGTAATTGCGTTAGCGGTAACCACGGGAAACACTGGATGGGTGCAAGTAATAGGGGATGGTAATATCGCAGTATCCACTGGCGGCAATTATGGTGGCGCAACTGTTGCTTTGCAAGCTAGATTAATTGGTTATGCCAGTGGCTCTGAATGCACCATAGATGATAACGGTGACAAGTTCACAAGTGCGCCACATGTTTTTATCACGCGCCTTACACCTCAACATGAAATCCGTTTTACCACTGTTGGCGGAAGCGGAAGTCAATCTATTAACTTTTATCAATCACAATACAAAATATAGGACATTATCATGGCTTACAATTCTTCAGAACTAGATATTTTTGAAACAGGTTACGCAACATATAAAATTAATGCAGCAGAAACATTAGCAGTGCTAACTGGTGCTGCTTATTTTAGTGGCGTTGCCGCGGGGACACAAATTAGAATTACTGATGGCTCTATTGATGTTGTGCCGCTTGTGCAAACCGATTTTAATTTTGTTGTTAATGGCGCAGGGACATTAGTGCCTTTAGGTGGCACACTTACAGTATCAGCAACAGCAACATCCACTGGCGCAACTACTGGCACGCTAACAGATTTAGGATATGATTTTACTGTATTAGTGACCAGTGCAAATGCAGACCATATTATTATTTTACCAGCACCAGTTGTAGGGCGCACTATTACGTTAATTAATCAATCAACAACGGCGTATGAATTACGTTCATCTACCCCCGCATCTATTGCGATTAACGGTGGCACAGGCGCAAGTGCTGAGAGTGCTATCCCTGCATCATCATTAGCGGTTATTACGTGCAGAACGGCTACGGCATGGCATGGATTTACAATTACAGGCGCAACATTAGCTGCTATTGAAGCTGCGGCATAGGAAATTATTATGGTAGTATCATCAATAGTAGGAAACGGCGGCAAAGGGATTGGTGTTAGGGGTGATGTCACTATAACTAGTGATATTACATTAAGCACGTCTTATTATGGTAAAATCATATATATTGATAGCCCGACAACAATTAAAATAACAATTCCCGCTAATCTTCCTACTGGTGGTTTTATAGGTATTATTACGCCGAATACTTCTGCATTGCCAAAAGTGATTGCTGCTAATGGCGTGTATTTAGATGATGTGTTGACTGGTTTTGCTTGTGCTGCGCCTAGTATGATGATGACTATTTCATGTGCCGTTATGAATGAATGGTATAGCGAATATAGTTTCAATTTTTTTGATGAAAGAAATCCAATATTTTTTGATGACCAAAATGCTAATTTACAAGGTAGCAATATGGTTTCTCCCTATACCTATACATCAAGCGGGGTAGGGGATAAACTTTATTTTAATAGGGCTGGTGTTGTTGTTGCAAATGAGGCAAATAAACCAGTATATGTTTATGACCCTGAAACAGATAGATACGCCATTAATATATCTCGCGCTACGTTAGCACAAAGATTTACCGCGCCGATGGATTTCACTAATGCTGCATGGGTGAAAACAAATGCAGCCATTACGGCTTCGGCTGCTGAATTAGCGGCGGCGACATATCCCTTTGCTTCACTTACTTGTGATAGTGCAACAGGCGTAATCGCGCACACGATGGAGCAGACTATACCTTACGTTGCTAGTAGCGGAAGGATGACGAAAGCAATATGGGTTGCGGTAAAAGATACGGGTGCTATTCCAGCTATTGGATTACTTGGTGGACAATCAGGGGCGTATGTAAAAACGGCGATAAACCTTAACACTGGCGTTTCTTTTCCTTTTAGCAGTTTATCTGGTGCGGGAATTAGTGATATAAATGATGATGCCGTTGTGGTGAAAAAAGTCAAAAATGCGACAGATACTACTCCTGCAATTTTTCGCATTGAAATTACGTTTATTGTTACCGCATCGGCGGATGTTGATTTTCGTATTTATTTGCACAATGGCACAACGCATTTATTTGAAGGGACGGCGGGACTAGGCATTTATATTCTTGCTGCAAACTCTTGTGAGTTTTCTGCGTGGGGTGCCACAATAAATCCGACTACTACCGCTCAAACTGCTGATGCTATATCACATAGTAATGCTGGCATTTACGCACAAACCAATGGCACTATTTACGCTGAAATATCAAGTGGACAATTCTCAAGGGGTATTGATAATGGAAGCCGCGAAATTATTGCATTGCACGCCACATCTTCACCCGCAGATAATATATTATCATGCAGGGTTTCTTATTCTTCTGGACTTGGTAATGATGTCATAGATTTGCGATTGCGTGTTGGTGCTTCTAATTTGTTCACTATTACTGATACAATACCGCTTGGGCAGCATACCATTGTTCGCCTTGCGTTCACATATTCACAGACGACGTATAGCCTTTCTGTAAATGGAAGAATTGTAGAAGCAACTCCTGCTTCTAATATTGCCATACCTGCCACATTTACACAGCTTGCACTTGGTGGAAGAGATGGAGGTTCTGGGCAAAGAGGGCTTAATTTGTTGCGTTTCCGTAGGATGAATTATACAATTTCCAATGCACAATTAACCGCTTTAACCGCAGCATAAGGATATAATATGGCACGTTCCTTACTTTATCCGACTGATTGGCAGCAAGGATATGAATACCAAGGAAGAAAGCTGCTTGATTATTCTTTTGCTGGTTATGACTTGGGAAATAGTGCTTTTCCTGAGCCTGAGATTTTTTGTTTTTTGGCTGCTCCTCCTTATAATGCCGACCCGACGGGGAAAGGTGATTGCACAAATATTATCGCGCAAGCATTGATTGATGCTAACGCGTATGTTCTTTCAATGGATGTGCCACGCCCAGTAGTCATATATCTTGGCTCTTCTCTTGGGGTTGGTGGCGTATTTCGTTTTAATCGTCGTTCTGCCACTCAAACCATTACTTTATCAAATCCTTATGTTGGATTGATGGGGGCGGGAACGAATGAAACATTTATCATATACGACCCATACCGCATTTCCAATAATACATTTGATTTGAAAAGCTGCTCATTGATTAATGGTGGGGGTGGAAATTGGTTTAGCCAAGCAGACGCAACAGAATATGTTGTGCAGAGCGATATTGCGTATGGTGCCAATAGTATAGAGCTTGCGGATGTCACCGATTTTTCAATAGGTGAATATATTGTAATTTATGCAGATATGACAGATGCACTGGTTGCAGAGTTGGGGGCAACTGCTTATTGGAATGCAACAAATGGATATCCTGAAGGGCAAAGATACATAAGAAAAATAACTGATATAAATAATGCGACTGGTATGATTTATTTTGATGGTGCTATTACTATGCCCGTTAAAACTCGCGATAATGCAAAAGTTCGCAGGCATACAAGCAATCCAGTATTAAGGCATATTTATTTGGGTGATTTTTCTATGGGAGCGTGTATCCCTAATTTCCCCTATGGCACTGATGACACTACGATAGTTGGTGATAATCTTGCATATCAAACATCTGGACACAATATGGTTAATTTGGTTAATGCAAGAAATTGCGTTTTCAGAAATATTGATACGTTTATTATCAATCAATCCATGAACTCGCGACAAACGGCAAATATGAATTATCCAGTTCGTATTCCGAGCGGTGGATTTACATTAACCACTGGATTTATGTGCGAAATAGATAATGTGAATATTGCACTGCCTGCTAATCTTGGTGAAGATGGAAATGGTTATGGTATTACATTTAGTGGCGCGAGCTGCCTTATAAAAAATTGCACATTAGATAGCAGTAGGCACAATTTATCCATGTCACAAACGCGCACTACTGGTAACGTTATATATAATAACATTTTTCGTAATGGTAGATTTGCAGTGGATTATCATAGATTTCCTACAAGTGGCAATTTGATAGATAGTTGTCGTTTAGTAAATGATGCCATAGAAAATATGGATAGAAAGTTTTCTGGCAGTAACCCACCCCATGGAATTACTGGTGCATATAATATTATTTGGAATGTGATATGTGAACAAGTGGGGACTGCGACGGCTATTATGGTAAAATCGCAGCAAGCGTTGGATGGATTTATCATTGGCACTACTGGGCAAGGAAAATTAGTAGGTGGGGTAAATGATTTTTGGGAAGAGAGTTTTGTGGGAAATGGGCAATTATTAGAGCCTCAATCTCTTTATCTTGACCAATTACAGAGAAGATTAAGCAATTAGGAGAGCAATATGTATAAAGTAACAGATAAGTATGGTGATTTGTTTGGATATTACGACGATGAAGGGTTGATAGATATTTGCAACCAATACAAAGTCAATAAAAAAAGAGATGATGTTTCTTATGATTATTTTGACGAATTAAGATTGCAGGAAATAAATGGAGCAGGAGAAATCGTTGATGGGTTGCCAGCACATATTGCCATTTTGAAACAACAATCTTTAGACGGATACAAGATTTTTCAAAAAAGTGGCGCAGTCATTCAATGGAATAGTGGTAATGGAGTAGAATATCGCGACCCATCAAACACTAAAAATAGCAAACTTGCATGGGCAAAAGAGGTTTTAACTAAAATTGCGGGATATGCTATTACTGAAGATGCTTGAACCTAACACCAACTTTTGCTATGATTAAATTAATATGGACGCACAAACAATCGCATTATTGTTGAAAGAATTAGGTGAGGTTAAAGGATTAATGCTTGCCGTGCGTGATGATGTGAAAGATATTAAACCGCAGCTTCGCACATTGCAGGAGCGACAGACAAGGCATACTACGATACTTACGTTGGCTGGTAGCGTCATGTTGTTTATGAAGGACAAGATATTATCATTATTTACTGCGTGAGGGCGGATATGAAAACATCGGAAGCATTGCGCGATTTTCTTATAAAAAAAGAAAACATAAAATTGGTAGCGTATTTATGCCCTGCCAAGGTATGGACAATCGGCGTGGGAGCCACTGCAGGACTTAATGGGAAACCAGTGCAGCCTGATGATGTTATCAATAAAGCGGAGGCTATGCAGCTACTAGAGCGTGATATTGCACGTTTTGAAAAGCAGGTATCGCGACTGGTCAAGGTATCACTTACGCAATCACAATTTGATGCACTGGTATCATTCACGTTTAATTTAGGCGGTGGTGCATTAGAGGGTAGCACCTTACTTAAAAAGCTAAATAAGGGTGATTATAAAGGTGCCGCAAAAGAGTTTGATAAGTGGGTTTATGCTACAGTTACTAAAATAGTAAAAGGCAAAAGAGTAAAAAAGAAAATAAAATTAGATGGACTTATAACTCGTCGCGCAGAAGAACGCAAAATGTTTGAGCAATATGGTGGTGAATATAGTTATGCACCTGATAAAAATAACACGCCATTACGCAATCGTGATTTACCAATACCTACTACAATGCAAGAGGATATGGTGGTGACAGATAAAGCACCAGTGTCACCAGTTGCGATAGGTGGTGGCGTAGTAGCAGCCGGAGGGGCTGGTATTATTGAAATCGTCAATCAAGTCACCCCCGCCATATCTACGTTAAGTTACCTTCCTGCACTGGTGGGAGTGGCGGTGGTAGTGGTTGCAGCAATAGGAGTAGGAATATGGTATTGGCAAAAATCAAAGCGTGGATAAATCCACCTATAGAAAAAATAGGTTTTTGGAAAAATAGACGAGCCGATTATGTTCATATTTATGTTGAAAAAATAGAAAATAATAGAGCTTTAGTGCGTAATACAATTAACTATGGTGGCGGATACATTTTTGCAAAAAAATGTTATTTTATTGATTTGAATAAATTAGAGCGTGATTATGTTTTTCAAAAATAAAAAATTTTTAACATGCGGTCATGAATGGTGGGATTGCGAGATATGAAACAATGGATAATGTCAATAGGCGCACTACTTTCTGCAATAGTGGTTATCTTTATGTCAGGAAAACGGCGCGGGAAACAGGATATGGAGGCGAAACAGAATGCAGATACACTTGAAGCGATTAAAAACGTGCAGGAGCGCATTCACCGTGCTGGCAATGTTGACGGTGATGACATCACTCGCAGCTTGCGAAAAGGCGACTTCTAACATCTATGTGTCATCGTGCCTGCCCGTGGTTAAATATACACAAGAACAACAAGCGCAAGTTGCGGATGAAATGGAGCAATCACCAAATGCGATGTGGGTGGTATTCGTAAAGCATTATGGTAAATTGCGTAGGGAAGTCAGGGCAGCTTGTGGTGAGTAAATTATCACTTGCATCTTATAATCATATCTGCTAATGTATTCATACAATCTTCATCTTGTATTCATAATTTTTCCTTTGTATTGAGTTTCCCCCGCATTTTACCATTGGTGCGGGGGATTTTTTTATATAAGTGGCTCTTGTGTCATAGATACTGGTGCGGATGGTGCTACGAACATATCAGCTTGTCTGTAAGCGTCCTCAATGCGCTTGCAAGCGATATTGAAATATTCCTCATCTAGTTCTATGCCTATGAAGCTGCGCCCTTCTTTAACGCACGCAACTCCAGTGCTGCCACTTCCCATGAATGGGTCAGATATAATGTTGCCTTGTGTGTTTTTGACTATTTTTGTCATTAATTCTATTGGTTTTACTGTTGGATGATTATAATCAGATTTACCAACTGGATGACTAAATACACGTTTCATGTCACTTAAACTTTTCCCAATTGGATAAAAATCCTTATTCCAAGCGTGGATAAATATTTCGCATTCTGGCTGATAATATTTGTTTGCAACTGGCATTGGGTTTTGTTTATGCCAAAAGCAAATACAATATTTATCAAAAACACTTGCAAGAAATGGTATTAATGTAACTAATTGGTCATTATGGCAAAATATCACGCAACTATCACATGAAGATTGCGTGATTATATTGTAATTAAATCCTTGGTCTAATTTTTTATCAATAATTTGTTGCCGAAAAGGTCTGTTTTTTTTACCAAATGCCCCCGCACCTGAAACATCTATAATGTATGGTGGATCAGAAATTATACAATCAACCTTCCCCAGCAACGGCATCACCACCATGCAATCGCCATGATACAACGTGCAATCGCCAATAACTACTTTTTGCTTATACATAATACCCCTTCTCCCTCAAAGCCCCCAACCACCGCACCGCATCTTTCTGCGCGTTCTTAAGCCGTTTTTGCGTCACCTCACAATCTGCATCTATTTTACTCAGTAACCATTCTGTCAATATCGCTATGGGGCTATCTGCACCCAATTCTATCAATCCTGCCTCGGTTATCAGTTCAAGAAAACAATACACGGCAAGCACTATTTTTTCCCCCGCGCAACCATCCTGCATGGTGGCTATAGTGCAATCCAACATAAGCGTCACATGGTTATTAATCGTGCGCTTTTGCTTATCTGTTGCGCCATGCGCTATATCTTTCTGTGCATCTATCGCCATAGTGATATGCAACGATTGTGCATCACCTACCACACATGCGCGTGCAGTTACTTCAAGCAATGCAGCAAGGAAACATAATTCAGCGGTGCGGTGCGTGTTTATGTAGGTCATGACGAAATGTGCATCAAAAAACCAAAGATTACAAATACGATTATGAATAGGGTATAGAACATATCACTTCTTAAAAAACGCCATACAGGCATAATGTGCTATTTTCTTTAAGTCATTAGATGCTTGGTCTGGTCTTGTGTATCTACCATACCTGCCAACATATTTTTCAATAGGCTTTATACATTCCGCCTTACTCCATTTACTAATTACATCATCTGGCGCATCACCATATTGCGGAATTGTATTTTCCTCAATATGTTTTCTTACCAGTGCTGAAAACTCATCCCATTCTTGTAATCTGTTCATATCACGCATCCTTATCATTACGTTGGCTTGCCTCGGCATTAGTATATCCTGCCTTATAGCGTTTATTCAATTTACCCATATTATGCTGCATGGCATCGTGCAAACTATAGCCTAATGGCGTTAATATGCCTGTGAGATAGAACAAGCAATCGCCTATCTCCTCAAGCACGTTTTCTGTGTCTAGTGGCTTGTTACATGTGGTATGCTTTTTAATTGCATCCACCAGTTCCCCTGCCTCCCCAGCAATTCCTAATGCCATGTGTGTTAAGTGCGCCTTCTCTAGCGTTGTTTCTGCTATAATAGCTTCACCAGATTTTACTTTACTGGTGACAAAATCGCTATATGTGGTCATTTCATTATCTCCATGTCGTATCTGAGGCTATTAAATCTGCCACTTGCTCAATAAGCAAACGTATTTCTTTTTGTGCATGTGGATTGCAGCGTAGCTTTATGACACGCTCCCATGCCTCGCGTGTGCCAGTGACAACGTATTTGCTCATTTGTGCTTGTGGTAAGATGTAGCGGCGTTGCTCGTTGCATATGTGGGAGTTTGCGGCGTACCAATTGTCGCATATGGTTAGTATGTCGCTATAACCTGTATCTTTTTCATATTCCACATGTGATAGATACTCTTCACTTACCACCTCATCGCTACTACCCTGCTTCACGTTTTCCGCCTTCCCACGCCACTCAGGGGGCGTATAGA
>JACCDR011399813.1_pt1 | contig 11895 bp, 13 predicted proteins | sample 7446431 | NCBI WGS metagenome assembly JACCDR01 (sample SAMN15323443, study PRJNA562643) | freshwater metagenome | isolation source: river surface water | place: USA:Blue River Watershed | collected 2017-08-17
CCCAGGGCAGCCAGCGCCATCGCCAGCGCGTCTGTGTCCTGCTTGGCTCCGCGCAGCTCGGCGCGCAGCGCAAGCAGGCCCGCCAGTTCGGCCTGCGTGCGGATCTTGAGGCTGGTCTCACCCATGCGCGCCCCCAAGGCGAAGACGTGGCGAGCGCGCCTGCGGCGGCTCTGGCGGGGCCTCCCCTATCGCGCGCAGGCGCTTGAGCGTGGCCGGGTCGGACAGCCACTTGGCCGCGCTCTCGGCCGCTGCAGCCTGCGCCTGCTTGTCGGCGGCGAACTTCCAGACGTCGACCAAGCCCGGGTTGCGCGCCAGCATCTCGCGCTCATCGGCGATTCGGTCGGCCAGCAGGTCGACCAGCATGTCGGCCTCGGACAGGTCGAGCAAGGCCGGGTCGGCCGCCGAAAGGTTCCACCGACGGCGGTAGGCAAAGCGGATCGACCCCGCGCGGGCGCGCGCTTGGTCGACCAGCCAGGCGTCGGCTCCGCCCCCCGAGTCCGGCAGCGGGCCGGCGACGCTCAGCGCCCGGAGGACGGCGCTTTTCCCGCGCGGTGGTCCCTCACGGCATCGTCGTAGGCCGCCTGCAGCGCGACCAGCGCGTCATCCCCCGCGGTGACCGCGTCGAGCTTGCGCCACGACTCCGGGCCCCGCAGGAAGCAGGCGCTCCACAGGCCGACCCACTCGGCGCGCCGCGCGGTCCGCCGGGCATGCAGCAGCGCGCTCTTCAGCGGGCTGTCCAGGGCGGCGAAGGCCCGCTCGACGGCGAGCTCGGTCGGCTCATCACCCGAGTCCGCCACCATCTGCGCGCACTCGGCTGCGAGCTCGCGGTGTAGCTCGGCCATCGCCGCCTGCAGCTCAGCCTGCGCGCGGTAGCCGCCCAGGAAGTCGGTCACGGCGCGCTCGGCCGCCGCCAACTGGCGGACGGTCGGGTCGCCTTCGAGCACCACCTCGAGCGCAGCGGTCGGGTCCGCAGACCAGGTGCCCGACGGGGTGACGAACTCGGCCACGTCGCCGACAACGCGGCGCCCCACGACACGGATCGGGTAGCTCATCAGCCGCCCAACGCGGCCCACTCGGCGCCGGTGTAGAGGCGCGAGTAGACGAAGCTGAGGTTGGTGGTCATGGCGCCGCGGGCGCCGTGGCTGTCGCCGACGCTGGTGATCCGCGCCTTGGTCATCACCCGCAGCACCGTGCCCGCGCCGGCGCGCCCGACGGCGATGCGCTCGATGATGGTGTAGCTCTTGCCGAGGAAGCTCTGGCGCGTCGGCACCGACTCCGCCCACGCTGGGGTGTAGAAGGCCGAGACGTCCGCCCGACCGGTGTGTCGGTCCTGCACGAACTCGTCGACACCGTCGTTGCCGGCCTCCTCCACGGGGGTGACGGCAAACTCCTGCGTGATGTTGATCGAGCTCGCAGCCCCGATGATCGGTGCGCCCGGGTTCACAGCGTCGAAGATGAGGATCTCGACGCCGGCGCCCGACTGCTTCTCGCGGAACTCCGGCAGAGCCTGGAAGTCGCTGTAGGACATGTCACACCAGCAGGTTGAGGGTGGAGCCGATGAAGTCGACGGTGCGCTGCGGCTTCGCCGTCCAGGTCACGTTGTAGCCGGCGCCGGTGTCGTCCTCGACGACGGACAGCAGCCGGCCAGTGCCAGCAACGATCCAGCCGCGGTCGCCGATCTGCCCGAGCTTGGCGACCATGACCGCGCGGATGCTGTCGGGGTCGACCCCGTCGGCACCCTGCTGGGCGCCCAGGGCGTCGAGCATGGCGGCGTCGATGGCGTCGGCGAGGTCCCGCTGCATGACGAGGCAGCTCGCGTTGGCCGCGGTGTCCCAGGCCTGCAGGTTGGTCTGGTACGTGCTGATGCCCTGCTGGATCACGTACCGCTTCTCGCGGTCGTAGCGCAGCTTGTTGGTCACCACGCCAGCGCGGGTGAGCGTGGTCAGCTCGCCCAGGCCGTCCTCGTTCCAGGTCACCTCGGACGGCTCAATGGGGAACGTGTCGCCCGTCAGGTTGTGGCCCACGCCCCCGGCGCATCGCGCGCCCCAAACGAAGGCCGCCCGGGTCAGGTACGAGCCAAGGAAGCTCATGCCGTTGGCGACGAGCATGAAGTCCTGGTTGTTGAGCGCCTGCGCGCGGAACACGGGGGAGGTCGTGTCGCTCGCGGCCACCACCACATCGCCCCAGGCGCACCCCGCGGTGATGCTGACCGGCCGGCGCCGGTTCCGCATGCTGCGGGCCCAGGTCGCCATCGTTGCGTGCGCCGTCGACGAGCTGGTCACGATCAGGAAGGTGCGCATGAGCCGCTGCTCGGCCAGCGCGAAGTCGTCGTACATGCCCGCGTCGAGCAGGGCGACGAGGTCCGCGAAGTCGGTCGCGGTCGCCACCGGGCTCTCGCCGGGGGTGACGGTGCCCCACGTGCTGATCTGCTTGAGCGGGGTCGCGCTCGACAGGTAGGCCAGCGGCGCCGCGCCCGTGTAGGTGCCGGTCTTGGTGCAGTCGATCAGCTTGGACGTGTAGCGCGCCCAGGTGAAGAACTGCGCAGTGGTCGTGATGCCCGTCGCGGTCTCGCTCGCCGCGGTGTCGTACACCACCGCGTAGGGGTGGTCGGCCAGGGTGAGGGTCACCGTGATGCTCGAAGCCAGGTCGACCCAGTAGCGCTTCTGCCCGGTCGACAAACTCTCCTCGCCCACGCCCGACACGACGCCGACGACGTTGGACGTGTCGTTGTCGCCGAACTCGAGCGACAGGCCGGGCACCATCCAGCTGTTGTCGGCCACGTACACGCGGGTGCCGGAGCTGAAGGCCACAGTCACCGCGGTGAACCGCTTGACGGGGATCACTTCGACGGCGCCGCCCGACGTCCACTTGAGCTTCATGAAGCTGGGCGGCGCGCCGTAGAGCCGCGGAAAGACGTTGAGCTCAGCGACGGGGCCCGTGCTCGGGCACACGACGTTGAACCGCACCAGCGCCGAGGCGTTGATGAAGTACGACCCCTCGTGACCGGCCCGGGCGGCCCACTCGGCGGCCTGGATGGCCTCGGCGTCCTTGGACTGCCCCATGACCGCCGCGGCGGCCGTGTTGGTGCCGAAGAAGGTCCAGGGCTGGTAGGTCTCGTGTGGCTCGCGCTCGGCCTTGGCCGTGTAGGGGATGCCCTGCGGGGCGGAGCCGACCAAGATGGGCGTGTGAAACTCCGGCAGCGGCGTGGGCGTCCCGCTGACCGCGCGAACCAGGGAGTACACGCCCGGGACGTAGACCGTGCGGCCCTCGGGGGTAGTGAACGACGGCATGGAGACCTCTCAGTAGAAGGTGCCGGGGAGAACCTGGAAGCCGCCGGGCTTCGGGCCGATGCGGTCGGTGTACGTCGCAGCGTATCGCGCCGAGACCTTCAGCACCGGCAACGGCGCGTCGGTGGGCTTCATCTGCGGCGACGGCGCCACGCTGCCATGCGACATGTCCAGCGAGATGAGCCCCAGCGTGTCGATGAGCCAGCCCTTGCGCTCGAAGAGCACGCGGTGCGCAGCCGCGTGGAGGGCCTCGGACAGCTCGGCGCTCAGCGTCCAAGCCACGATCTCGACGCTCTGCGACACGGTGATGGCCCGCACGCGGTGCTCGACCACAGGCGCGAGGCGCACGGACTCGTAGCCCTCGGGGGCCGGGCCAATGAACTCCTGCTCAGACCCGTCGGGCATCACGGCGATGGCCGGCCGCAGTTGCTGCGTCGCCGAGTAGAGGTGGTCGGCCGCGGTGGCCTCGTCTGGCTGCTCACCGCCGACCATGACCTGCACGCTCAGCGCCGGCATCTGCGCGTCGCCCTCGGGGTAGGCGGCGACGATCCGCAGGCGCTTGGTCGGCCCCAGCACGCACTCCTTCAGGGCGGCCTTGAGCTTCTCGGCGCGCTCGGCGAGGTCCCGGCTGTTGAGGCGGGTCTGCTCGGTCAGCAGCTCGGTGAGCGCGAGGTCGTCGCCCACAAGCTCAACGAGGCCCCGCCACAGCACGTCGCGCAGCGCGCGCGCGACGGTGTTGATGGAGCGGGCGCCGTTGGGCCGGGGGATCATCGTGCACCTGCCGGGGCTGCGGTGGGGTCGATGACGGTGAGGATCGCCTGCTCGAACAGGTCGGGCAGCTCGGGGCCGCTGTCGATGAGCGAGGCCGTGCGGGCCGCGACGTAGTAGCCGAGCATGGCCGGGATGTTCCAGCCGTCGCTGTCTGGCGTCAGCGTGCGGATGGTCAGGTAGCGCGTGTGGCCGGGGCCTCCGGTCTTGATCATGCCCTCGTAGCGGCTGGTCTTCCACTCCGGGTTGACCAGGTCCTTGCCGCGCCGGCCGGCGGCCACCACCCGGGCGCCGCGACGCTCTTGCACCAGCTCGCCGGTGTGCGGGTCGGGCGCGAACGAGGTCGACGTCGGCCCGCGGCGCATGCGCGTCTGCGTGCCACCCTTGCCGAAGTCCTCGGTCCGGTAGGTGTCCCGCTGGATGAACCGCCCGCGACCGCCCCCAGGCGCCGCGGCACGCACAGGGCCGCGGTTATTCGCCACGCGCCAGATCTGTCTCTTAGCCTGCTGATAGACCGACTGCGGCATCTGCGCTTTGGCGGCCGACTTCGTCATGCCGCCGCCGGGCTGTCCTGGCACGGTGTGGCGGAAAGGGATGTGCAGGTAAGGCCGCCCCGACGTGCTGACCTTGATGCTGCCCCCGGTGTTGCCCCAGTCGATCTTGTCGGCCAGGCGAAACGCGCCGTGGCCCTCTTCGACGATGCTCGCGTGGGGCGCGGTGTTGGTCACGACGAGGTCCACACCGACGCCCAGGCCGCCATCGGGCATGCGGCTGATGTCGACGCGCCCTTCGTCCGTGATGCCGTTGCGGTACTCGCCGGTGTCGAACGCGCCGAGCTCGAGCGCGACCACGCCCCAGACCTGCTTGACGTACTCGCCAGCGAGCAGGGCCCCGCGCTCCAGAGCGACGGCGAGCTGCGCCGCGTCGACGTTGATGTCGAGCGGGGCGCCCTCGATGCGGACATCGCTCAGCAGCGGCATCAGCGCAAGCCCTCCTCGCCCCAGCGGTCGAGGCGATGCAGCTGCGCCTGGAAGGGCATGCCGGCGCCGGCCTCGAAGCGCGCGCGCGGGGCGCTCTCGGCGACCACGTACACCGCCTGCGCGCGGTAGCGCAGGGACACGGCCCGCCCACGCTCAGGCCCGCGGCCGGGCTTCCAGGCGATGTAAGCCTGCCGGTCGTGGTGCACGATGGTGAAGTCGAAGCCCTGCCGCAGCATCACGACGCCGGACGGGCCACGCATGGCGGCTTGCTCGACCTCGACGATCTCGGGGTACAGCAGGCGGTCTTGCTCAGGCTCGATGGCGCGCGGCGGCGGCTCGGGGCCATCGCTGAGCTCGAAGCGGTCGACGAGGTCGGGCATGCCGCCGCGGTAGAGCAGCTGCTGCACAACGTGCACCTCGCCCTCGGGCCAGAACTGGTCGCCGCGGCCGGGGATGAGCGGCACGCCCGGGGAGATGGCAGACGGGAAGGTCGCCGAGACGTGCCCGGTGGTCATGTGCCCAGCACCCACCGCGCGAGTGTTGGCGTCCCGGCTGGTCAGCAGGGCCATCGTGTGCACGTCGAGGGCGGACGGGTACAGCAGGCCCGCGCCGGCGCAGTCCGGGCAGTCGACCGCGGCCTGCTCCGACGCTGCCCGCCGGCAGGGGCAGACCATTGCGCGCCGCAGGCGCCCGCACACCCCGTGCTGCGAAACGAACTCATCGACCTCCAGCGGGTCGAGGTGGATGGCCGCGAACGACGTCAGCCGCGCGAAGTTTTCGTCGATGCCCGGCAGGCCCCGGCCGCTCATCCGCGGCTCCGGGTGTTCATCGGGATCACGCGCATGGGGTTCTTGTACGACCGGAGCATCTTCCAGTCGATGCGTTCGGCGGCCTCTTTGTAGACCGCTTCGAGCGCGCTGTTGAGCCCGTACATGGCGCTGGCGGTGGTCGAGAAGGACTTGCTGAGGCCATCAACGGACAACGAGCCCGAGGCGATGCCGCCGCCCGCCGCGGTGCCGGCGAGGCTGAGCAGCTTGATGCCGGCCACGAGCCCGATCCAGTCGGCCACAGCGAGCTCGATCCGGCCGGGCATGTCCCGGCCCTCGTACTTGGCCCAGGGCCCGCAGGTGTAGTCCACCCGCCAGAAGCCCGGCAGCGGCCGGTTGCCGTTCAGGAGGGTCGGCGCCATCGTGCCGAACGCGCTGGACAGCGAGGCCAGCATGGTCGGGGCGATCTGAACCTCGCCGCGCTGGCCGTCGGTGATCTGGATGCTCACCCCGGACGTCTCGGCGGTCCAGTCGAGCACCGTGTTGCCCCACACGACGCCCCGCACGCGCTCGACGGAGATCAGCGATGGGGGCAGGTCGAGCCGGATGAAGTCGCGCGAGGTCGCCGGGTTGAAGGCGATGGGCTCGCTGCGCAGGTCGTAGTCGCGCTGCAGCACCAGACCGTCGGCCTCGGGCATCGCGGCATAGCGCCGGATGTCCATGCTGATGCCGAGCTTGATCTCGGCCTCAGACAGCGCGCACCGCAGCTGGTAGGCGATGACATCAAGCGGGATGCCCTCGACAAGCCGCTTGAGGTCCTCGAGGTCCGCCGCGGTGCCGCCGCACCGCCTGATGGCGGCCTTCAGATCGACCGAGCCGCCGAGGTTGACGCCCCACGCATACCGCTTCCGCCAGAGGACCGGGTTGATGGCCTCAGCGACCGAGCACGTCGTGCCCAGGCAGCGGTAGGACGGGGGGTCGTCAGTCCCGACAGTCAAGGTCGCCTCAGAGCCGGCGCAGGTAGACGGTGGTCCGCTGCGTGTTGAGGGCGCCGCCACTGCCAGAGGTGCCAGACACCCGCAGGCGGTCGCCAACGGCGAGGGTGTGCTTGGTGTCGTCGATGGAGGCGTTGACCTCGGTGCCGACCGCGGTCTTCACGTCGGTGGCGGCGGTCTGGACGGTGGCGAAGCTGGTCGGGGTGGCCGCGGCCGCCTTGTGCAGGTCCATCGTGCCGGTCGCGCCCGCGGCGGTCATGGCGCTGTGGTGCACCTTGACGATCTCGCAGGGGAACGGGATCAGGTACGACGGCCCGGTGGTGGTCGAGCCGGCCGAGGCGTCGGCGCCGTGCATCTCAAGCGGGATGATGCCGGCTCGCTCATCGAGGCTCTCGAGGTTGAAGCCCAGCGTGCTGACCGCGGCGCGGATCAGCGCCTTGATGGCGCTGGTGTACTGCAGGACGGTGCTGGTGAAGAACGGAGGGGGCACGACGGCGGCCATGATGAACCTCAGGGGTACAGGTTGTCGAACAGGGACTTCATCTGCAGCTTCGCGGTGTCGTCGTCCTCAGACAGGGGCGGCAAGCCGTTGCGCTGCAGGCCCGAGCGCACCTTGGCGAGCGACGGGCGCGGGCCCCGGCCACTCCACAGCGTCTTGAGCACGTTCTCGGCAGCCGCCGCGGCGGCCACAGGATCGGGCGCGCCGTAGCGCAGGTCCTCGGGCAGCGTGAGCGCCGCCCGGCGCTGGGGCGTCGGCTCTTCGGCGGCCGCGACGATGGCCGCGACCTCCTCAATGGCCGCGACGGGATCGGCCGCGCTGTCCTGGGGTGCGGCCTTGGGCGCGACCGCGGGCTGCTTGAACCCGGGCGGCGGGGCCCAGCCCTCAACCTCCCAGGGCCACAGGGTGTCGCGCACGCCACCCCAGCCGGACGGGGCGGGCGCCATGGCCATCTGCCCAAGGTTGAGCCCGGTCGAGGCGCTGTGGCCGCCCGCCGGCCCGGGGTCGCCGCCAGCACCGGTCCCCGTCAGGTCCTCGGCGAACCAGCCATTGGCCAGCGCGAAGTCAACGGGGGTGGTGGCGTCGACCACGCGAGCCGCCGGCCGCGACACCGGGGCATCGGCGGCGAGCGGCTTGCGGTCGAAGGTGTTGTCGGGCAGCACGCGGTAGGACGGATGGCCTGCCACGTTCTGCCGGACCTCGGTCTCCGACCCGGTGGGGACCTCCGCGGTGAGGCGAGCCACGCCGCGGCGGTCGATGAGCAGGGCGAACTCGAGCGCGACCGAGCCCAGACGGGTGCGGAACTCGGTGGACCGGTGCCCCGGAGGCTGGATGCGCTCGACGAACATCAGAGGTTCCGCCGGCCGACGTTGATGAACACGTAGTTCTTGCGCGGGTCGCGGACCTCGACACCGTAGGCGCTCGCCATCAGCTTGCGGTCGACGGTGAAGCCCAGCCGCGCGAGCTCCAGCGTCATCAGCTGCGGGCCGAGGTGGGCCAGCGCGATGGTGTTGAAGGGCGAGTCGGCCATCTGCGCGAAGTTGGCGCGGCGCTGCCAGGCGGCATCGTAGGACTCCGCGGTGGGGTTCGCCAGCGCGTTGACCGCGGGGCTGACGATCCGCAGCGCGAAGGCGGTGGACTGGCCGGGGCGCACCAGGTTCAGATCGTCGAAGATGACCGCGGCGGCGCTGGGCACCTTGACCTCGCCGATCAGCTGCGCGGCGGTCATGGCCCCGTCGCCGCTGGCCGGCGCGCTCCCGCGGTAGATGCGGAAGCTCTGGATGTTCGAGGCCGGCGGGGCGATGGTCAGGCGAGCGCGCTGGCCCGCGGTGACCGCCTGGTGGCCGGTCGAGGGGATGCGGACGCCGGCGCCCTCGCGCTCGTCGACCACGGCGGTCACGACCCAGTAGAAGTCGCCCACGCCGCCGGGGTTGCTGTCGAAGCGGGAGAGGCTGTCGCTGGCCGTGGTGACGGTGCCGGTGGGCACGCCGATGGGCGCGCCGTCTTCGAGCTCGTCGGTGTAGAACGGCTGCGCGAAGGACGGGTCGAGGGTGTTGTCGGTCAGGAACGACACCCGGTTGCCGTTGGTCTGCACGCCGGCGACCATCTGGCCCATGAACATGGGGGCCATGCCCGCGGGGTACTCGAGGCGCGCGGCGCCGTCGAGGGTGCTCTCGAAGTCGGCGCGGGTCAGCGCGTCCATCAGGATCGCGTTGATGCTGCCGAACGCGCGGATGCCGTTCGCCACGCTGTTGCGGATGTTGACGAGGTTCAGCGGCAGGCCCCGCATGTCGATGATGTGCGACTGCCCATCAACGCCGGTGCCCGAGGTGCCGTCGGTGCCCTCGCGGATCTGCTGCAGGATGCCAGCGATGCGCAGGCCCGAGCTGGTCGCGCGGGTCTTGCTGTCGTCGCTGAAGTAGATGTTGCGCGCCTTCTTGCGCAGCATGTTGTTCAGCGTCGCCGCGGCCTGGAAGGCGGCCGGCGAGGAGCTGCCCATGACGCTGACCATCTTCTGCAGCTCGGCGAGCATCGAGGTGCTGCTCTCCTCGCCCTGCAGCTTCAGTTGGATGGTCTTCTTGTCGATGGTGGGCGTGTTGCGGTTCGCGGAACCGCTCTCGGCGAAGAAGCCGGTGCCCTTGGTGTTGCCGTAGCTGGTGACCCGCACGTACTCGTGCGCGACCTTGCCGGCGGTCACGCTCGGGATGCACTTAAGCAGGGTGAGCTCGTTGGGCGAGTTCTGGTCCCACTGCGTGTTGAAGGCCGCCTCCTCAAGGCTCTGGGGGACGGCGTTGCTGATGCCGTCCGACGTGGTGGACTTGGCCAAGTCCCCCCAGGGCTGGCGCTCGAGGTACGACAGGATCTCGGCAGGACTGGACATGGCGGGCCTCCTCAGGCCTTGAGGGTAGCGTTCAGGTTGGTGCGGATCTGCGCGTCGGTCGCGGGGTCATCCGAGAAGACGCGGCGGAACTTGTACTTGACGTGCTGGTCCGGGGTGACCACGCCCGCCTCGACGGCCTTGGCCAGATCGGCCTCGCCGTACTCAACCGGCGCGGGGCCAGCGGTGCCCATGCGGGCTGCGGCGCCGGCCGGATTGGCGGCGGGGGTGCCTGCGGGCACGCCCTCGGGCCGCGTGACCACGGCCTTGACCAGCGGGTCGACGATGCTGTCGCCCAGCTTGGCGAGCGCGAGGTTGCCGGCGGTGACGGCGGTCTTGAGGTGCTCGTTGTCGGCCCGCAGGGCCTGGATGTCGGCGCGGGCGGTGTTGAGCTCGGAGACGAGGGCGTCGTGCTTGCTGCCGAGGTCGGCGACACCCTTGATGAGGTCCTGCAGGCCGGCTTTCATGCCGTCGAGGAGCTCGGTCACATCGACGGCCGCCTCGACGTTGGCGCCCTTGTTCAGGTCGTCGTAGCCGGCTTCCTCGCCGTCGCCCTTGGCCTCGCCCGTCTCGGCCGTCTTGCCGTCGGCCTTGTCGGCCTCCTTGCCCTCGGCCTCCTTCTCGGCCGCCTCTTCGCTCGGGGTCTCGTCAGCCTCCTTGCTCAGGCGCAGGATGCCCTTGATCTTCGACAGCTCGTCGGCGAAGCCGGCGGCGAGCTCGCGGCCGATGGCGCGCAGGCCGGTGGCCTCCAGCTCTGCGGGGGTCTGGTCAGACATGAGCAGCTCCAGCGGCAACGATGGCCGCGGCGATGTGAGGGGGGTAGCCCCGCGTCTCCGACAGCAGCCGAGCCACCTCGGCGCGCCGCTGTGGGTCGGCCAGCTCGGCCTTGGTGAGCGGGGTGTCGAGCGTCAGCCGCTTGCTCAGCGCCAACGGCTGGGCGGTCGCGTGCGGGTTCATCGGGATGCGGCACACAGCCGCCTGCGTGATGCACGCGCGAACGATGGTGTCGCCCCAAGCCACGGACCGCCCGTGCGCCGAGAAGCCGATGCCGCGGCCGAGACCCTCGATGGACTTGGCGAGCGTCCAGTAGGTCGTCGCCCGGGTCAGCTCCGCCTCGGTCGGCTTGAGCGCCTCGGTCGGGCGCGGGATGTTGCCCCAGATGTTCGACGGGCGGCCGGCCGCGAAGCGCTCCCACGACGCGGGGTCGTCGCCGTCGAAGAGGTGGCCCTCCGTCCAGAGCCCGACCTTGCCGTGCTCCTGGGCGATGGGGTGATCGGGCCCGCAGAACTCCAAGAACGTCGGCACGCCCACAAAAAAAGGCTTGTGCTCGTCGTTCCAGAGGCCCCAACCGACGTAGGGCTGCAGGTCCACCGCGCGGGCGTTGCCGCTGGCCTCGAACACCTGACCGGCCCGGTCGGTGACCGGTGCGAGCGACCCGTCCGGCATGATCTCGTGCGAGGTCGCCAGCCAACCGCCAAGGGGCCGCGTGGGTGTCCACGAAGCCTTGCGCAGGTCCATGAGGGTGGCGGACTTCAAGCGTGGACCCCAAAACGACGAAGGCCCACCAACCACCCGTGGGCGGTCGTGGGCCGTTGCTCTCGCGGAGCGGCTGCTGTGCTCAGACTACGACGTCACCACCGGCCTGTCAACCGGGAGACGTGCCACAAGGCGCCTCGGGCGGGCGGGCTCGGGTGCGGCTGCCGTGGTCGGCGGGGGCAGCGTGGGGGCCAGGAAGGGGAGCGGAACGACCTCAGAGCACCGGTCGCCCGGGCAGCGCATGGCCAGCGACCCGTCAGGCTCGACGCGCAGCATAGCGCCGGCAAACGTGAGCTGACCCGACCGCACGCCCGAGATGGGCGCGCTGCAGCGGGGACAGCGTAGGCGGAAGGGGTCGTCCACGGGGCTCAGGCTATCGCGGCCGCTCAGTTGATGTGCCGCACCTGCGGCCAGATCAGCGCGGCGCGGCGGTAGGTCTCTGGCCACCACCGCTGCAGCCATTGGAAGTGCACCTCGGCCATGTAGGTGTCGAGACCGACCACGAACCAGGAGTGCCGCAAGGCGAGGGCGTCTGCGCCGATGTCGATGCAGCCGTAAACGGGATGCAGCGGCACCTTGTTGGCCCACAACATTGCGTGCACGTCGAGCGCCGACCACATGCGCAGGGGCGCGGACCGCCACGTGCCGTCGGCGATCTGGTAGTGCGCGCCCCGCGACCACAGAAG
>JACCDR011228236.1_pt1 | contig 11894 bp, 14 predicted proteins | sample 7446431 | NCBI WGS metagenome assembly JACCDR01 (sample SAMN15323443, study PRJNA562643) | freshwater metagenome | isolation source: river surface water | place: USA:Blue River Watershed | collected 2017-08-17
CGGAGCGCCGCCGTTACGTCGTTGCTGTACGCCAGCGCCAGCCAGCGCACAACCGCCGCGTCCGGCGCATCAGCCTGCTGGACCGTGCCCCCGCGCTTCACCACGTTGCCGAGGTAGAGCTTGAGGTTCTGCATATAGGCAAACTGTGAGACGGAGAGATTCTGAGCGCGCGGCCCGTTGGCAAGCCCCGCGAGTTCTCCACCCCACCGTGACGCCTCGTACTCCATCTTGCCTCCCTGGTTAGGGGGTGGAGAGTCGATCTCTCCACCCCCACCCGCTCATCAGGAGTTCTAGGCGTTGACGCCCTTGATGACCGCGAACTGGATGACGATGGCTTCCGCGAGGTCGCCCGCCGTGTTGTTCCGAACGTTGATGACCGCGCTTCCGGCACCCGCCTGCGCGTTCAGCGTGTAGCTTCCGACCGTGCCGCCGCTGATATGGTTCAGGACCAGCACATCCGTAGCCGCGATGCTGGTATTGGTCAGGGTGAAGGAGACGATGGTCCCGGCGGCGAGCGAAGCGTTGTTCATCGTGATCGCGCCGCACATCTTGCTCAGCGTGACCCCGGTGGACTTGTTCGTAGCCTGCGTGACCGTCCCGCCAGCGCCCGTCGCGTAACCGACGCCGCCAGCCGTACCCGAGGACAGGATCGAAGACACGCTGCTGATCGCGCCGCCAGAGGTGATCGAAACCACCGCCGTAGTGTGGTTGATGAAGTCGAGGTCGTTGTCGGACGCCGTGGACTGAATGAACCACGAGTCCGCGTTGTCGTCACCCTCGTCAGCGTCAAGCAGGATCGCCGCGTTGCCAGCCTCAGCGCCGACAACAGCAACCTGTCCCGCCGTCACGTTGACCACGGACGTAGTGTCAGCGTTGGCAAACTGGAGAGTGGCCGAAGCCGCCAGCGCCACCACGCTCCACTTGTCCCCGGCATCGTCGCCCTCGTCTGCCCACAGCTTCAGCGTCGCGTCGCCAGCTTCAGTTCCGGTCACCGTCAGCGTCGCGCCCTCGAACGTCAGCGATGTCCCGGAAGTGAACGTCACATTCTGCGTCCACTCCACATCTCCGCCATACCACCGATACGGGAAAGCCATGTCTCGATCTCCTTGTAAGTGCGCGTTTTAGTATTCCGGAGACTCGCGCGTACCCCGGTAGTGCCTTAGTCCCTTGTCGTCAGAATGAATGCGTCCTGAAGCGTTCCGACAGATACGTCTCCTGAGTCCGTACACTTCACGTTCACCGTGTAATGACCGGGGCTGGACGTAGCCGCCGCCGTCGCGTACTTGTAGGAGAACAGCCCAGTCCCGTCCGCCGTCATCGCCGTGTATGCCTGCACAATCGTCCCGGCAGGTCCCACGATCTCCACCAGCGTGCTTGTCCCCGCAGAGGTCAGCGCCCCGGAAGTGCTGCGCGTCTCCGCCGTGATGTACACAATCCCGCTGATGATCTGCACCGCAGGCGTCGCCAGAACAGGACTGATCTGTAGGTAGGCCATGCGTTACACGATCCTATAGGGAGCGAAGTTCCAGGGGAGGTTCGACCCCGGCGCCTGCGGGCCGCACCCCCATGCACGGGAAGGCACCACCTCCGTCGCCTCGAACCCCTGCGACTTCATGAAATCGCCCATGATCTGACTGAGCATCTGAGCCCGGCTGATCGGGTCGCTGTTCGTGCAGTAGAGGAGCGCCACGGACTTCCAGACTTCGCTGAGTTCAGCCCTCCAGTCCGGAGTGTCCGTCTCCAGAAACAGCGGTGGAGGCACCCGGTAGTAGTAGAACCGGATGCTGGAATTTCCTTCTGCGGGAGAGGGGAACGGTTCGACCATCTCCTCCCCGATAGGATCAATCTGGTAGATCTGAGCGCCGAGAGTCTCCAGCGGCCACGGGCGATCCAGCACAAGTTCCGTCGTACTGTTCACCTGATAGACCGTGAAGTCCCCGAGCTTAGGGTGGAGAAGGAACCTGATCCTCCGCCCACCGTCTCGCGCTTCCAGCCACGATGTCCCGGAACCTGTGACCGTCGTACTCTGGTTCGTCAGCGTCACGGTGCCCGTGTTGTAGAGAACCGTTCGAGACACGCCAGCAGGGACAAGGTGGTAGACCTGTCCCGTAGCCTCGATGGACGGCCAGACCTGCTCGAACTCCGCGCGGTTCCTCCACCAGACCACCTGCATCCCCGCCGTCTCCTTCGCAACGTCCGACCGCGCGAAGTCCGGGGGATAGCGGTAGTACCTCTGGCGAATCACGTACGCTCCGTCCGTGACATTAGCCCCCTCGTAGGGGTCCAGTAGAACAGCGGTTCCGGCTCCCGTGTTGATCGAGTAGAACCCGTACCAGCGCCCGCCGACGCTGGACGCGGAAACCTGAAAGTGACGGGTAATCATCGCCTGCGTCAGCGTGGCACCCGTGAACGTCAGATTCTTCGATCCCTGCGTGATGCTCGCCGTGCCGGTTGTGTAGTCGGCTACAGCGGTGATCTGCCCCTCCATCTTGCGATGATCCCAGGTGTGATACCGCTGGATGATGGAGTAGGTGTCGCGCGTAACATCCTTCACGAAATCTCGCGGAAGCTGGCCTTTCGTCATCGTCATGACGTAATCAGTCACGGTCTGGACGTTGGCGAGCATCCGTGTGTCTCCGAGAGAGGACTAGCCGGAGGGGGAATGCCCCCCTCCGGCTATCAGTTCTGTCTTACGACTATCAGCCCGCCATGAGGCAGTTCAGGACGTAGGAAGTGATCGCGGGCGCGTCGTCGATGAGCGACACCCCGATCAGTTTCCCGGCGTCCGTCGCCCAGGTATCGACCATCCCGTCAGTCGTCGCGTGAGCCATGAGGGACTCCAGCGCCGCAACCGACCCGTCTCCGAGAAGGTTGTTCCCGAAGACCGTGGTTCCATCCGGACCGAGGATCTTGCCACCCCAGACCTGAACGAGCGCGAAGGACGAGATCGCCCACGCCGCCGTTCCGCCCGTCATGGGAAGACCCGCGATCTTGTTCTGAGCCGCCGACGTATCCGCCGTGACGGTGCCGTCCCCGTAGGTAGACCACGCCACGATGTCCGTGGCCGCAGTCGTCGCCTGCGAGACCAGCTGGCAGTAGACCGCGACGAAGCGGTCACCCGTCGAGAGCTGAACGTCGTACCGCTGACCGATCCCCGCCTTCTGATCCGTGTGGGCCGAAAGACCCACGAAGGACGGGCACAGACTCTGCGTTGCCATGTGTGTGTTCTCCTTTTAGGCGGCGGTGAAGTTAGAGAGAAGACCGTTCCACCGCAGGGCGTCGCACCACAGCGCGCCCGCACGCCCGACAGGGTAGGCGTACCAGAGACCGTTGAACGGCGGACGAGCCTGACCCGGCTGGTCAGCCCGGAACGTCTGGTGATGCCAGGTCTTGCTGTTCAGCATCCGCAGGGTGGTGGAGTTCGGGTAGTCCACAGGCTCCTCCAGCCACTCGCAGCCACGGAAGACCGGGGCTTCGCTGATGATCGGCTTCTTGCCCTTCCCGGAGGTCGCCATCTCCGTCCACTCGCGCGCGTCGGTCGTCTGTTCCCAGAGCGCCGTCAGCGTCGAGTTAGCGAAGATCGTGTCCGGCTTGCCGGTCTTCGGACCGCGCTGGATCGTGTGTTCCAGCGTGCGCAGACCGTTCAGCCCGCCGGTCGTCCATGCGGCGCCGCCAAGGTCAGTGTTCGTCTGACGCCAGAGCGTGTAGGTAGCCCGGTTCAGCTCTTCGACGCTCCCAGTGGTGGTCGTCGTGCTGATCGCGGTGGCGATGGAGGTGACCTTCAGGGACGACTGCGAAGCCGCCCAGAGGTCGGTATTGAACTCCGCCATCTGCGTCTGGCGAGCGTTGTCGAGCTGGCCCTTGACGTAATCGTACTTCTTCTCGGACCCGCTGTTCGCTTCCAGCTTGTCCTGAGAGATCGCGCACATCATGTACTTCTCGTACCACCGGATGCGCCCGATGGTCGCCACCTCCGCGTCCTGCGGGTCGATGGTGTCCATGCCGCCGAACACGATGTCCGACGATCCGCTGTACGAGCCGAGCTGGACAGGGAACTCGATCCAGACGCCGGAGGCCGTCGCGCCGCCGGAGTCGAGCGTCATCATCCAGTCGTAGGTGACAGGCGTTTTGAAAACGCTGTCGGCGGGCATCCCTGCGATGTACTTCGCTCGCGTCGATGCGAGGAAGTCATCGTAGTTGTAGGTAATGCTGTTGGCAGTAATCGAAGCCACTTGGGTATCTCCTCATGGCTCCGCTACGTCAGGTACGGCTACCAGCTTCTAGGGTCGCCGCCCTGCTTGCGGAGCCTCTCGTTGAACTGTTCGAGTGGGTCCGCAGCAGAAGAAGCCGACACCTTTCCGTTAGAAGTGTCTCCGAGTGATGCGCGAACTTTCTGGGTGGTCTTAGCCGTGTGGTTGGTCGCAGGCGCCGCTTCAGGCCACATCTTCGCCTTCAGCTTCGCCGCGAACTCCAGCGGCTTCACAGGCTGCTTCAGACTGTGCGCGCGAGAAATCATCCCACGGAAGGCGATCTCGAAATCCTCGCCACGTTCCGTGTCGGTGAACTCAGGGGAGTTGATGACCTCCTGAATCTGCCGACTGACCTCTCTCTCGGTAAGCCGCTCCTGAACGTCCTCTGCGAGGCGCTCCGGATTGTACTTCGAGAGTTTGCGGTCAATGATCTTGAGTTCCGCCGCCTTCATGCGAAGGACAGTGGCATACCCAGGTTCCTCGCCCGTAAGACCGGCTTCCTTCAGAATGTCCCGTGCATCCTTTTCGTAGTCACTCGTGTCCGGCTCGGTGGGTTCTACTGCCGCTTTCCCGCCACCACCGGAAGTGAGCGCGCGCCGCAGGGCTTCCATCTCGGCCTGCATCTCGGAGATCAGTTGCGGGCGCTGTCTAAGCGCCTGCCTGTGTTCAGCCGGGACGTTGGCGAGTGAGTTCCCTACTTCGTTCATCCGCTTCCGATGGAACTCCTGAGCGTTCTTCTCCGCCCATTTCGTGAGACGGTCCCGCTCTTTCTCCGGGAGTGTCTCGGGAGAGAATTCCTGCTCAGTTTCCGGCCCATCCGAGGCTGCAACGGTCTGGCTCTGATTCGGGTCCGTGGCCGGGGCGCTGTCGCCAGTAGCCGGGGACGCCTGCTCAGGAGCCGGGGCGTTCTCGCCGCTCATGCTCTTCTCCTTGTTCTGGCGTTTCACTGTGAAACGCTTATGCCGGGGATTCAAATAACTAACTCTTGCCAACGCAAGTGTTATTTGTTCCATTCTGAAACGGCCCAGACACGCGCGGGAACGGTCCCGCGCCCGTCTACGCCAAGAAAGGATGATGTCATGGCACTCAGACAGTCGCTTCTGCTCCAGCGCGGTGGCCCTAACCCGACGACGGACACGCTAGAACAGGACCTCCTTTTCCGCGTCTTCCCGGCTGGCGAGGAGACGAAGGCGGTCACCCTGTTCCGCATCCGGGCGAAGCCTTCCACCGTCCGCCACGGCAAGCTCTCCGGTTTCATCGCTGATGTGATCCTGTCAATGCACCCCCACTGGGACACGGTTCAGGATGTCGAGAAGCTCCGCACGCGCGACAGGAACGCGCGCCCGACTCTGCGTCCCACCCTGGAGGTGACTGGTACGGACTCGGAGAAGCGCAACCGGACGCCGAAGATGGTCACCACGAAGATGACGCTCCCGGATGACCATATGCCCTACAAGGCCACGGATATGCAGGGCGCGTTCTGCTACGACACTACGACGAACGCCTCGAAGCCGCTGACGCTCGCCAACGTGACGATGATGATCCGGGCGATCAAGAACCAGATCGGGAACCCGAATACGACGGGGCAGGAAGGCGACGGGAACAACCCGCGCATCCTCTGGATTCCGGGTGGCGTCGATCCCACTCCCGAGGAAGAGGAGTACGAGCGCAACCTTAAGGTCTTTGAGTCGTGGGCTGCGACTGATAAGAACCCCGGGAAGGTTGTCTACTGGCAGTACGAAGAGGCTCCCACCACGATCCGGCGTTAAGCCGATGGACCAGATTCGCCGCCGACACGAGGAATCCATGCGCAAGGAATTCCTCGTGTCGGCAGTCAAGGCCATGCGCGAAGGCAAAGACCCGGAGGCGCTCATCGCTTCCGGGGAGATCGAGCCTGTTCCCGAGCCGAACACGGCTGAGTTCATCGAGAAGTCCGTCGCCAAGCTGAAGAAGAAGCATCCGAATCTTCAGGATGAAATGCGTCGGCTTGTCCCGAACTACGAAGACACGCTGAACACCGTCAAGGAACTCCTCCATGACGAAGACCCGAAGATCCGCCTCGGCGCCGCGAAGCTCAACATGGACATCTACAAGGAGTATTTCCGCGTCATCGCTGCGAAGATGAAGCTGGATTCGACGCAGCAGAACGTCCATATCAGCTTCGACACGGGCGGCCTTCAGATCAACGGAGGGCCTCTGGCCGCTTCCGCTGGCGCGGGATCAAGAGCATATCGTCGGCGGAAGATCCTCGACGTTCAGCCAGAAACGACACCTGCGCGCGCCCGCGAGGAGAAGGCTCCGTCTCGTCCAGAAAACGCTTCCATGTCCGAGACAGGTCCGGCACCTGCTGAGGCTCCACAGGACTCCGCGCCGACATAGCGATATAGCGCAGCGTGTCGATCCCGTGGTCCGTGCATCTCGCCAGCATCTTCCCGGGGCGCTCTTCGTCGTAGTACGCCTCTTCCATCTCGCGCGTGGTGTTCGGGCACCGCTCTACGTCGATCCTGAACCGGGATCGCCCGTCCTCTCCCGCAGTCATGTGAGCGCGGAGGAGGGACAGACCCGCCACGATGTCCTTGCTCGCGGTCTGCCAGGGCCAGTCCGGTCCCCACTGGTCCGCGATGGACTTACCGTTCCCGTCCTTCTTGCCCATGATGGCGCGGTCCGCGACGTAGGCGCACTTCCCGATCCCTAGGGGGAACCCGATTTCGTTGGCGATCCGGATCAGCGCGCGCTTGTGTTCCTCGATCCCCATCCGCGCCTTGTAGTGTTCCGCCTTCACCCAGAGTGTCCCGTCCGTGGTGATCGCGCAGAAGAGGAAGCAGGAGGGAACGTCGAACCCCTCGTCATACCCTAGCAGGAACTTCGGGTAGTGAAGCTCGGAGAACTCGAACGGGGCCTTGATCTTCGTGTCACGGTTGAAGTCCGGGAAGACCAGCCCGAACTCGGAAGGGTCCTTCCCGTAGACCTCGAAGTCCACCTCCGCCTGACTCTTCGCGTTCGCCTTCGCATCCTCGTAGTACCCCTCCCGGACAAGCCGCTCGTTCTCGTCCCACTGGTTCTCGATCAGGTGGTAGCGAGCGGCTACGTCCGGCTTCATGTTGACCTTTTCCTGAAACAGTCGCTTGATCCAGTACCAGCCCCGGTTCTTGTTAACGGTCGCCCACCCGTACCGGAAATGTTCTCCGACATCCTCCCGGATGATCTTCCCGCGCGAGACCGTCTCCCGGTAGACGTTCTTCCGCAGGACCTTAGCGGCGCTGGACCAGACCTCCTGCGGACATTCCTCCATCTGGTCGATGAAGAAGAAGCCGAAGTTGCCGCCGCGCACTCGCTCGACCTGTTCCAGGGGGATCAGGTGAATCAGCGTTCCGTTCTTGAACTGGATGTAGTCCGGCTCCTGCTCGGTGCCCCCCCGGAACTCGTAGACCTGCTTGTACTGCGCGGGGGGATAGCACTCCTTCCAGACTCCGAGGGTGGTCTTGAACAGGTCCTTTTTGACCATGCGCCCGATGAAGCCTTCGTTGTTCGGGAACTTGATACACAGGTCCATGATGCGCCAGCAGGCGCTTGTGGTCTTACCGGGACCGCGATTTCCCGCGAACACGCAGTAGCGATGCGTGTCGGTCAGGAACCGCATCTGGGAGGCGAAGGGCTGTCGCCCGCCGAAGAGGTCCATTAGTCCGGGGTGAGTCCGCCGTGTCGAAGGTACTTCACTCCCCACCCGTGTCGGGAGTGAGTTCCGCGCCAGCCGCGCGCCTCTGCCTCGGCCTGTCTACGGTTGTACTCCTTGAGCTGCTCGGCCTGATGGCGGCGGCTTTTTGAGACAAGGTAGGTACACTCGTTCCCGTTCTCGTCACGCCTGACCTGAAGATCGCCGCGCTTCTCCAGTTCCTCGCGCACCTCCGGGGCGGCGTGGACGGCGACCTGACCCCCGAGATGCTCGTTCCGGAAGTCGCCCGCGTAGTCCTTCTTCGTGTTCTTCTCGATCCGGCGCTTCGCCCGCGATCCGCGATAGTGGAACCGGACCATCATGTCCTCGTCGCAGAACACCTTTTCCGTGGGGTACGGGGGTACCTGGATTCCGTTCTCCTCGCACCATTTCTCCGTGACCCACCGATGGAACGACACCTTGACGTCTCTCATGACGTAGCGGGTGGGGTTAACGCTCTCGGCGTTCGACTGCGGATCGTCCCAGAACGCCGTCTGGTAGTCGTCCGGGTGGTTCTTCAGCGCGTACAGGGCGAGCTTCAGTCTCTTCCCTGACCGCGCGAGTACCGGGACCCTGACCTTTCCGTCCGCATCCGGCAGGGATTCAAGATGCGGCGCGCGCGTCTTGTCGCGCTCGCTGACCTTCTGGCCGCCGACCACCTCGTCCAGCGTGCGCTTCACTTCGTCGCGCCACTCCGGGCGTGACCGCTGGTACTCGGCCTGCGCGCCGGGGTCCTTCACAACGTCCGCAGACCTGACCTTGCAGCCCGGAAACGTCTTCTTGATCCAGTTCACGCCGTCGTTCAGGCTATGCGACATTGATATCCTCCGTGACGTTGACGCTCTCTCCACTCACGCCCGGAACGCCCTGCGAGACTCGCCCCGACCCTGCACCGCTCCCCCGGTCCTTCCTCGGCGCTCCGGCCTGATCGCCGGTCAGCCCGAGCATCGGTCCCAGACCCTTCTTAGACGCGATGTCCTTCGCCAGCTTGATGTAGTACGCCAGCAGCTTCATCGGGATCTGCCCGCTTTCGCCAGCAGGTTCCATCCAGCCCGCCCACGACGGGTCGGTGGTGATCTGCGCCAGCATCTTTTCGTGCTGCGGGATCGTCGTCACGAAGTCCTGATTCGGGTCCGGCTCGATCATCACACCTTCCCGGAGCTTCAGGTGGATCGCGTCCGGCGACGGCGACGCCTGCTCACCGAAAGCGATCTTCTCGAACTCGCGGTACGCGGAAAGCAGTCCAGGACTGAACGATGTTGCCTGATAGCGCCACAGGGGTCGGAACGCGGCCCACAGGTTCGGTGGTGTCCCGCCCACCTGCATCATGAAGTTCTGGACGCCCTTGGCCTTCACCGGGTCATCCTCGCGGATCATGCTCTGGTACGAGAGCGCGAAGGCGCAGGCGAGCTTGAGAACCACGCGATCAAAACGGTGGAACGCGCCGTCGCTACCCGGGATCTCGAACTCTCCGTCCGGGAGCATGGCGTCCAGCAGCATGATCGTGGCCTGCGCCATGCTTTCGACGTAGGCCTTGAGGCTTTCGACCTCGTACTCCACCTGCTCATTCGCGTTCCTCTGGACGATCTCCGCTTCCGTCGCGCTTGCGTCAGAGCCGCTGTAAGCGCCCCGCTGGTTCGCGTTCGACCCTGCCGCCTCTTCGCCCACAGATCGCATGATCTGGGCCATGCTGAACGCTTCCGGAGGGGGTGCATGGAAGTCCGTGATCGTGACGGCCTCGCGCGCGCTGCGCCCGGATGAAGGCGTCGCCAGCACCGCCGCCCAGAAGCTATGCTGGTTCATCTTCTGGAAGTCCGCAGGGTCCATCATCGTCGAGTCCACAACCTTCTGCGGCTTCACGTTGGCGAGCCAGTGCGTGACGTAGCTCATCCAGTAGTTTTCCAGCGCCGACGCCTCGTAGTAGTTCCGGATGTTGCTCCACCCCTTCGAGCTTCGCGGGGTCAGCATCGGCTTCCACTCGCGCATCAGGAACCCGCCTACGTCAGCCGGGTAGACCTTCTTCCGGATACAGGTGATCCCGGTCTTCGACTGCCCTTTCTCCTCGACGAAACAGACCATGAAGTAGAAGTGTCCGTCCGAGGTCTTCGGCGTCTCCCCGCCGTTCATCTTCCGCGCAAGTTCGCTGTCGCACGGGATTCTGCGGTGCATCTCGTAGTACACGAGATCGTCATCCGACCCTTCCCACTTCAGCCCTTCTTCTTCCCAGTTGCGAGGATCGCCCGTGCGCTCCCCCGCGTTCGCCTCGTCCCGGTAGACCTTCAGGTTCCCGGACAGTCCTTCGAGGTTCTTGTACCGCTTCTCGTCACCGTCCATCTGCGTGCGCATCTGCGAGAGCGGCTTCCTGATCCGATGCGCCACCCAGTTCCCCTGGCGCTTGCCCTTCACGTCTGGATCTGTGATCACATCGTCGATGTCACAGTGGACCCAGACGGGGAAGCGGTAGTTAGCGAGACTGACCGGCGCTTTCGCCCCCACCTTCTTCCCGCCCTTCCCGTCCACATACGGCCAGACGCGGGTTTCCGGCGCGTCCGCACCTTCCACGCTGCACATCTTCATCCAGCACGAGTTCGCGTAGCAGGCGTCGTCGATCCCGAGCGTGAGTTCGTCCGTGAATCCGCCCGTCTTCCACGCATACGTCACGAGTTCGCCCTGCGTGTACGCCGCGACGTTTCCGTCAACCATCACCCCGTCCACCTCGATGCTGGACAGGAGAGGCGCGCCGGTCATCTTCGGGTTCTTGAAGGCGAGGCGTCGCTTCTTCATCTCGACGTTCTGTCCGATGGCGTTCCGCACCACCGTGCTGGTCATCGAGCGCCCGACTACGCCTGTCTGGTCACCCCCTGGGGCGATCGAGTTGTACGCCTGAAACCCGTTCGCTCCGAGACTCTGGTATAGCCGGTACTCACGCCGCCAACTAGCGGCGCGTTTCTCGCTCCGCTGTACGTCGCTCAGGAACCCCGCGAGGTCGCCATCGCTCAGGGTGAGTTCGTCAGACATTTCGCGCGCTCCCGTTCAGAGTTACGATCTTGGGTCCCTCGCCTACGTCTGCGCCATCGCTCATGCGGACGAAGAATCCGCGCGGGACGGGTTGGGTGACTACCTTGCCTACGAGTGCCTTGCGGACGACTTCAGGCACCTCTAGGCTCTTGCCGCCGGACGACGCTAGGATGAGGAACACAGCGCGTTCCGTGCGCTCAAGCTGCTTCTCGATGACTTCCACACGGTCCCGAAGCAGCGCCACCTGCTCTTCCAGACTAGGCTTAGGGTCGCTCATGGAGCGTAACCCTACACTTGTTTCATTCTGAAACGCAAGACTAAATCATTCTGAAAGGGTCGGACCGGGAAGTCCTTGGCACACGCCATCCCCCCACCCACCGTTCTCGAAGTGTCCTCCGCCGCCAACGAACCCGGTTCCGGTCTTACAGCACGCGATTTCACAGCCTAGACCCAGACCGTTCCCGGCAGGGCCGTAGACATCACCCTCCCCGTAGCCGTTCAGACGCATACGAGATCCTGTGGGTAGTCTGTTCCGTCGATGTAGTCTCCGTACACTAATCCTGCGCCCCATCCTGGTCCGTACACGCTTGCGTTCCCTACTCCGTACCCTGAGACTGCGTACTTTTCCATCTTATTCGGCAAGAAGCATTCTATGGCATTCGCGTACCCGTCACCGAATCCGACCCCCATTCCGGTTCTGATATTGGTGTTCAGTTCAAGCATGGTGGCGCTCCGTGCTTCACTCCGATTAAGAAGGTGCTACCTGATCCTCCACCTGACAGATACCCCGTTCCGCAGCCAGTCCAGTTATCGTTGCTTCCTTCACCCGTGCCTTCGAAGAGGAACCACTGGACTTGCCAGTTCAGGGTCAGCATACAGCCTCCATGAGTGTGGGGGCGCTCCCGAAGCACCCG
>JACCDR012640351.1_pt1 | contig 11894 bp, 8 predicted proteins | sample 7446431 | NCBI WGS metagenome assembly JACCDR01 (sample SAMN15323443, study PRJNA562643) | freshwater metagenome | isolation source: river surface water | place: USA:Blue River Watershed | collected 2017-08-17
CATAAAATGGAGATCGCCATTTGCACTTGTGATGTATGCCAGAGACTATCTAAATGATAAGCAATGCTTTGATAATGACTCAGCGCGCGTAACATAACGACATTCAGCCACAAAAAAAACATACCGCCGAGAAGCCCTGCCCACACATTTTTGGTGAGAAATACCCAACTACTCAAAAAAGATTTCTTCGCTGAATAAGCAAGAATCAACAGTATAGCGAACTGCCCTAAATCGAATGGGTTTAGTACTGGTAAATAATGTTCAGATTGCCCGATCGTTTTGTTGCATACCGATAAAAACCAAAACAACGCCAATAACAATAGAGGTGCGGGAATCCAATTTTTATATTCGCTTTCAAAACTGGAAAAAGGCCAAGATTTTCGCTCTACCGCACCAACTAATATCACTGTAGGAACCACTATTGCGACAAACCAAATCATGATAGCTGCTGTACCACTCCACTCTAAATGATGCTTTTGCCACCAAGCTTCCCAAAAAATAATGGCAAACAGTAGCCATGCGCTGAGCACCTGAGATGACTGCAATATGCCCGCGCTTGGCGATAGATAGTCCTTTTCTTGTTTGAACAAAAACCGATATTGCACAGCAAAAAAGAACACTAACGACAAAAATCCTACACCCTGGAAAGGATGAACTGCTTGTGAGCTCACACCAACAGAAGTGGCAACCAACAGAATCGTAAAAAAAAGCAACGCAAAAACGCTATTTTCCAATTCTCTCCACGCCCATTTTTTTGCAATTATCATAATCATGCTGGCAGAGCTAGTGGCGAAAAAAAGTGTAGCCGCAAAATAATGTTGTTCAGGCAAAAATGCTCGCAATTCGCGAATACCCGCCACAAACCACCAAAGCAACCCGAGTGCGATGGACGTAGGCAAGAGCGCTTTCTCAAGTGCGTGCAATTTCTCTGGAAAATATGTCAACAAATACCCAATGCATAAACTGCTGCCTGCCAATAACACCAAAGCCAAAAAGTCACCCGTAATCATAGGCAGATTACCCGTTTGCAAACCGTGAACTAAAACCAAGGAAACGGTGGCGCCAATATGCAAAAGATAACCCACTACCCGCGAGCGCAACCTATCTTGACGAAGACCTACCCAAACCAAACCCGCGGCTTCAAGCGCCCAGGTTACTGATGTCCAAGTAGCATCCAAGGCCAGTGGAACGGCCAGTGTCATAAACGAAATACCTAAGGCCAAAAAGGATTCAACCAACACTCGATGCGTATTCAAATAGCGTCGGCCTAGTGCTGCGGACAACAACAAATATAAAAAAGCCATTAGCACCGCACTGATCGCCAAGCCATGATCCGAATCTTTTAACAAGACAGTCTGCAAACCAAAAGCAACTAGGGGCAACCCGAACACCAAACTACCGTCCACCATACCTTTGAGTTGAGGTGGTTGCTTAAATGAAAATAAGATTGACACAGTTAAATAAAGCAAGAAAAAAAGGATAAGAAAGAGTTGTGCGCTGGCGTAATATTCTGGTTGATATTTTAATACTCCCCAAGCCACGGTTATTACAAAGGTGAAGATAAAACCCACCCAATTTAATAATCGCCAAGCTTTGTAAACAGCAATAGATAAAATGCCAAGATTAAGAATTAAATAGAAACTAAATAGCGCAATGTGGCTACCTTCACCCGAAGAAGTCAAAATCGGCGCAAGAAAGCCGCCGGCAGTCGCTAATACCGCAAGCACTTGTGCGCTCTGCAATAAAGACAAAAAAACACCAAAGACCACCACAAGTGCCAAGAGAAAAAATGCAGCGATTAAGGGGATTAATCCATACATTTTTGCCGCAGCAAACAACGTGAGATAGATAACGCCAATACCACCTCCCTGCAAAACCAAACCATAACCACCAACGCGCGCTCGAGTTTTCCAGCCAACAACCAGTAGAACGGCTGCGCCCAATAAGACGCCAGTCAAACGCAATTCGATAGGGAAAAAACCTTGGCTCGAAGCGTACTTAACCAAATAGCTCAGGCCTATAAACAAAATCACCATACCAACACGCACTATCACATTGCCTTGAGTAAAAAATCGAGTCACGTAATCAGCTAAAGCATCAACCGGTGACGGCTCAGGCCTATGCGAGACTTTTGCGTTGGGGGCGCTTGTGTTTTGGGCGGAATTGGTTGAGGATAAATTATTTGGTTGTGCTGCCTCTATCGAATTATTAAGGGAGGATTCAAGCGCCGATTTTTCAAGTTCGGCTTTTGGTGCTGCCATTTGGTGTGCGACATTTTCCTGAACTACTTTTTCTTGCGCCTGCGCAGTGAATGTCTGCACGGCATCCACCGGTGTTGTTCCGTCCCCCATCGACCCCAAGGATTCATTCAAAACATCAGCCAACGGCTTTCTATTTTTATTTGGGAGACTGTCAACAGCGTAGGGTAAGTTAGCGGTACTGCTTGCGTCACTAGAGATCGATTCTGCTTTTTGTAATTGTTTATGCAGCAAATCGATTTCTCGTCTTAGTTTTGTGAGAGTATCGCTCATTAACTTAAACGAAAGCTCTAGCCTGTCGATGCGGGTGGCCTGCAACATCAACAACCCAGTTAACCCACCCATGACAGCACCTATGAGCCAACCAAGGCTATCGAGAGAAACGGCGCCAAAGACGAACCCAGCAATCACACCCACTACAATAAATTTCATTGCCAATTTCCCTCTCGAATGTTTATAAAACGTAGAATGAGCAATTCTCGCAATTCGCCTGCTGACGGAATAATCCAAACCAGCATTAAAAGTTTAGGGTAAAATACGCATACTGTTATTGGAACCCCTAGTAATGTCAATCGCTGCTCAATTACTTTCAATTCCCTATTTTCCCAATTCAATTAATTGGTTTATGCGTTTGCGCAATATGGATCAAGCCATTTGGTTAGATTCTGGACAACCACAAAGTCAGTATGGTCGATTCGATATTTTAAGCGCCAACCCCAGGATTAAACTGTCTACAGCCGGTGAGTATACAAAAATAATCCACAATGAAAATTCTACAATCTCGACGGAAAACCCCTTCGAACTTTTGCAGCAGTATCTACCGCAACAACAACAAACCTTGCCTGAGGTGCCCTTTTGCGGTGGCGCACTTGGCTATTTTGGTTACGACCTCTGTCACCGTTTAGAACGACTACCGCAAACATCACGCAAAGATATTAGCTTGCCGGATATGAGTATAGGCATTTACTGCTGGGCCATTGTACAAGACCATGAAAAAAAAATGGCCTGGCTGGTGACAAATCAAGCACTAGGTTCGGAAACACAGTTTTCCCCAATTAGATTAATTTGCCAACAAACTGCCTCAAACGCTTTGACCGCAGAAGACGACTCAACGCGGATTACTCAGCCAACTGGCTCACCCTTTCACATAGGCCACTTCGAAAAGCAGCTCCACAAACAGAACTACTTTCAAGCACTCGCAAAAATTCATGAGTACATAACAGCAGGCGATTGTTATCAAGTGAATTTTACGCAACGTTTTAGCGCAAACTATGAGGGTGATACATTAAGTGCCTATCTATCTTTGCGCGATGCACTGCCCTCACCTTTTTCAGCCTATATGGAAGTGGAACGCGGTGCGATACTGAGCTTATCACCTGAACGATTTATTAAAGTAAAAGGGCGACAGGTAGAAACAAAACCGATTAAAGGAACTATAGCGCGCGGCAAAACATCAGAAGAAGATTTACAGAATGCCAATCGTCTAATGCATAGTGCAAAAGATCGCGCTGAAAATATTATGATTGTGGATTTACTGCGCAATGATTTGAGCAAAAGCTGCGACCATGTGAGCGTGCCCGAATTATGTCAATTACAGAGCTTTGCCAACGTGCATCATCTCGTGAGTACTGTAACCGCAAGCTTAAAACCCGAAATGAACGCCTTAAAACTTTTATCTGGGAGTTTTCCAGGTGGCAGCATAACCGGCGCACCCAAAATTCGCGCTATGGAAATTATTGACGAACTCGAGCCTGTACACCGCTCCGTTTACTGTGGAAGCCTAGGATATATAAGCGCTTGCGGCAACATGGATACCAATATCGCCATTCGCACCTTAGTATGTGAAGAAGATAAAATTCACTGCTGGGGCGGTGGCGGAATAGTGGCAGACTCAGTCATAGAGAATGAATACCAAGAAAGTATTTTTAAAGTTAGCCTGCTCATGGAAACGTTGGAAAAACATTTTGGGAATAAGCTAAAAAATAGCTAACACTGAAACAACATGAGCCATTGAGCGTTTCCAATATGTAACGCAACAATAATCTTAATGAGGTAACTATGTTAATTCAAAACCACACAGTAGATTTAAACACACCCACAGGTACTATGCGCTGTTATGTGTATCGCCCAAAAGAAGATGCAGCGCTTGCAGAAAAAAAATATCCCGCGCTGCTGCTGTACTCTGAAATTTTTCAGCAGACAGCGCCCATAGGTCGCAGCGCACAGATTATGGCAGGACATGGATTTATTGTGATTGTTCCAGAAGTTTTTCATGAACTAAATCCCATAGGCACAGTGCTCGGTTACGACGATGCTGGCCGAGATAAAGGTAATGCAGATAAAGTTAACAAACATTTAGAAGCCCATGACACAGACACTCAGGCCATGATTGACTACGCCAATGGCCTACCCTACTGTTCAGGAAAACTCGGAGCAATGGGATTTTGTTTGGGTGGGGGCTTAGCGTTTCGCGCAGCCATTAACCCGGCGATTTTAGCCACAAGCTGTTTTTATGCCACTGATATTCATTCAGGCTTAACACCATCAAACGAAGGCAACAGCAGTCTTATTCGCGCAAAAGAAATTTGCGGTGAATTGCAAATGATTTGGGGCAAGCAAGACCCGCACATTCCGCCAGAGGGTCGCGCACTGATTTACCAAACGTTAGTGAGGGAAAAAATAGATTTCACCTGGCATGAATTTAACGGTGTTCACGCATTTATGCGCGATGAAGGCGATAGATACGATGCTGAATTGCAATTGCTAGGTTATCAAATGGCAATTGGCATGTTTAGGCGAGTGCTTTATTAAAAGTACTCGCCACTCAAAACTAAACAGTCACACAACATCGAATAAAAAGTAAGATTAGAAGTTATCAACAATTAGCTGACACTATAATGTCAGCTCGCGATTACTCGCTTTGATAAATTCTTTCTTCAAATCTTCGTAAGTGTGAACTGCTGGAAATTGCGGAAATTGGTCAATCACATTTTGCGGGGCGTGAAATAAAATGCCTTTATCGGCTTCCGCGAGCATAGTTGTATCATTGTAGGAATCACCTGCGGCAATAATACGGTAATAGAGAGTTTTTAAGGCCAACACTGACTGACGTTTGGGATCACGTTGACGCAGCGTGTAACCGACTACCATGCCGCGCTCATCAACATTTAATCGATGGCACAGAAGTGTTGGAAAGCCCAACTGACGCATCAAGGGTTGCGAAAACTCGTAAAAAGTATCCGACAAAATAATGACTTGAAAACGTTCACGCAGCCAATCAACAAATTCGACTGCGCCATCTAATGGCTTTAGTGTTGCAATCACGTCTTGAATTTGCTTCAGTCCCAAATTATTCTCTTCCAAAATACGAATGCGCTGCTTCATTAAAACATCGTAATCAGGAATATCACGGGTAGTGGCTTTTAGCGATTCTATGCCTGTCACTTTCGCAAATTCAATCCAAATTTCTGGAACCAAAACGCCTTCTAGATCTAGGCACGCAATCTCCACAACAACCTCCACAATAATTAATCGAAACAATCAAACCAATTTACCGCAGCGCTTTTATACAGTTGGCATCGCTGAAACTGGCTCTCACAAAAACAGGTGCAGCTAATAAAATGCCGACACTAGGTCGGCATTTTATTAGCTATCTATCTATAAACTTAAGGTCCAACCCAAACAAGCTTAGCTAAATTCGCTAGAGAAATAAGTGGGTTCGGAATGACGCCTATCACCAATATCAAGACTGCCGAAGCAAAAACAATTATACCGCCAGTCCGTTGGCCCCAATTCATTTTTGCATCAAAAGGAACGAGGTTCTTATTGGTGAGGAACATACTGATGATAGTTCGCAGGTAGAAATAGATACCTATGGATGAACCCAAGACCACAAAGGCCAAGGCAACCCAACCCCAGAAACCGGCATTTACCGCAGCTATCACAACGTAAATTTTACCAATAAACCCTGCTGTCAACGGAATGCCCGCTAAAGAAAAAAGTGCTAAGGTAAAAATTGACGCTAGCACAGGACGATGCCAAAACAAGCCGTGAAAATCTTCTAACGTATCAGCGTCGCGAGTTGCATCCGCAGTAGACATCAAGGTGACCGCACCAAAAGCGACTATCGCAGTCACGACGTAAATAGCTAGATAAGCAGCAAAACCTTCAATGCCATATTGGCCACCTCCCAGCAACACCAACGCAAACAAATAACCAAAATGCGCAATGGATGAGTAGCCCAACATACGCTTGATGTTGCTTTGCAGTAGTGCCAATAGATTCCCTATCAGCATCGAGAGACATGCGATCAAAATCAATGTGATTTTCGTCGTCTCGAAATTCATAACTTCTTTGGCTTCGATGACCACAAAGCGAACTAATACAGCAAATACGGCAACCTTAGCAGCAGTGGCTAAAAATGCACCCACAGGTGCTGGCGCACCTTCGTATACATCCGGAGTCCATAGATGGAATGGGGCCAGTGATAATTTGAACAAGAGTCCTATCATCATCATCATGCCACCAATGGTCACCATGAAACCCATAGTGCCGCCTACTTTAGCGCCAATTTCAGAGAAGGACAAAGTACCGAATTGCGCGTAAATAAGCGCCATACCAAATAACATCACAGCAGAAGCCGTAGCTGATAAGACCATGTATTTGATTGCTGCTTCTAAGGATCGGGCACGATCATAGGTGTAGGCAACCATGCCATAAAGTGCAATGGACATCATCTCTAAGCCAATAAATAAGGAGACCATATGGTGAGCCATGGTAAGCACTATTCCGCCCGCCGTCGCTATGGTAATTAACAGATATATTTCTTCGCGGTTGCGTTTAAATGATTCGACATAGGCGTTAGTTAAGGTTGTTGCCGCAAGGGCTGAAACGAGAATCAGCGCGCTAAAAAATAACGAAAAACCATCGACAACAAACAAAGGGGTGACAGTTTGTGGGATCAAGGATTTAGCTACAGCTTCAGGAAAAAGCGAATCTCCAAAGAACACATAGCCTGTTGAGAGGAGAGCTAAGTTCAAACCTATTACCGAAGCGGTAGCGTTCCACCAGTGATTGCGTTTTATCGCAATTGCAAGCATCACAAACACAGTCGTCGCAGCTGTGATCAACAGCGGTAAAAGCGCTTCAAGATTTTGTATCGTTAGAGTCATCACAACCTCACTGCGCAGCTGACAAAGTAGATTTCATTAATTGATCAATGCTATTCACAACGGCGGCCGATGTATCTAACACTGGCTGAGGATAAAGCCCCAACCATACCAATATGGCAATTAACGAGAACATCATGGACAGCTCACGCGCATTAAGCCCAGGGATAATATCATTGCTTTTCGGGCTACCGTGCAAAGCGCGCTGAACCATAATTAAAGAATAAACCGCAGATAACACCAAGCCGGTAGTCGCACACAAAGCAACGGGTTCGTTGACTTTAAAGGTGCCCACCAGAATTAATATTTCTCCCACAAAATTTCCCAATCCTGGTAAGCCGAGAGAGGCGGCGGCAAAGAACATAGCAATCGGTGGCCAACCTGACATTCGGGAGGATATGCCCCCCATTAATTTCAAATCGCGAGTTCTCAAGCGCTCATACAATTGACCGCAAAGAATGAAGAGCCCTGCTGCGGAAATACCGTGTGCCATCATCTGCATGACTGCACCCTGCAAGGCGATTGTATTGAATGAATAAATACCTATAAGTACAAAGCCCATATGGGAGATAGATGTATAAGCGATCAGGCGTTTGATATCATCTTGCCCGTAAGCCAAAACCGCACCATAAACTATGCCCACAACTCCTAGCCACATAGCCACAGGCGCAATGGCCTCTGAGGCATTAGGGAAAAACGGAATTGCAAAACGTAACATGCCGTAAGCAGCAGTTTTTAAGAGTATGCCGGCTAGATCCACTGAACCCGCTGTAGGCGCTTGTGAGTGAGCATCAGGCAACCAGCCATGAAACGGAACAATGGGGAATTTAACGGCGAACGCAATGAAGAAGCCAAGCATCAAAACAAACTCAAGATCTGCACTGAGTTTAGTATTGCGCAAGACTTCATAATCGAAGCTAATAACGCCGGTTTGCTGGGCGTTAATAAACACTAACCCGACTATAGCTAACAACAACAGCAACCCAGAAGACTGCGTATATATAAAGAACTTGGTCGCGGCTTCTACTCGACCCTTACCGTCAGCGGAGTTATGCCCCCAGAGCGCAACCAAGAAATACATGGGGATAAGCATCATTTCCCAGAAAAAGAAAAACAAAAACAGATCCATTGCTAGGAACACACCGACAACCGCACCTATGATCCACAACAAATTGAGATGGAAGAAGCCAATTTTCTTTTGCACTTCACTCCAAGAACACACCACAGCGAGCACACCCAAAAATGAAGTCAAGAGCAACATCAATAATGAGAGGCCATCAAGAGCTAAATGGAAACTAATACCAAAACGGGGTATCCAATCAACTTGAAGTTCTTCCACCCAGACGCTGCTGCCAGCGCTTAGGTTGCTGAGTGAATAATCGTGAGTTAACCAAAGCTTTAGCGTTAACGCGAATAGCAAAAACATACTGACAAGCGAAATCCAACGCGGCGATTTTGAGCCGAGAAGTTCAGCAAGCCATGAAAAAAAACCACCAATAAAGGGGATGAGTATGAGCCAGGTAAGCATCTTTCTCTGGTTCCTTAAAGTATTACAACAAAACGAGCGCAGCGAGGATAATGACAACACCCGCCGCAATGGTAGCAGCATACCAACGTACGCTGCCGGTTTGAGTAGCACTCAATAGCCGATGAACCTGCTGAATACCGGCAGGAATCAAATTGAATGACTTATCAACAGGATCTTTACGAAGCAATTGCGTGAGGAATAGAAAAGGCTTCACGAACAGATGATCGTATAACCAATCAAAACCCCAAGCAGCAAACCAAAATTTCGTTAGAATTTTCCCTACAAAAGAGGAAGAAATAGTTCTCACCACTTTGGAATCGCCAAGAAATAGCAATGCGGCGAGTAAAATACCAAACACTGCGATACTGCCAGAAACCCATTCTATCTTATGCTTCATGGCTGCTTCTCCGGCCTCGCTAATCGGTAACACGCCCTCAAGTGGCGGATGAATCAGCGCACCAACCCCCGTAGATAACACCAATAGAATCGACAGAGGAATCCAATAGGTAGCGCCATGAAGCCCGTGCACTTCGATTTTAGATTTGCCATGGAAAGCAATAAAGATAAGACGGAAGGTATAGATTGATGTCAGGAAGGCACCCAACAAACCTGCATAGAAAAACTCCATGTGGTGAGTTGTAAACTCCTGCCAGAGAATCTCATCTTTAGAGTAAAAGCCAGCCGTCAAGAAAGGAAGTGCACACAGAGCACCACCCCCGACGATAAAGCACAGATATACAAAAGGAATTTTTTTCCGGAGGCCGCCCATATTGAAAATATTTTGCTCATGGTGACATGCGAGTATGACCGCACCGGATGACAAAAAGAGCAACGCTTTAAAAAACGCATGAGTCATCAGATGAAAAATGGCCGGTGCATAGGCCTTCACACCTAAAGCCAAAAACATGTAGCCAATTTGGCTCATAGTTGAATAGGCAAGAATGCGTTTAATGTCGGTTTGTACTAAAGCCGCAAAGCCGGCCAACAAGAGTGTAATAGCACCAATCGCACTCACTAAATAGAGTATGTCGGGAGCCAATTCAAACAATGGATGCACACGAGCAATTAAATATACGCCGGCAGTCACCATGGTAGCTGCGTGGATTAATGCAGAGACAGGTGTAGGGCCTGCCATCGCATCGGCCAACCATGTTTGCAAAGGTAACTGGGCTGATTTACCTACAGCGCCGCCCAACAACATCAGCGTTACAAATGTGATTGTGGCCGAACCAGCAACAAAGACGGTTGGTGCGGCTGCAACAATTTCATGAATATTTAAGCTGCCGGTGTTCTTGTAGATCAAAAACAGCCCGACCGCTAAGAAAGCGTCACCGACTCGGGTGACGACGAAGGCTTTGCGTGCTGCCGCCCCATTAGCCGGATCACGATAGTAGTAGCCGATAAGCAAATAGGAACAGAGCCCCACACCTTCCCAACCAAAATACAGAGACACCAAATTGTCGCCGAGTACTAACAAAACCATACTGGCAAGGAATAAATTCATGTAGGAAAAGAAACGTGCGTAGTCATCATCACCGCGCATGTACCAAGACGCAAAAACGTGAATAAGAAAACCAACACCGGTGATAACTCCCAACATGGTCAACGAAAGACCATCAAGGAGTAAATTAAACGAAGGAGCAAACGCTTTTCCACCAGCGCTGCTGTCAGCAACGCTCACCCAAGTCCATAGAGGCTGAATAAATTCGCCTGACTGTGGTTTATTTTGAAGAAAATCATAACCTGCAAAAAATGCGAATAGGGCTGCTAATCCTACCGAGCCGACACCAATAATCGCAGCAACATTTTCTGATAATCTCTTCCGTAATGACACTAACAGAAGAAATCCTAGAAGAGGGAAAAGAATAGTTAGATAGAGTTGGTTCATCCGCGCATCTCACTTGCTGCATCAACGTCCAAAGACTGGTAACGGCGATATAGTTGGATAACAATTGCTAGGCCGATGGCAGCTTCAGAAGCAGCCAATGTCAAAATAAAGATAAACATGATTTGGCCGTCAGGCTGAACCCACCGGCTACCGGCGACAACAAAAGCAAGCGCTGCAGCATTCATCATGATTTCAATACTCATCAGCACAAACAATAAGTTGCGGCGAATCAGCACACCCACTAACCCGACTACAAAAAGCATGCCCGCAATTATGAGCCCGTGTTCCATAGGTAGATTATTTAACATCTGTCGACTCCTGATCATCTTTATCGGCATCGCGCCCTAAATGCCAAGCAGCCACCATAGCTGCAAGTAGGAGCATCGAAGCCAACTCCACAGCAAGAACGTAGGGCCCGAACAGTGCTATACCAACCTCTTTGGGTGAAACCGTCTTTAGTGCCAAGGGTGTATGCAAATCAGGTTGAATCGTGATAATTAACTCTACCAATAGAACCAAGGATAAAAACGAAGGCCCAATCCAAGCTTTTGGTTTAAGCCATTTTTTCTCTTGGTCATCTACAGCAGCACCGAGATTGAGAATCATCACAACGAACACGAAGAGCACCATAATGGCACCCGCATAAACAATCATTTCTAAAGCGGCCGCAAAGGGCGCACCTAAAACAAAAAATATCATCGCTACTGCGAGCAGCGATACAACCAAATACAGCAACGCATGTACAGGGTTGGTATTGGTAATCACTCTAACCGAAGCAACCAATGCAATCGCAGCGGCGATATAAAACGCTAATGCAGTTCCCACATCTTTATCCTGTGCTTGTTAGTATTAGGGTAGAAGGCTCTTCACATTTACTGGTTCTGCTTCATTTTGTGCAGAGCCTTTGGGCTTGCCAGCTATTGCCAAACCTGAAACGCGATAGAAGTTATAGTCTGGGTATTTACCCGGGCCAGAAATCAATAAGTTTTCTTTTTCATACACCAAATTTTGGCGTTTGAATTCAGCCATCTCAAAATCAGGTGTCAGCTGAA
>JACCDR010007537.1_pt1 | contig 11893 bp, 9 predicted proteins | sample 7446431 | NCBI WGS metagenome assembly JACCDR01 (sample SAMN15323443, study PRJNA562643) | freshwater metagenome | isolation source: river surface water | place: USA:Blue River Watershed | collected 2017-08-17
GGCTGTGCAGGCCGATCATCAGCACCACCATCACCGCGCCGCGCCGTGCGATGCCGTCGTCGCCATCGAGGCGCCAGGCGCGCCAGGCGGCGAGGCCGAACGCGCCCAGCAGCAGCGCCATCACCGCCAGCGCCAGCGGCAGCCCGAGCTCGGCCGCCAGGTGCAGCGGCAGGTTGTGCGCGTGGTCGAAGAACGCGGTGGGCCGCGTGGCCGAGGGGGTCAGCGTCCAGGCGCGGTTGAACTCGCCCCAGCCGACGCCGAGCCAGGGGTGCTCGCGGATCAGCGCCAGCGTGTCGGCCCAGATCGCGAAGCGCGAGCTTGAGATGTCGGTCTCGGCCAGGCGCGCGGCGCCGCCAAACACCTGCTGCGTGCGCGCCGACCACTGCGCCATCGCCCACCAGCCGAGGGCGTACACCAGCGGCGCGGCCAGCAGCAGCGCGCGTGCGGCGCGCGTGGCACGGCGGTCGACCAGGCCCCACAGCGCCAGCAGCAGCAAGCTCACCAGGCCGGTGCGCGAGGCCGTCAGCACCACCGCGAACACCATCGCCGCCAGCAGCGGCGCGCCCAGGCTCCACGGCAGCCGGCGCAGCTGCACCAGCACGATGGTGGCGATGCAGCCCCACATCAGCAGGCTGCTCAGGTGGTTGGGCTGCCGCAGGTTGCCGACCGCGCGGCCGACGAGGCCCGAGGCGGCGATCCACTGCCCATCGGCCCAGCCCGGCGCGAACACCTGCACCAGCGCGATGGCGGTGTTGAGCAGCCCGGCCAGCGCCCAACCCCAGCAGAACAGCACGAACGCATCGCCGGCCGCCGACGCGCCGCCGCCCGAGGCCGAGCGCCCGGCCTGCACCATCAGCAGCGCCGCGGCCAGCGTGGCCAGCGCCGCGAGGGCCATCGTCGACGGCAACGAGCCCAGGCCCCACGACAGCAGCACGCCCGCCATCAGCAGCAGCACGGCGACCTCGGGTGCGCCCAGGCGCAGCCGCACGGCCACCGGCGCGGTGGCGAGCACAAAGGCCGCCCACAGGCCGAAGGCCAGGGCCTGGTTCAGGAACGTGGGCGAGGGGGCGAGGTTGTACGCCAGCAGCGTGGGCAGCGTGGCGGCGGCCAGGGTCAGGGCCCAGACGAACAGCCTGTTGCCCGCGCCGGTCCCGGCGTCTGCGCGGGGCGCAACATCAATCATCGGCTTCGTGATCCAGGGTCACAGCAGAGCCGGCATTCTGAGGGCTGGGCCCGTGCCAGCCGGCCCACCGGGCCCTGGGCCACGGCCAGGCGCTGGCTACACTGCCCCGGTTCCGGAAGCCGCGCCCCGCATGCCCGACCCCCGCCCCCAGCGAGTTGCCATCGTCCACGAGTGGCTGGTCGACCGCGCCGGCTCGGAGCGCGTGCTGGAGCAGATCCTGGCGCTGTTTCCCGACGCCACGCTGTACACGCTGATCGACCGCATGCCCGCGGCGGACCGCGCGCGCTTTCCAAGCCGCCGCACGGTGACCTCGTTCCTGGACCGCTGGCCGGGCATCACGCGCTACTTCACGCGCACCCTGCCGCTGATGCCGCTGGCGATGCAGCAGTTCGACCTCAGCGGCCACGATCTCGTGATCTCCAGCAGCCACACCGTGGCCAAGGGCGTGATCGTTCCGCCGGATGCGCTGCACCTGTGCTACTGCCATTCGCCGATGCGCTATGTCTGGGACATGCAGGGTGTCTACCTGGCCCAGGAACGGCTCGACCGGGGGCTCAAGGGCTGGCTGGCCCGGGTGCTGCTGCACCGGCTGCGCTTGTGGGACATGGCCAGCCACCATGGCGCCGACCAGATCGCGGCCAACTCGCACTTCGTGCGCCTGCGCATCCGCAAGGCGTGGCGGCGCGAGGCCGAGGTCATCCATCCGCCGGTCGACCTGGCCGCGGCCACCTTGGCACCCCCCGCGCGCGAGCCGCGGCAGCTCGTCACGGTCGGGCGCCTGATGCCCTACAAGAACGTGGCGCTGATCATCGACGCGATGCGCCTGCTGCCGGACTGGCGCCTGACGGTGATCGGCGACGGCCCCCAGCGGCGGCAGCTGCAGGCGCAGGCGCCGGCCAACGTGCAGTTCGCCGGTGCAGTGGCCGAGGCCGACAAGCAGGCCTGGCTCGCGCGGGCCGCGGCCTTCGTGTTCGCGGCGGTCGAGGACTTCGGCATCGCGCCGGCCGAGGCGCTGGCGGCCGGCACGCCGGTGGTCGCGCTGGCCCGCGGCGGCGCGCTCGACTACCTCGTGCACCAGCACAACGCCCTGCTTTTTGACGAAGCCACGCCGCAGGCGCTGGCCGAGGCGGTGCGCGCCACCGAGCCGCTCTGGCAGGACGACACGGCCTTGTCCCAGCGCTGCCGCGACAGCGTGGCACACCTCGGCGAGGCGCGGTTTCGCGAAGCCTTCGCCGCGTGGGTGGACCGCCACTGGCAGGACTGGCGCCAGGGCCTGGCGACGCCACGCTGATGCCGGCGATGGAGCCAGGGCCGGGCGCGACACCGCCGCTGCGGGTGCTGATCGTCAGCGAGATGTCACCACCCCATGCCGTGGGGGGTGGCGAGACGCGCTATGCCCTGTTGGCGCGCGAGCTGGTGCGCAGGGGCCATCGGGTGCGTTGGTTGTCGATGCGACAGCGGGCCTGCGCCGACCACGAGCTGATTGACGGCGTCGAGCACTGGCACGCCGGCCCGCGCATCAGCGATCCACCGCTGCGGCCCCTGTGGGCCAAGCTGCGCTTCATGCTCACGGTGCTGCTGCACCTGCTGCGCCACCGCTACGACATCGTCGACTGCCAGACCTACGCGCCATTGCCCGCGGCGTGGCTGGCGGCCCGGCTGCGGCGCCAGCCGCTGGTGGCCACCATCCACGACACCGCAGCGGCGCAGCCCGGGGCCGACCAGTGGCTGTCGAGCCTGGATGCGCGGCTGGCCGGCCTCGTCGAGACGCGCCTGTACCGGCTTGGCTACGACCGCGTGCTCACGGTCAGTCACGCGGTGCGCGAGGCCCTGGTCACGCGCCATGGCCTGCCAGAGTCGCGGGTGCACGTCGTCGCCAACGGCATCGACACCGAGGCCATCGCGGCCACGCCGGCGGCGGCCGACCAGACCGACCTGATCTTTGTCGGCCGCCTGGTGCCGCACAAGCACCCCGAGCACGTGCTCGAACTGCTGGCCTTGCTGAACGAGCGCCGTCGCGCGAGCGGGCGGGCGGCGCTGCGGCTGAAGATCGTCGGCGCCGGCCCGCTGGCGCCGGCCCTGCGGGCGCGGGCCACGGCGTTGGGGCTGGCAGCCCAGCTGAGCTTCGTGGGCGAATTGCCCAGCCAGGCCGATGTCTGGGCGCAGCTGCGCGCCGCCCGCGTGCTGGTGCTGCCGTCCACGCGCGAGGGCTTCGGCCTCGTGCTGGCCGAGGCGCTGGCGGCGGGCGCGGCCGTGGCCGCGTACGACATCCCGGCGTTGCACGAGACGCTGGGGCCTGATCTGCTCGACTGCCTGGCGCCGTGCGGCGACGTGGCCGCACTGGCCGACCGGGTGCAGGGGCTGCTCGACGACGGGCCGCGCTTCGCGCGGGTGGTCCAGGCCGGACGGCAGCGTGTGCAGGCCTTGTACGGCAGCGCGCGGTTTGCGCAAGGCGCGCTGGCGGTGTACGGCGCGGCGATGGCGCTGCACCGCCAGCCCCGGGGCGGGCGCCGGACCGGGCCCTGAGAGATGCCGAGCCCAGGTCAGGCCCGGGCTCGTTCGATGGCCGCCAGCAGGGCCAGCCCACAGCGCACGCGCCGTTGCCGACCCCTCTCCAGCAGCGTCGCGGCCGTCGGTGGTGGCGCCGGGCCCTGACGGCAGCGCGCCTGCATCGCCGCCGCCAGTGCGGCCGCCTGGCCCACGGGGAAGAAGCTGACCTCGGGCTCGTCGAGCTCGCGATTGACGGCGATGTCGCTCACCAGCGCCGGCACGCCCAGCGCCACCGCGTCGTAGACGGCACCCCCGCCGGGCCCGCCTTCGCAGCGCGTGGGCTGCAGCACCGCCAGCGCGCCCCGCATGAGGCCGATCTGTTCGCGCTTGGGCACCAGGCCCAGCACGTGCACACGATCGACCACACCCCGCGCGCGGACCAGGTCCATCAATTCGGACATCAGGTTCGGTTGCCGCGGATCGGTCGTGGCGCCGGTGCACACCAGCTGCACGTCGGGCTGCGAGGCCGCCAGCTCGGCGAAGGCGAGAAAGGCGGTGCGGTGGTCCTTGTGCGCCCAGAACTGGTTGCACACGATGAAGTAGGGTTTGTCCAGCCGGTGACGTGCCTGCGTGGCCGCGACGTCCAGATCCAGCCAGGCCGGCGCGGGCGCAGCGCCAAAGGGCAGGGGCACGATCTGCGCCGGGGCCTGCGGCCGGAAGCGGCGTGCGTCGTCTTCGACGGCGCGGGCGTTGGCGATCACGACGCGGGCGGTGTCGAGCAGCCGAGCGAACTGCCGGTCGCGCCGCTGGCGATCGGCGGGGCTGAACAGCTGCGGCAGGTGATGGTGCTGGAAGTCGTACAGGTAGCCCACCCAGGCCAGGCCGGCGTCGGACGGCAGCGGCTCGAAGGTCGGCAGCACGACGTCCAGCGACAGCCGTTGCCAGGCCTGCCGCAAGGACGGCGTCCCTTCGTCGATGAGGTGCACGCGGACCTCGCCGCCGGTGTCGGAAACCGACTCGAGGATGTGCGCCCGCGACGGTGCATGCGCCAGCGCCGCCGGTCGGCCCAGGGCGCGGGCCAGCAGCGCCCGCACCTGCCGCGCCCCCTGGCGGGCCGCGGCCCGCGGGCCGCTGAGCGGCAACAGCAGATGCAGTTCCACCGGCGCGCCGGTGGCGTGCAGGCTCGCGCACACCAGCCGGATGAAATCCAGCCCGCCACCCCAGTCGATGAAACCCCGCCCCAGGATACCGATGCGCATCACGTCATCGGCCGCGCCGGGACACCGACATAGACACCCGCCGTGTCGATGGGCCGGGCCACCACGGCGCCGGCGCCGATCACGGACTCCGAGGCGATGCGCAGCCCCTCCAGCACCTGGCAACCCGTGCCCAGCAAACAGGCATCGCCCAGCCTGATGCCGCCAGAGAGGTTGCAGCCCGGGTTGACCACGTTGAACGAGCCGATCACCGCGTCATGCCCCACCGTGCTGTTGAGGTTGAAGACGTTGAAGTCGCCGATCTCGATGTCGCAGGTGAGCACCACACCGCGGGTGACCACGTTTCCCACGCCGAGGCGGACATGATCCGGGTTGAGGGCGGCCAGCGGATGGACGAGGTTGGGCAGCCCCAGCCGCGGCAGCGCGCGCAGACGCGCGGCGATCGCCCGGCGCGTGGCAGGGCGGCCGATGCCGATGGCGACATCGGCCTCGGTCGCCAGGCCGGCCAGCACGGCATCGGTGGCCGTGACGGCGCCAAAGGGCATGGGTCGGCCGATGTCGCTCTCGTGCTCGGCGAGGTACTCGATCGCGTGCCAGCGTCGGGGGCCCGCCACGTTGATGTCATGCGCCAGCTGGCCGACCTCCTTGGCGAAACCCGAGGTGCCGATGACGTAGAGCGTGCGGCTCACGCCGGGGCCCCGTAGAAGCTGGCGATCGTCGAGCCGATGTGCTGCAGCTGCGGCTCACTCAGCCCGGGCCAGCTCGGCAGGTTGATGCCGCGCCAGGCCAGGTCTTCGGCCACGGCGTGCTTGCGATAGCTGCGCGCGTACATCGGCATCGTGTGCACGGGGTAGAAGACGGGGCGTGTCTCCACGCCCGCGGCTGCCAGACGCTGGCGCAGCGGATCGCGCTGTTCGGGCCGCTCGACCAGCAGCGAGCACATCCAGAAGCTGTGCACGGTGTCGGCGGCTTCGCCGTGCAGGGCCACGGGCAGGCCGCGCAGCAGCTCGGCATAACGCCCGGCCAGTGCGCGCTTGCGCGCCAGGAAGTCATCGGCGCGCTCCAGCTGGGCCAGGCCGATGGCCGCGGCGATGTTGGTCATGCGGTAGTTGTAGCCGACGACGTCGTGCCAGTACTCGCGGTGGCTGGCCAGCCCCTGGCCCCGGAAGTGGCGCGCACGCTCGATCAGCGTCTTGTCGTTGCTGACGACCATGCCGCCTTCGCCGGCCGTGATGGTCTTGTTGCCGTAGAAGCTTAACATCGCGATGTCGCCGAAGGTGCCGACATGCCGCCCCTTGTAGAACGTGCCCAAGGCCTCGGCGCAGTCCTCGACCACGAACAGCCGATGCTCGCGGGCAAGGGTCATCAGCTCGTCCATCGGGCAGGCCTGGCCGTACAGGTGCACCGGCAGGAGCGCCCGCGTGCGCGGCGTGATGCTGCGCCGCACGTCGTCGGGGTCCATCTGCCAGGTGTCGCGCAGCGAGTCGACGAACACCGGCGTCGCGCCGGTGTAGCTGATGGCGTTGGCCGACGCGACATAGGTGAGCGTCGGCACGATCACCTCGTCGCCAGGGCCGATGCCCAGCGCCAGCAGCGCCAGGTGCAGCGCCAGCGTGCCGTTGCACACCGAGCTGGCGTGAAGGGCCCCGATGCGCTGCGCGAACGCGGCTTCGAACTCGCCGACGAAACGGCCTTTCGAGGAGATCCACGAGGTGTCCAGGCACTCGTTGACGTAGCGCTTCTCGTTGCCGCCCAAGTCGGGCTGGTAGATCGGGATGGTGTAGGTCACGGCATGGGCCTTGATGGGGTGGCCAGCAGACGCCGGATCAGGAACACCTGGCCCGGCACGGAAACAAGCACATACGCCAGCAGCGTGGACAGCACGGCGCCAGCCGGTCCCAGCAGCGGGGTGGCCCACCACTTGCCGGCCACCGCCAGTATCGCCATCGTGGCCGCCAGCGCGAGCTGGATGCGGATGAGGTTGACGCCGTTGAGCAGCGCCGCGCAGACGGCGCCCAGCGCCTCGACGATCGTCCAGGCACCCAGCAGCGCCAGCAGCAGCGGCCCCGGCGCGGCCTGCGCGCCGAGCGGGTGCACGGCCCAGCCGGGCAGCAGCAGCTGCAGCAGCAGCACCGCGCCCAGCGTCGTCAGACCCGCCGCCAGCAGGGCCCGCCGGAGGGTGCGGCGCATCCAGGCGACGTCCTGGCGCTGCCAGGCATCGCCGAAGGCCGGCCACAGCCCGGCCAGCGCGGTGACGACGCCGGCGCCCACCAGCAGGTAGATGCGTTGCACCACCGCGTAGTCGCCATAGACCTCGGCACCCAGCCGTTGCGTGACGATCAAGGCATCGGACTGGAACGCCGCGGCGGCGGCCAGCTGCAGGCCGAAGAAGGCCGCGCCTTCGACCAGCAGGCCCTCCAGGCGCCGCGGCGTGCGCAGGGCGCTCAGCGGTCGCGGCCGCGGCAGGCCCCGCCGCCGCAGCCACCACAGCGCGCTCGCGGCCTGCACCAGCAGCGACACACCCTGGGTGGCCAGCACGAGCCCCGGCAGGCCACCCCCGTGATGCAGCACCAGCGGCACGGCGGCCAGGCTCAGCACCGAGCTCACGAGCTGCGTCCATCCGGCCCATTGGCCATCCTGCGCGCCCAGTTGCAGCTTCTGGCCCAGCGCCGCCGGCAGGCCAAGCGCAAAGATCACCACGAACAGCGCCAGGGCGGTGTCGACCTCGGCCCGGTTGCCCGGCGCGATGGGCCCGGCGATGACCGACGGCACGGGAGCCAGCGCCGCCCAGGCGGCCGCCAGCGCCAGCAGCAGCAGCCCGAGAACGATCGTGCAGGCCACTGCGGCATCGACGGTGGCGCTCACCTGCCGACGTCGAAGGTCGTCGTCGCCGCCGACGGCGAGCGCGGCGGTGACCCGGTTGAGCGCCGCGTTTCCGACGCCCAGATCGGCAAAGGCGAACAACGTGGCCCAGGCGGTCAGCATCATCCAGACGCCGAATCGCTCCGGACCCAGCACCTCGCGCGCCATCGGTGCGTACACCAGCACCACGAGGGCGCCGCCGAGCCGGCCCAGCACGCCAAAGACCCCGGCCGCCGCGGCATGGCGCGTGCGGGCGTCGATGCGCTGCCAGGCGCGCCCCACAGCCGTGACGGCGCCGCGGCTCATGCCGCGTCCGACCCCCGCCGCCAGCGAGCCAGGCGCGGACGCACGACGCTGCGCACGAACATCTTGGACTGGTGCAGCAGCTCGACACCGACGCGGCCCAGTCCCTGCTCGAGCTGGCAGTCCCGCACCTCCATGAAGCCGCGCAGAGGCTCGCGGTCGCTCAGGCCACCACCGCGAAAGACCACCAGCTCTTCGTCGATGTGGTGCAGGCGGGCGCCGGCCCGCAAGGCGCGCAGCACGAAGTCGTAGTCCATGGCGACGCGCCAGCGCAGGTCGAAGCCGCCGATGCGCTGGTACAGCGAGCGCGCGACAAAGGTCGCCGGGTGCACGACCGGCGTGCCGATGCGCACGGTCCAGCGCGGCCAGGGCCAGGGCCGGCGCACCGAGTGGCGCTCGCCATCGATGCGCTGCGCGTTGCCGTGCACGATCTCGACGCCCGGGTGGGCGGCAAAGCCCGCGACGACCTTGCCCAGGGCTCCCGGCAGCAGATGGTCGTCGGCGTTCAGGATGCCGACGATGTCGCCCTCGGCGCGTGCCAGGGCCTTGTTCCAGGCGTCCGAGATGCCCCGGTCGGGCTCGCGGATCAGCAGGTCCACCCGCGGCAGGAAGGGCTCGACATGGGCAAAGCACGCCGGCCGCGAGCCGCCATCGACGACGATGAGCTGCAGGTTCGGATAGGCCTGCGAGAGGATGCTCGACAGCGTGTCGCGCACCTCGGGGCCGGGGTTCAGGGCCGCGGTGATCATCGTCAGCCGGGGTGCTGACCGGGGCGAAGGCGTGTGCATGGCTCAGTCGCGCTCCCAGGGCGGCTGGTAGCGCCCGGGCAGTTTGCGGCAAGGCACCTCAAAGCGTCCGGCCATCACGTCATCGACCGAGCCCAGGCGCGTGGCGTTGAGCGAGCGGAAGTAGCGGAAGTGCAGAAGCTGGGTCTCCAGATCGATGTGGATGCGCGTGTCGGTGGCCACGTAGTGCCGCGTCATCTGGCCATCGGCGCGGGTGTCGGTGCCGCCGCCGGGCGGAAAGAACCGCGGGCACTCGCGTTCCACGCGCTCGAACACCGGTGCCAGGCGTCGCCGGTCGGCCAGGTCTTCCTGGACCAGCTCGATCGGCGCGTCGGCCTTCACCACCGGGCAGGCCATGAAGCCCGGCTGAGGCGCGCCCGCTTCGGGCTCGCCCGGCGGGCCCATGACCATGCGCGAGCGCAGGAGTTCGCATCGTTGCGGCCCCAGCGTCAGGCCCTGCACGGCCAGCGAGCGCGACAGCAGGTCGAGCACGGCCGGGCTCGGCGGCAATGGCGCTGCGTCAGGGCGCGGGATCACCGGCACGATCACGTACTTGGGCAGGGGCGCCTCCAGCAGCGGCTGCAGCCGCGCATGCTCCGGCAAGCCGGGTTCGATGCGCCGCTGCCCGGCGATGTTGGCCCATCGCGACTGCGGGTGGAACAGCGGCACCAGGATCGAGTACGAGATGCCGCTGATGGTGAGGAACACCGCCGGCTGCTCGCGCAAGGCCGAGGGCGCCAGGTCGAGCGGCGGGCCGTCACGCAGCTGCACCAGGCCCCAGGGATTGGGCCGGTGGTTCAGCTGCACCGTGTAGAGCTGGGCCACAACCACCGCGACCAGTGCCAGCGCCTTGAACGGCCGAGTGCCCGGCAACCATCGCCAGGCCAGCAGCAGCACCGGGCCGATCAGCAGGAGGCCGGCCGCGAAGTAGCGACCGTTGCCGATGGCGAAGGTCCAGATGTAGAGCATCACCAGCAGCGACAGCACGGCCCGCGCCTGCACCCCCGACAAGCCCAGCCGCCCCCGCGCGGCCACCACGCCGACTGCGCCGAACAGCAGCGCTGCCGCAAACCGCCAGTCCGGCGCCGCACCCTCCACGTAGAGGCCGGCGGCCGGATCGACCATCAGCAGCGGCCTGGCCAGACCCTCCAGCCAGTCGTCAGGCTTGAATCGCAGCACGGTTCACCCGCTTTCGGCGAACCAGGCGCCGAAGTAGGGGTAGAAGGGATTGCCGGTGTGCTGCAGCAGCTGCCAGCCCCACGGGCCATAGGCCAGCGCCAGCCCCAGGCCGAAAGCCGCCGCCATGACGACGGCACGGCGCAGGTTCTCGGCCACGGGGCCCGGCCGCCACCACCACAGAAGAAGCAGTGGCAGGAAGAGACCATTGGACAGCTTGAACGCGACGCCAACCCCCAGCAAGGCCGCGCCGCCGGCCGCCGCAGCCAGGCCGTGCCCGGGTTGCATCCACACGGCGATCGCCCACAGCACCGGCACGGCGGCCAGCAGGTCGTTGGCCGTCGTCTGCAGGGCCGCCACGATGACCAGACTGAGCATGGCCAGAAGGCAGGCCACGGCCCGCTCGAGCCAGGGCGCAAAGACGGCGCCGGACTCGGGCAACAGACGCAGGGCGATCAGCCACAGCGGCGGCAACAGCACCAGGGCCTGCGCAGCGGCCCAGAGGGTGGCGACCATGGGCGCGCCCAGGCCTGCGGCGGCCAGCTTGTACACGGGCCAGTAGAGGTAGGGATACTGGTAGCTCTGATAGCTGGCCGCCATGACATCCAGATGCCAGCGAGGCTGCTCGGCCACCAGCCCGAGGTAGACATGGTGGTTCAGCGCGTCCCAGCTCCAACCTTGCTCGCCGCCCAGCCACTGCAACGCGGCTGCGAGCAGCGCGGCCAGGGCCGTCAGCGCGGCCAGTTCCACCCCGTGGGCGCGACTCAAGGCTCCGTTTCCCGGAACGACGGCCGGCCACTCTCACTTGCGGGCGCGCGGCGACTGGAGTCGAACGCGGCGCGCTGGGCGGCAAAGAACACCGCCGCCAGCAGCGTCTGCGAGCCGATGATCAGGAGCGCAACGCCCGGGATGATCTGGCGCATGGCGATCTCGGGATTCAGCGGCCCGTAGCCGGCGCGGCTCCATTGCCATGTGAACGACAGGCAGACGACGAGGCCCACCATCGCCATCGCGGCACCGATGAGTGGCGGCCAAGGCCCTTGGGCCCACTGGGCCAGAGCGCGTTCGCCGGGGTGTGGGGTGTCCAGGCGCGCCTCGTGGCGGGCCAGCACGGCGGCGGCGGCGAACAGCAGCGTCTGGTAGCCCAGCACCATCACGGCCGAGGCGATCAGCTGGGTGTGGATGCCCACGGGCCAACCACTCTCCGCCGCCCCGGGCCAGTGGCTGTAGCCCAGCTGCAGCAGCCCGAGCAGGGCCAGGCCGATGCCGGGGTAGATGAACAACCAACGCGGCGAGTACAACAGCAGGTAGCGCAGGTGGCGCCAGCCGTCGCGCCACGTGTTCAGGTGCGGCGGCCGCCCACGCCCGTCCTTGACGAGCGTTGTCGGCACCTCGGCCACACGCAGGCGGGCCTGCAGGGCCTTGACGATCATCTCGCTGGCGAACTCCATGCCTGGGGTCACCAGGTGCAGGTTGCGGATCGATTCGCGGCGGAAGCCCCGCAACCCGCAGTGGAAGTCGCGCAGCGGGCCGCCGAAGAATCGGCGCCCGAGGTAACTGAGCACCGGGTTGCCCAGGTAGCGGTGCAGCCAGGGCATGGCATCCGGCGCGATGCCACCGCGGAAGCGGTTGCCCACCACAAGCTCCTGCCCCTGCCGCAAGGCCGCGAGGAATGCGTCGAGCCGGCTGAAGTCGTAGCTGTCGTCGGCGTCGCCCATGATGACGAAGCCGCCGCGCGCTGCCTCGATGCCGGCACGCAGCGCCGCGCCGTAGCCGCGCACGGGCACGTCAATGACGCGTGCGCCGAGGCGCCGCGCCAGGGCCTGCGAGCCGTCGGTCGAGCCGTTGTCGGCGATCAGGACTTCGCCTTCCACCCC
>JACCDR010873309.1_pt1 | contig 11892 bp, 4 predicted proteins | sample 7446431 | NCBI WGS metagenome assembly JACCDR01 (sample SAMN15323443, study PRJNA562643) | freshwater metagenome | isolation source: river surface water | place: USA:Blue River Watershed | collected 2017-08-17
ACATCGCCGGCGTCACGGACCAGCTTCAGCGTCACCTGCCCGAGTTGGCGAGCAACCACGAGACAGTGCGCAGCATCACCGCGTGGCCTTGGATAGTTAAGCTCAACTTGAACGCGCATTAGAATCATGTCCGGGTCCGAGAAGTAGATCGAGAACGAAACCTTGTAGTCCTCGAGTTCTACTGCAAGTCCCGCAGCTTGCAGGTGCATGAACCATGTACGGAGCCCAAATGCCGACATTCGTAGGGCGATTGTTGCTTGGTTCGGCAGCGGCTCCCTAGCCCTGGCGCCAAACCCGAATGAACTCGGTCGCCCTGCTGTAGCCGCCGTCGTATTCAGCCGCCTTGATCTCGGCGTACAGAGCCTTGGGCGTACGTCGCTCCTGCCTGGGTCGCCGTGCCAGTACCTCGGCGGGCGATCTACCTCGCCATGCAAACACTTCGAAACCGTATTGCGCGAAAGCCCAATGATGTGCGCGATCTCGCGCTCATACTTCTTCCTCCGGACATACAAACGCCAGCCAATACGAATCATATCCGTGGTGATCACTCCTGGTCCCCTGTTGCACAAAGAGGCTGCAGGGTAAGTTGTTAACCTGGCTCAGTTTTGGATCGGCACAATCCTCAAAAGGGGCTCAGTTTTCGGTCGGTGTCAACATTCAAGGAAAATGGCGAGTCAGGTTTGGTTAGAACTCAACATCAGTTCAGGTTCAGAATGCAAAAGCCGCCCACGCTTGCGCGAGGGCAGCTTTGTTCAAGCAATGGCCAGCGCCTCCAATTGGCGCTGACCAACCCGGTTCGATCAGAACTGGTATGAGGCGCGCAGGTAGTACTTGCGGCCGGTCGGGTCGGTAAACCGCGGGTCGTAGTTGGCCTGGAACACCTCGCCTTGGTTCGAGTACGGCGGGTCGGTGTCGGCCAAGTTGTTGATGCCGAAGGTCAGGTTCAGGCTCTTCATCGCCGCCCATGACACGTAAGCGTCGGTGGTCTGGTACGGCGTCACCTTGTTCGACGGGTCTTGGTCGGTGTAGCCACTCTTGTAGCGCGCCACGCCGCCGATCGTCCAGTCGCTCAAAGTCCATGCAGCCGACACCGCGTGTTGCATGCGGAAGATCGGGCCCGTACCCACATAACGACCCACTTTCTGGTTGAACGGGCCACCGATGTAGTCCTGGTACTCGTACTTGGTGATGTAGGTGCCGTTCAGGCCCAGTTGCAGGCGGCCCATCGAGCCCAGGTTACGGCGGATGGCCAGGCTAAAGTCAACACCGTTCGTGTTGGTGTCGCCCAGGTTCTGCTGACGCAGGTCCAGAAAGCCGCAGCTGCCGCCAGGGCAAGACGTCCCGTCGGTCGACAGGTCGCCGGCGGCATTGCGCTTGATGTACTGCCCGAACGTGGCTGTGTCACCCAACACCGTCGTTTCCGACAGTGCATCGATGGCGTTCGTCAGCTTCACCGACCAGAGGTCGAACCCCAGCGTGACGCCCGGCGTGGGCTCCAGCACGATACCGATGTTCCAGTTCTTCGATTCCTCGGGTTGCAAGTTGGTGTTGCCGCCTGTCAGCCGCTGGAATTGCACATTGCAGACCAGCGCGCGTGACTTGCCAGGCACCACGACACCGCCGGGGCAGTACAGCGGATCGTTAACCGTACCCGTGTTGGTGTAGGACTGCACCGCGTTAAGTTCATAAAGCGAGGGTGCACGGAATCCAGTGGAGTAACTGGCACGCACCAGCAACTGATCAAACGGCTTGTAGCGCACTGAAAACTTCGGGTTGACGGTGTCACCAAAGTCGTCGTAACGGTCGTAGCGAACGGCAGCGGTCAGATCCAGGTTTTTCATCACGGGCACATTCAGCTCGCTATACAACGCAGCTACGTTGCGCTTGCCTTCAGCTTTGGAATCGGGGTCGACACCCGTGCTGGCGATCAACAGCGCTGCCACAGGGGGGTTGGCGGCAGAAAGGAAGTCTTCTGTGCGGACTTCACCGCCCAATGCCAGCGCCACTTGCCGACCGCTGCCCAGCCAGTCGCCCAGCTCGCGGCCACCGCGCGCATCCAGGGTAGTGACCTTGCCAATGTGGTTTTGCAGGTTACCGCCCAACTTGGCGGCCTCGATTAGTGCCGCGCCTGCCGCGTTTTGTGGGCCAAACGGGTTGATGACACCATCGCGAACAGCCGCTGTGATGACAGGTCCGTTCGAGTAACCCTCAACGTTTTCGGTAATCTTATTCTCGTTGTAGGAAAGACCCGCGCGATAGTCCCAACCCGCGAGCATGCCTTCCATACCCACCAGCAGGCGCTGCTGCTGGTTGGTGGAGATGTTGGCGCGCGAGCCGCCGTCGATGTTGCGGAAGCGGACGTTGATGTACCCGGGTTGTGCGCCTGCGGGCAGAGTCGATGTCGCGGTTGGGCCGATGTAGTTGGGGTTGATCGTGAAGGCTGGCGTTGGCACCGACGATGTCGCGTTGCCGGGGAAGAACGGGTTCGGCGTGCCGTCTGGGCGGCGCGGGTTCATGCGCAGCCCGCCGTAGGGCACTGGCGCAATGGCGGATCTCGCCTCGTTCTCGGTGCCGAACCATTCGACCGACAGCGTGTGGTCTTTGCCCAGGGCCAGAGAGCCGCGCAACATGGCCGACATGCGGTCGAAGCCCGTTGTGTAGTCGACAAACTCGGAGGTCTTGATGATGCAAGACGTGTTGTCGCCAGCGGGCGTGAGGTAGCTGGGTGTCGAGCAGGCCGGGGCTGCCGGGTTGCCGACGACGGCGCCGTCCTGGAAGTAGTTGCCGGGGAAGGTGGTGGGCGAAAGGCCGCCGGGCTGGCGGGCGTTGAACGGGCGCTCGGTGCCGGTGATGGGGTCCTGCTTGTTGACGTCGAAGAAGCCCATGATGTTGAAGCCCTGCTGCGACAGGTTGCCGTAGCCAAAACCTACGTTAGCGGAATCGCCCTGGCCACCCTTGGCGCGCGGGCGATCGACGCCCAACGTGATGGAGCCGCCAACAAAGTCGCTGCGGGTGATGAAGTTGATCACGCCGCCAATGGCGTCAGTGCCGTACAGCGACGAAGCACCGTCGCGCAGCACCTCGACGCGCTGCAGTGCCGCGAACGGGATCATGTTCAAGTCAACAGCTGAACCGTCGATGGCGTTGTTGGCTACACGCCGCCCGTTCAGCAGGATGAGCGTCTTGCTGGCGCCAATGCCGCGCAGGTCAGCAAAAGATGCGCCACCCGTGCCGGCCCCCACCTGTTGGCTAGAGCCCTGTGAGACCTGAGCCGCACTGAGTTGCGAAAGGATCTGCTCGATGCTGGTGATGCCCTGCGCCCGAAGCTCTTCGGCGCGGAAGGTGGTGACAGGCACAACGGTTTCAGCATCTATGCGCTTGATGGCCGAGCCGGTGATTTCAATGCGCTGGGCCGTCTGGGCGGTGGCCGCAGTCGTCAGCAGCAGGGTGCCGCCGAGGGCCACAAGGGCCGCTTTGCATACTTTGGTTTTCTTGAACATGTTGTTTTCCTCAGGTATTGGTTGAAGGGACGTCTGAGGCCCTTGAGTAACCACAAGCAAACGTTGCGCCCGGCATCGGCGACACCGAGCGCGACTCGAACTTTATTGTTGCCCTATGGGATGGCGATGCGAGCAGGGTTACGGAGCGGCAACAAGCCGCACGTGCACGCCAACTGAACGGCAGCAGCCAAAAAACCCATTTGATTCAGGGCTTTAGCCCTTGGGCGCCTGCGCGGCCTCGCTTTCATCTGGGCACGCGGGTGCTGTCGAATACGTTGCCAAAGCACCACAGCCAGGCGCCTGCAAGACCCAAGGTCATCACCAGGCCCCCAAAGCCAGGCTGGTGAGGCCACTGCGCAGTTCCAACACGGACTGCCCTGGTTCGACTCCATTGAAGCGCACCGCACTGAGGCGCGATTCGACGGCACCCTCCAAAGTAGGGTGGCTCTGGCTGCCCGGCACGAGTGCCATAGAACCCGGCTTGCAGCCTCCACGGCTGCGGCTTCTGGCTGATCGGAACCGGGGCCCTGCCGCAGCCGTACCGCCTGACGCACAGACCTTGCCGATTCTGGAGAGCCCTTGCGTTGCGCCGCACCAACAGGAAGCCCTTATTGGGCTTGGGTGCTAGCACCCTTTTTGCAACGCGCGCGGCAACCTACAACGGGCCTTGACTCGTGTGCAGGAGGGCACCGTTCATGGGGGATTCCTGCACCCCGGCCGACCGCTCGACGAACGGAGGCAAACCGCCTTGCGGCCGCATAAGGATTACCCGAGGAGCCCTTTCGCCTGCAGCGCAATGAAAATCTTCGGTCTGGTGTCCAAGCGGCGTTCCAGAGCGAAGGCCGGGTTGGAGCAATTTTTGCTTGTCGTTCTTCAACCACTGTTTTAGGAGAAGAGTCCCTATGTTCCAACGAACAAAAATCAGCATCGGCGTGCTGTCGGCGCTTGGTGCCGCTCTTGCACTGCCCTCGTTCCAGGCAGTTGCGCAAACCGAGCGCATCGTCGTCACGGGCAGCCGCATATTGAAGTCCGATCTGCAGTCCAGCAGCCCGATGGTCACGCTGTCGGCCAGCGAGGTGGTGGGCCGTCAAGACGTGACGCTGGACACCGTGCTGAACACGCTGCCCCAGGTGAACCCTGCTGGCGGCACCACCTCCAACAACCCCGGCAACGGCGGCCAGTCAAACATTGACCTGCGGGGCCTGGGCGCCAACCGCAACCTGGTGCTCATCGACGGCCGTCGCCCCATGGTGTCGGCCTCTGACCAGTCGGTGGACCTGAACACGATCCCGATGGCGCTGATCGACAGCATCGAGGTCATCACTGGCGGTGCCGGCGCCGTGTACGGTGCAGACGCCGTGGCCGGCGTGGTGAACATCAAGATGCGCAAGCGGTATGAGGGCATCACGCTTTCCGCCGGCTCATCGCAATCCACCGAGTTCCGCGACGGCCGAGAGAACCGTTTCGCCATCCTGGCGGGCCGAAATTTTGAAGGCAACACCGGTAACGCGAGCCTGTATTTCGACTATTCCAAGCGCGATGCGCTCATCAAGGGCGAGCGCGCCTTTGCGGCGGTGGCCACGTCGACCACTTCGTTCTTCCCCGAGGGTTCGTACCGGCCCACCGGCAACGCCCCCACGCAAGCGGCCATTGATTCCATTTTCAACCGGCCGGCCTACCGCCAACCGTTCCCCGGCATGCCGGCTGATCCGGCCACCGGGCTAGTGCCCTACACCTCGGCGAACGTACCGACGAACGCGCAGTACCTGTTCAACTCCGACGGCTCGCTGATCCCGGTGGGCTTGTTCAACAACCGCACCGTTGACGTCCGCAACTGGCGTTACCCGGTCGACCTGGGTGTAAACAGCAACATTTTCCCCGGCCTGTATTCATACAACTTCGCCGCCGTCAACCTGTTGGTTCTGCCGTTGAACCGTGCTCCCTTGGGCGGCAAGATCGACTTCAGGTTGCCCGGCGGCACCGAACTCTTCAGCAGCTTCAGTTCCACCACCTACACCGCGAAGACTGCCCTGGCACCGACGCCTATCCCGACCATCAACGTGCTGAACCCGGCGCGGGCATCTGCCACCCAGGCCAGCTCGAACCTCATCGTCGATGGCGCGGGGCGTTCCAGCGGCAACAACCTGGTTGTGCCGGTTACCAATCCCTTCATCCCCGCCGACCTGGCGGCTCTGCTGGCTTCGCGCACGGGCGACAACGCCAATATCGTGGGCTCTGGCGCTACCGAGCCTTTCCTGATGCGTTGGCGCAGCGTGCCGCTGGGCTTGCGCCTGGTGGACAACAAGAACGAAGTAAACCAGGCGCTAATCGGTGCCCGTGGTGATTTGTTCAGCACCGGCTGGACCTGGGACGCCTACGCCTCCTGGGGAGAAACGGTGCGAGGCATCACCCAGAGCGGTAACCTGAACACGAACCGACTGCAGGCCATCCTTGAAGCACCTGACGGTGGCCGCAGCCTTTGCGCCGGGGGCGTCAATCCTTTCGGCCGTCAGGGCATGTCGGCCGACTGCGTGTCTTACCTGTCGGTTGACGGCGCACAGTCCACCACCTTCAAGCAGCGTATCCTGCAGGCCTTCACCACCGGCGATGTGGCCAAGCTGCCCGCCGGCAATCTGTCGGCTGTGGTCGGTGCTGAAGCGCGTCGCTTCTCGTACGACTTCAAGCCCGGCAGCGCTGCGGGCCCGATTTCGGGCTTCAACGTGCAAAGCCCCGCGCAGGGCAACAACTCGTTTGACGACGTGTTCGCGGAGCTGCAAGTGCCGCTGCTGCGCAGGGCACCGTTTGCACAGGTGCTGGACCTTTCTTTGGCCGCACGCAGCTCGCAAAGCGAGTTCGAAGACGTGACCAAGGGCATCAAGGGGGGGAAAGAGCGCAGCAACACCTTTGCGCTGAACATGATCTGGCAACCGGTGGACGAATTGCGCGCCCGCGGCTCGCTGCAGCGTTCGGTCCGTGCGCCGAACTTCGGCGAACTGTTTGACGGCGGCAGCAGCGAGCCCCAGTATTTCGACCCCTGCTCGGCCAGCACGGTGCGGCGCAGCACCGGCCCCGCAGGCTTCAACACGCTGTGCACCACCTTGGACGCGTCAGGCGTGGGTGGCGCCGCTGCCAACTATGCACAAACGCCTGGTTCGCAGTCTCAGATCATCTTCGACGGCAACCCGGCGCTGAAGCCCGAACAGGGCACCAGCGTAACCCTGGGCCTGGTGTTCCAGGGCGGCAACCAGAGCGCGCTGCGTGGGTTCTCCGCGTCGGCCGACTACTACCGGATCGAGGTCAAGGACGCCATCGTCCAGCCAGACGCGAACGAGATCATCGGCGACTGCTACAACTTCTATGGCAGCAACCCGGGCTACTCCGGCACCCACATCACCTGCACCGGCATCAACCGCGCGGGCGGTGACATCTTCCAAGGGGGCAGGCCTGGCACCGCAAGCTCAGCAATCCAGTTCACCAACGGCGGGAAGATCTCCACCGAAGGCATTGACCTCGCCTTGGGCTGGGCCGGCAAGGCGGGCCCCGGCCAGCTGAGCATGGGCATCAACTTCAACCACCTGCTGAGCTACAAGTCGCGCACCGCTTCGTATCTGCCTGAGAAGGAATACAAAGGCACGGTGCCCTACTTCGGCGCAGGCTTCGGCCAGGCATTCCCGGAGAACCGCGTCGTGCTGACGACCGGCTACAAGATCGGTGGTTTTGGCGTGGACGCGCGCTACCGCTGGTTCTCGGCCATGAGCAACCGCATGGCGCTGAACTTCCCTGGCGAGCGCTTCACCGGCACGGCCGCAACCGGCTACCTGGACCTGGGCGCCAGCGCCGAGTTGTTCAAGGTGCTGACCCTGCGTGTGGGCCTGAACAACGCACTGGACCAGCAGCCCCGCACCTACGCACCGAACGTGCAGTCGGGCACCGACCCGTCCACGTTTGACGTGGTCGGCCGCCGGTTGTTTGTGCAGGCCACGGCCAAGTTCTGACTTTCCAGCGGCTTGACGGCTTTCCGGCTTGAAGTAAGTCCAAAAGTCGCCGAAGCGTCCAGCACCGTGTGCGGTGTTGGACGCTTTTTTCTTGCGCAGTGAAACTGCGTGACCTTTTATTGGGTGCACGCAGACAGCAGCTGTGCCAACACACGCAGCGCAAAAGGCTGTGTGGTCAGCGCCCCGCGGGCGGGCTTTGCGCGCAGCCGATCACCGCGCAACGGCAGGGTGTGGCCTCGGGGGCCTACCCCGGTTGCGCCACAAGCCGCGGAACGGCGGCCATCAACGTGCGCGTGTAGTCACTCTGCGGCTGCGCCAGCAACTGCTGGCAATCGCCCTGCTCTTCAATCTGGCCCGCCCGCATCACCGCCACCCTGTCGGCTATGGCTTCCACCACGCCGATGTTGTGCGTGATGAACAGGTAACTCACGCCCAGTTCGTGCTGCAGCTGCCGCAGCAGGTTCAGGATCTGCGCTTGCACCGACACGTCCAGCGCCGAGGTGGGCTCGTCGCAGACGATCAGCTTCGGCTCAACCGCCAGCGCGCGTGCGATGGCAATGCGCTGGCGCTGGCCGCCTGAAAACTCATGCGGGTAGCGCTGCAGGGCTTCCTGGCGCAGGCCCACCTGGTCGGCCAGGCGGTGCAGGCGCTGGCGGCGGTCTGCTGCACTCAGGTGGGGTTGCAGCGCGGCCAGGCCTTCTTCCAGCAGGTCGAAGACGCGCATGCGCGGGTTCAGCGACGCAAAGGGGTCTTGAAAGATGATCTGCACCTGGGCGCGCGCGGCGCGCAATTCATCGCCTTGCAGGTCAAAGAGGTTGCGGCCGTTCAGCAGCGCCTGGCCCTCGGTGCTGGCCACGCGGCGCAGCAGTTGCACGATGGCCTTGCCGGTGGTGGTTTTGCCGCAGCCGCTTTCGCCCACCAGGGCCAGTGTTTCGCCAGCAGCCAGGTTGAACGACACGCCGTCCACCGCGTTGAAGTGGCCGGTGGTGCGGCCCAGCAGGCCGCTGCGGATGGGGAAACGGACACGCAGGTTCTGGACGGCCAGCAGGGGGGTGGCGGCGGGGGGCGGGGCCGCCCATTTACCCTCACTTGCAGCGCGCATGTCGGCCTGCAGGCCGACATCGCTCAGCGGGCTCGTCGCCAGCGACTCGATACCCCCGCTTCGCCCCCAGCCCTCTCCCTGGAAGGGCGAGGGGGCCATGCCGGGAGTGTCGGCCTGCATCGCGTTTGGCGCATCCTCCCTCGCCTTTCCAGGCAGCGGGCTGGGGTGAATGTTGGTGCCCTGCCCTGCAAACAGCAAACACCGCACTTCATGCCCCGGTGCCACCGGCAGCAACTGCGGCAAGGTGCTGGTGCACTGCGGCATCACCTGTGCGCAGCGCGGCGCAAAGCGGCAGCCGGTGAAAGCTTGCGTCAGCGCCGGCACGGTGCCGGCTATCGCGCGCAGCGGCTGGCCGCGCTTGCTGGCGTCGGGCAAGGCCTGCAGCAAGGCCTGCGCGTAGGGGTGTTTTGGCGCCTTGAAGAAGCTGGCCGCGCTGGCCACTTCAATGATCTGCCCGGCGTACATCAGCGCCACGCGGTGCGCCATGCCCGACACCACAGCCAGGTCGTGTGTGATCAGCAGCAGGCCCAGGCCGCGCTCACGCTGCAGGTCTTGCAGCAGGTGAAGGATCTGCGCCTGTATGGTGACGTCCAGCGCCGTGGTGGGCTCGTCGGCCACCAGGAAATCGGGCTCGGCCGCCAGCGCCATGGCCATCATCACGCGCTGCTTCTGGCCGCCGCTCATGCGGAAGGGGTAGTCGTCGATGCGGCGCTCGGGCTCGGGTATGCCCACCCGCTGCAGCCACTGCAGCGCCTTGGCGCGCGCCGCGGCGCCGCGCAGGGGGGTGTGGGCTTCGATGGCTTCAATGATCTGTTGGCCCACCCGCATCACCGGGTTCAGGCTGGTGGCAGGCTCTTGGAAGATCATGCCGATGCGCGCGCCGCGCACGCTGCGCATCTGCTCTTCGGGCAGCGCCAGCACGTCGGTGCGCTGTGCACCGCTGCCGATTTGGATGTCGCCGGCCGCCACCCAGCCGTTGTCGGGCAGCAAGCGCATCAGCGCCAGCGCCGTCATGCTCTTGCCGCAGCCACTTTCGCCCACCAGCGCGAAGGTTTCGCCGCGGGCAATGCTCAGGCGCAGGCCGTCAATGGCGCGCACCAGGCCGGCGTCGGCGTCCAGTTCAACCTGCAGGCCTTCGATGGTGATGGCGGTGCCCGCTGCCGCTGCCGCCGCGTTTGCTGTCATGCCGCACCCTTCACACGCCGCCCAAGCTTGCTCAACTTGCGCAGCTTACGCAGCTTGCTGATGCGGAAATGCGGGTCAAAGGCATCACGCACGCCGTCGGCAAACAGGTTGGCCGCCAGCACCAGCGCCACCATGAAAACGAAGGCCGATGCAAAAGACCACCACACCACGGGGTCGCGGCTCATCTCGCTGCGCGCCAGGTTGATCATGCCGCCAAAGCTGTTCATGGAAGGGTCCACACCCACGCCCACGTACGACAGCACGGCTTCGTACAAGATGAGGGCGCTGAATTCCAGCACCGTGATGATCAGCACCAGGTGCACCACGTTGGGAAAGATATGGCGCGCCATGATGCGTGTGTCGCTCACGCCAAAGGCCTGCGCGGCCTGCACGTAGTCCAGCTCGCGCAGCTTCAGCGTTTCGGCGCGCAGCAGCCGGCACAGGCCGGCCCAGCCGGTGGCGCCCAGCACGGCACACAGCATGAAAAGCTTCAGGTCGCTGCGCTCGGCGCCGGTCTCGAACAGGTCGGGGTTTTTGTCCAGGAACACCTGCACCATCAGCACCAGCGCGGCTATCAGCAACACATTGGGCACCGACGACAACACCGTGTACAGGTACTGGATGGCCTCGTCCACCCAGCCGCGAAAGTAGCCCGCCAGGATGCCCAGCACCACCGCCAGCGGCAGCGTGGCCACGGTGGCCAGCGCACCGATCACAAAGGCCGTGCGTATGCTTTTCAGCGACTGGTACAGCACGTCGTTGCCCGTCAGATCGGTGCCCAGCAGGTGGTAGGGGCCCGACAAGGCCGTGGCCACACCCACCACACCGCACAGCAGCCACACGGTGGCCAGCGCCACATGCCAGGGCACGGCACCTGCGTGCTGGCGCACTTGCGCCCAGGTGGTGCCCAGGCGCTGCCGGCGCGCGCGGGCCAGCGCCGCCAGAAACGCCAGCGTCAGCACCCCCGCGGCCACGGCACCGGCCGCCAGGCCCTGGCTGGTGCGCACCATCACGTCGGGCGCCCACTGTGTGGCCGGGTCGCTGAGGTGGGCGCCGCCAAACTGCAGGCGCGGCGCCACGCGCTGCGCTACGCCGCCCACCAGCAACGTTTCTTTCGTGAAGCCCACATAGGCCAGCGGTTTGGAATAGGTGGCCTCGCGTGTGGCCACCAGGTCGGCCAGCAGGGCGTCCAGCAGCGAACGGGTGCGCGTGTCGTACACGGCCTGCGCGGGTGCAGCACCGGAAGACGCCACACCCGTCGGCGGCAGCAGCGCCCGGTAGTGCACGCTGTCCAGCAGCGTCACCCCCAGACACAGCAGCAGAACCACGCTGCTGGCCAGCGCCGGCGCGTTGCGAAACACCTGGGCCCAGTTGCGCGCCAGTTCAGGCCGGCGCAGCACACCCACGCCGTAAGCCACGATGGCAGCCACCAGCAGCCAGATGGCGGCGTCGGTCCAGAGCAAGACAAATTGGGGCATGGTGATGGGCGCCTGATTGCTTAGCCCAGCCGCACACGCGGGTCGACCCAGGTGTAGGCGATGTCTATCAGCGCAAAGGTGGCGATGTACAGCAGCGAGCCCACAAACACCATGGTGCGCACCACAGCAAAGTCTTGTTTGCTGATGGCCTCTATCACATAGGCCCCCAGCCCCGGCAGGCCGAAGAAACTTTCAAACACCAGGCTGCCCAAGAACACATAAGGCAGGTAGTTGCCCGCGCTGGTGATGATGGGGATGAGTGCATTGCGCAGCACATGGCGCCACAGCACCCGCTGCTCGCCCAGGCCCTTGGCGCGTGCGGTGCGCACGTAGTCTTTGCCCATCTCTTCCAGGAACATGGCACGGTACAGCCGCGCCTCGCCGCCCAGGCGCGCCACCAGTGACAACAGCACCGGCAGCACCAAAAACTTGGCCGCGTCCCAGCCCGACGCATAGCCCGAAATCGGCGCCAGCATCAGCACGCGCGAAAACAGGTACTGGCCGACGATGATGTAAAACAGGCTGCTGATAGATAACATCAATACGCAACTGACCACACCCCAGAAGTCGAGCGCCGAATTCCTGAACATCACCAGCAGCAGTGCAAAGGCGGTGCTGGCCAGCACCTGCAA
>JACCDR010635336.1_pt1 | contig 11889 bp, 30 predicted proteins | sample 7446431 | NCBI WGS metagenome assembly JACCDR01 (sample SAMN15323443, study PRJNA562643) | freshwater metagenome | isolation source: river surface water | place: USA:Blue River Watershed | collected 2017-08-17
AGATACTGCTTAAAATTCATGATCATGGTTTGTCCAGACTCATGTCTAAAAAAGTCTCTGTTGGATTTCAGCTTTGTCTCAAGTTCTTTTAAAGGTTGGTTTAAATAATCAAGTCTTACTTCATCATTTTTGCTTACAATCTTTAAAATGCTTGGTCGCACTTTACTGTAGTTTTTAAGAATAGAATCCAAAGTTAGAGTTTTTTCTTTCTTATTCTTAAACGTCACTAAATTTGTCGCAGCTACTTTACCAATGATACCACAGTAAATTTCAAATCTAGCTCCGTCATCCATTTCTTCATTCTCTAGTGGAGCAATGAAGTCTAAATATGCTCTTGGATTGGGTTCAAAAACAGAATCGTTAAATTCATCATTTCTATCTTTAGATAACATCTCTGGATTATTTCTAATGAAGTCTGCGATTAAATCAGCTCCTTTACTTTCAGCATAATCAATAAACTCCTCTACTGTAGGTTTAAAGTTGATATGACAAAAGCGTGAAACTAATGCGCTGTCACTAACATCAGTGGTGTTGTAAGAGTTAGAATTAAAGTTACCAGCTACAACAATATGCCAACCTGGAGGTAATTCATGTGTATGCATTTTACGAGTTAGAACAAAAGGGAACATTGCTTGTAAAACGTCTGGATGTGCTCTGTTAAACTCATCTAAGAATATCACACCTTTACTGTTAGGGTCAGTTGGGAACCATTCAGGTACCATGTGATAACTTTTACCAGACTTCTTGTCTTTATCTAAGAGTCCGATCAGGTCGCCTACTTCTTGTGTCGCCAAGTATAATGGAATGAATTGATATTCACTTCCGAGATTCTTAGTACACTGACCTACCACTTGAGTTTTACCTACTCCATGTGCTCCATGTAAATAAGGTACGATGTTATGTTTAAGTAAAGTTTTAAACACCTTTTTAAAATTGTAAATGTTCATTTTGTCTCCTTACTTTTTATAATTCAATTCTGATCTAAGTTCAACTAAATTCTGCTTAATTTCTCCATTATAAAAAAATAATCCAGACCCATCTCTATATTCAATTGCAAATCCATCTTCACAATGAGGTTTACCGTCTTTAAGTTTAATTGTCTTAGGTTTTTCACTAGCAACAACATAATCCTCAAAGAGCCAATATACTCCAGTGTTTTTAACTAAATCGTTAGCTATATCCACCAATGGATCTTTCTCTACTGGCAGTTCTTCATTGATGAATGTATAAAACGCAGTCCAAAAAGCATCAAAAGAGCCGTAAGATGCAGTTTCAGCTTGTTTTTTAATTTCTTCTACTGTGAGTTTTTGTAAAGGCTCATCACCACAGATTTCAGGAGCAATTTGTCTAAGCAATTCAGTCGGTTTACCCTCTGCTAAACTTGCAGCTAAGATTGAACCTTGAAACGGACTATCTACCCACAACACTTTTTTAAACATAGGTAGTTTAAAATGTTCATAGACACTTCTAAAAGCTTTTTCAGCCTCCACCCTATCACAAGGGTCTGTGTTAAGACCGATCATTGTATATTTATCCTGATAATATGGAATTTTTGCTTCCTGTTCAGGTGTTAGCTTCTCAATTACTTTTTTCTTACTCATTTTTCCTCCAATTTATTTAGTTTAACATAAAATCTAAGTTTTACAACTATTATTTCCTATAGGTAATATAATATTTTCTGATGTTCCATTTACTGCGTTATCTGCCCAAAATTTCTTTTTAAACAGTTTAGCTTTAGTAAATTTTCTCTCTCTCATCAGTTGGTTTAACTGATGCTGGACTGATTGTTCTATAATTGGATTTTTCTTGTATTCTTTAGTTCTAAGTTTATAAGGTCCTGGATTATCTGATCTAGACCTTACTATCCATTCAATCGCGCTTTTAGAGCAACCATACATTTTAGCTAAAGTTTTATATCCAATACCACTTTTGTTTTTTTCAATAATTTCATTGTGAAATGGTTTTAATTTTCCGCATCTTGCCATTAGTACACCTCGTTAAAATTAGAATTATTATTTATAACTTTTTTCATATTTCTTATATGAATATAACCAAAATAATAAGTATTCATTTTTATTGATTCCATCATATCTATGTTTTCTCTCAATATTGCTCTAAGAGAATAGCAACCATAATTATCAAGTTTAGAATTGATTAAAACTGTTTTTCTTTTTTTCAATGCATAACTCCTTGGTTAGCCTCACACTCCACATGTATAAACTGTAAAAAAGACAAGTCATCCATTTCAACAATATTCCATGTATAGTCCGGATAATCATTAATGTAACGATCTTTCTTAGCTAGATATTCATCGTGAGTCTTAAAACTAAGATCAATTGATGACACTTGTTTATTATCAATCATTTTAACGCCTAAAAATCTGATCATATATTCCTCCATGCTTCTACTAAGACATTATAAATAACTTTAATTATTAACACTATAGGATATAGACACCAAAATGTAAATAAGATAATAATTGGACTTAAGAATAGTAAAATTATATAAATCATTTAATTAACCTTAATCCTAATTCTTGTCTTTTTGTTAATTTTTCTTGTTTTATCGTTTCATTTAGAGATACGGTAAGTTTAAATTCAATATCCTCAAGTTCTAAAATTAAATTATCATGAATATCCTCATCTAAATATAATTCTAACAAATTAGAAATTTCATCAATTCTTTTTTCTAAATTAAATAATTCTAATTTTGTCATTATTTACCCTCTCAAGTCTTGTAACACTAATTTTTGACAATCCTTTGGTAAATCCTCAAACTTGATTCTCTTGCCTAAATGTCTCCCTGGCATCGTAGTACAGTATTGACCGAATCCTTGTGGATGGAATGGATATTCACTCATTCCACGCGCTGCATATGTCCTAGGTTGATTCTCGGGTTGATCTAAGTAAACTACTGTATATCGATCTAAAAACTTATCTCCAGAGTCATATATTCGGATATTCATTTTATTTTCCTTTCTCAATTTGTGATTTAAGTTCTTCTAAAATGTAATGATCATTGTTTTTCTCATCGTATTGGCCCACAAATCCCCAACATGAGTCGATATGCTCCCAACCCATGTTAATGTCTGGATTCCATTTTTCAAGTGTATATCCAAACACTCCCTCATTTTCAACCTTTTTAAGAAATTGTTTTTTCTCAATTGCTAATTTTTCTTTATCTAGATCAGGATTAGTTATTGGACAAAAAGAGTCTCCCATTAAGTCTTGAACAAAATAATCACCGTCTTCTTGTTCAATAATTCTATATTGACCTTGAGTAAAAATAATTCTTTTCATTTTTTTTCTCCTTGTTTTATTCTTATCGGTAGTTTTTTAATTTACTTTAGTGTTTTTTTTAATTAGGAAAAATTTTTTCGTATTTAGCTAATGCATTAACAATTACTGTCAGTTCAGTCGTTTCTATTGTCCCCTCGTCACCGCATCCTGGAATTGGACTAAGTTTTGCATTTGGATGACTTCGTAAACCTGGTCCTGATAAATATAACTTTTGACCATCAATATAAAGACGAGTTATTCCATTAAAATGGATGCTTGCTCTTGTGTTATTAATCCAATGCTTATTAAGAGTTACATGATGAAATTTGTAAGATGCTCTTATCTGATTAAAAGTATTTTCAACCTTTTTAATGAGTTCTAGTTCATTTTTATGTTCTTGATCTAACATTGACTTGATATCCATATTTCCTCCGTTTTATATTTTATCGGTCCGGTTTTTTAAAACTTTAATTCTATTTTGTGATAATTTCTCGCACTGTTCTAATTTCATCAGGATAAGATTGACCTGCAAAATATTGCCAATTCCCGTTTTCCTTGATTAGTCTATTAAGGATTCCGCAATTTTCAACCTTTGAGGGACTGTAAGTTAGAACACTTCTAAGTCTGACAAGTGTCTTTGATCGACAACGGTAGCCTAGCAGCTCGACCAATTGGTCAACGTCTTGCTCTGTTAAGTTAGTCTTTAAATTATTGAAAGTGTTTTTATCCATTTTGTCTCCCTTGTTTAATACTTATCGTCAACTTATCATAAAACTTTAGTAAAAAAACAAATATTTTTAAAAAAATGTAATTGTTTCAATAAGATACGTCAAATTTATTGACATGTATCACTTTTGGATTGACTTGTTTTGAGAAATATGTAATAATTGAACTATGACTAAAGAAAAAAGAGATAAACTCATAAATAGAGGTTTATCCAAAATTAAAAACATCATTGATCGACACAATATAACAGAGAATGAAGTCAAGTCTCTTTTAGAGAATAAACATTCAGTAAAAAGACTTAATTCAAGTGTAGTATATGGTCTATTAAAGAATTTTAAATTGTTATCAGATCTAACTAATTCAAAAAGTAAGGAGTCTTAACAAGATACTGTAGGGAAATAAAAGAGAACGTGAAAAACGCCTTAAAAGAATAATGAGGAGTCCTAATAAAAATAGGATACAATAGGCGAAGGATAGACACCCCTTAATAAGTGTTTACTGTGTTTTTAGATGATAAGAATTTCATCTAAACTGGACTGTAAAATAGAGCTAGACTAGAATGTCTAAAAGTTTTACAGGAATGTCGTTAGGGAGCTAGAACACAGCGTCAAAGGCTCTTTTATTTTAGGTTTAAAAGCTTATTCAATTTTAAACCATAACCCCGTAAATAGAGATTGAATGAAACTAAAGAACTAGTTTAATCTCAACTTAACACAAGGCTCTAATTCCTTAACACTATAAGGAATAGAATAGAGCTTTACCCAAACTGATCTAAATTCCAGGATGATTAATCCAAACTGTTTCAACATGATACAACCATACTGCTATACTTAATATAAACATTCTCAAAATGAATGTATTGAAACTGGATGATGTTAGTGTATTAACGCCCGACTTCACCTTAGTTCAATATATAGACACTGTCAAGTGTATTAACATCCGGTGTGTGTCAAATCAAGATTAGTGACATGAGAATGATTAAGCGTATAAAGTGATGGATGGAATTAATCCTATCAATTTTCATGCCAACTCTTCCTCACCAAACCTGCCAGTCTCACTATGATACACCAATCTTTTCACTAACTTACGCTGAACTAAGATCCTATCACTCATGAGTCTCTTAGAGTCTGAATAAAGTTGCATGTTAGTCTTGCCTAGATCCACGCTCACATGATCCCCGATTAAATAAACAATATTGCCAACGTACTTATCACCATTGACTAGCACAGTTACTAATTGATTTTTCATGTTACTCCGATCTGTTGATAACAATAAGAATGATTATCCAAAATTAAGCTTAAAAGTCCCCGTTGACCTTGGATTGTGTTATTGAGTCCAAGCTAGGCTTAAGCAGTGGTAATGCCCGATTCACCTCAAGGAACGCTGCCAGAATCACCCCTAGTAATACTGCTAAAATTAGTTGTTCAAAATATTTATCCATGATTAACCTACTTCCTTGAAATGTTTTATTGTTTTATTGACATTTGTCTTGCCATATGTTAAAATCAAATTAAGTGTGTGTCTATCTAGTGGCACTTCAGGCTCTAAACCTTGAGACATCAACTTGAATGATTCAATGATGTCGTCAAGCTTGAACCCGTCGATAAGCCAATTGTTAATATGAAACTGAATGATAGACTGATCCGATTGGTTGGTAAGTTGAGTGATGAGCTTAGTCATGGTCTCCCCCTAGTATTGAAATGATTTAAATTGTTTTTTGAGATCTGCTTTGTTTTTACACTTAACATACTTAACCTCGACTGGATGACCCTCACCATCCAACTCATAGACTTCTATGGAGAAGGTTTTTTCAACCTTAGACTTGAAAATGCTAAAACTTAATACTTCAACGGCAAAAACACCAAGTCTTCCATAGTCTGACTCTCCGTGGATTCTCACCACTGAATTAGTTACTCCTAGTTGGGCGTCTATGTTTGATCCCCAGATTGAACTTGCTTTCATTTTCTCTCCCTTGCTTAGCGTTATAACATCTTATCGGATACCATCCAAAATACTTTAATGTTTTTTTGAATATTTTTTAGTCTCAGATCGGTACACTTGAGAGTTGAGTTGAGAGTCCCGACCTAATCCGTATATCATGACAATGATACTGATAATTAAACATAATGCATCCATTAAAAATAAACTCCCTCTGCTTTGCGTAATTTAGTGATAATAGGCTTGACCTGTTTAATCAAGACCCTTTTTGGTCTATTCACACCATGGGCGTAATTAGGCTTTAAAATGATAAAAGGTACATTCATTTGTCCCATTATGAGACGTGGTAGTTTTTCCATGTTAACTCCTTGTTAGTTAACTTCTCGGATGAGTCTGGATAAAACTTTAATGATTTTTATCAATGTGATTAATATTATGGAATGTGTCTCAGTTTGAGATTGTGTGATTGGTATGAATCTTGAATATATGCAAAGCTGGTGCCAACAGACAGACTGGTCGGTCTGGTATGGATTTTGCTAGTAGTTCAAAGGTGATGCCTGTCTTATTTTGATACTGGCGGGGTAGGTGGTTCTAGTGATGATGAATATGGACTTATAAGTGAGAGCCACAGTGGACCATATTTTATATTTTTTGCTAAATCCATATAACCCCATTCTTAACAAGATATATTATGAAAATAAAATCTTCTACATGTAAATGTTGTGGTCAAATTAAAATAAAAAACGTAATCAAGCTGGATAAAAAAATTTCCTATGTCGATGAAAATAATAGACTTTGGTTAGGCAAGTACTGTCCAGACTGTAAGAAGCAATATAATAAACAATACAAAAAAGAAAATCCAGACAAAGTAAAGTACAAAAGAAAAGATCCTGTTGTATATAATAAAATTTGTAAAGTATGTAACTCTATATTTGAAACCAATTTTAATAAAAAGCTATATTGCTCCTCAGATTGTACAAATAGTGCAATTTTAAAACGTAAAAAAGAAGTTAGACGAAAGTTTAAATCATGTGTTACCTGTGGTAAAGAAAATCTAACGAAAAGTAAGTATTGCTCAAAAGAATGTAAACCTGTTCCTCCAAAACCTATAAAAGAATTAATTACTAAAACTTGTCCTACTTGTAAAAAAGAGTTTAAAGGTAATTCTAATAAAAAGTTTTGTAAGAAAGGTTGTCAAATTAATGTTGTAAACTATCGTAATTCACCTGCAGCAAGAAAACTTAGAAAAGAACGCAAACTTGTAACTAAATTTAAACAACCTATATCCAAGAAGTTTAAAAAAGAAATTATAGCTTTATACAAAAATCGACCTGAAGGTTATGACTTAGATCATATTATCCCTATTAATCATCCTGATGTGTGTGGGTTACACGTCCCTTGGAACTTAACTTATCTAGACAAGTCTTCTAATCAAATTAAGTCTAACCAGTTTGATTATACAATGGAGAATAGTAGCTGGAAAAATTTTAAGAAGGTAGTTTAAAATAATACACTATTCACACCCCACCTTAACCAAAGCTTCTTCTCTAGCAACATTAAGATGAATACTACCTATTTCTTGAAGTTCTACTAATCCATTTTGTACAACAGCGACTTTATTTTTAACTGTATGTCCCATATATCTAACACAATCGCCCACTTTCAAACTTTCTTTATAAAATCCAACAGAATCCAATACAACATAAAATAACAAAGTTAATGCTAAAGTTAGTAAAATTTCATTCCAATATTTCATACATTCTCCTTATTTAATTATCTTATTTTCTAGATAAGTTTTAATATAGATTTCATTCTTTCTAAATCTTTATATGTTGCTTCTCCTGTTTCTACCTCTTTTTGAACATCAAGAAAAATGGAATTTAATATTTCAGCATCTTTTTCTGAAAATCCTACAGCTTTTAAAGCTCTAACACTTATTTCTGGTTTTTTTCTTTTCATATTAAACTTATGATGTTTCATATATTCTCCTTTTTGTTTAATTCCTCAATTATCGTATCCCCAGTCACCCTGTTATACGATCTAATATAATTATTCCTCTGTTCCACCGCCCTGTCAACAAGTTTCTGCATGTCACGTACAGCAAGCATATATCCAAAATATAATCCTGGATTAATACAGTTTCTAGGACAGTCTATGTCTTTGACAGGTTCTAAGTTATTTGCTATCTCTAGTGCTCTTTGTTCATACTTAGTCATATCTTCTATACCTTAAAAATCAACAGTCTCTAATCAAATAGGTTATATCTCATCTCTAACTAATTAGTTTACAGCTAATCTGTTTAAACGATCACCCCACCCTACGTCTCTTTACCCTAATCTCATGTTTCAAGCACACCAAATGTGTTTAAAGTGGCTTTGACAAAAGGAAGATCCTGTTCATTAAAATGGAATATTGCTTCTTCACCTTCTTCAAACTTATACACTTTTCCGTCATCTAGATATTGTCGTAATCTTTTGTTGATGTTGTTACATGCTGTGTGATGCTGAACAAATGCTTTGAATCCTGTTTTTACTTTTATGATGTTATGTTCCATTAATACCTCCAGTATAAACTTAAGACTGCCGGACTTATCACAAGTCCTACATGCTTGAAGTTATATTCTAAGCCTACAATAGGGATAATCCAAGAGTCAAGAAAATAGTTAATATTTCTTAGTTTAAACTTGTAAGTATCTTGAATGTATAGTCCAAGGATGAAGTTATAATCCAATCTACGGTAATGTCCTAGCATTGGTTCATGTATGCTGTTTACACCAAAGAATGTGACACTGTCTTTGGATTCTAGTCCTATCATGGGTGATAGGTGAAAATTGGGTACAATTTCACCGGAATACATTTGGTTAGCGCGTGTGTCAAAGTGATAGTTGATAGATCCAAGTAATAGGGCGTGAGCAGGGGTGAAAAATAATATTAGGAGGGGTGTAAGATAATACACTTTATTGTTCCTCACCACATTCTAAACATTTTATATTACTATCAAGAAACCCTCTGTGATATAAAATAAAATATGCTCCAAATTTATTTTCTATTCCAAATTCATCGTATCCTTCATAATGTTTAGTCCAATATAAAGCTTCTTCAAAATTAGAACTACGATAAAGCATTTCTTCTAGAACATAATTCCCATCAAAGTTTGCTCCACAATGCTTACAGTATCCATGCTGATTGGATTTCATATTTCTCTAGCCTCGCATATTTTATACACTTCTTGCTCAATTAGAGCTATGGTGTCTCTGACATTATCCTCATCTAGGATCTCTTGTAAGTCGGGCGTGGGAGCTGAGTCGTACTTTCTAATCTTGCGTAACATTTCTTGGATATCTGCTATAGCTGCCATGTAAGCACCAGCTTTATTAGCTAATTCAAATTCTTCTCTTTCTTCTGGCAGGTTAAATTCTATTGTTACTTTTGGCATGATTTTTTACCTTTCTTTTTAGGAGCGCGCACTTTACCCAAGTCAGGGGAGTCCGGCGATGTTAAGTCTAGCGAAGATTTATCTGAGCGGCTTGAAGCGTCAGCTTCAAGTATTGTGAGTGAAGAACTACCAAAAACGAGAGCATCCGAAAATAACTGATTTATTTTGTCACTATATACTTCTTTAAACAAACGATTTATTTCAGAAAATCTATTTAAACGCTTGTAAATATCTTCATCAGTTAAATTCATAAAACCACATTTCTGTATCTTTGTGTTTAAGATAAGATTTAAGAACTAGTATTTGGTGTAGCAGATTTGTTTGGACTTTAGTGAGGGTGTGTTCTACTAGTGAGGCACCAAGGAGTTTGTGGGCTTGGGAGTTGAAGGGCCGAATGTTGCCGGCGATTTTCTTTTGTTTAGTCATATAATTCCTGAAATTTGTCTATTGATAGAATAAGTTCTTTTTGTTTTAGTGTTTTTTCATAATAGTAGAAATTCTTCATACTAGTAATAGATTTCCAAGCGTAACCAGTAAATGGGACTAATCTTTTATTATAATTATTTTTCCACATACTTATTCTAACTCCCCCAGGATAATCTATTAAATATGTGTTATTAAGTATGATTGGTCTTTTCTTCATTAGTATATCTCATTTACCGAACTAATTTTCATTAAATATTTATCATAAAATAAATCCATAAAATAAAATTTTTTATATTTATTAAATTGGTTAAAAGTGCAATTAAGATACTCAGATCCTATTATCCTTGACACTGTAAAGGAGTGAGCACGAAAACCATGAACATAACCAACATTACTATATTTTTTCATTAATAAAACTCATTTACTGAACTAATTTTAATTAAATATACTCTATAGAATATATTCATCAAACTTAATTCTTTATAATCTGTTATAACTCCCATAACAATAGGACTTTGATACCATAATCGGTTAAATAATGTTTCTCTGATAATGCTTGATTCAAAGTCTAAATTATAAGATATATTTTTATATTTTTTCACCTATACAGAATATTACACTTTTTCTAAAAGATCAAGTAAAATAACAAGATATATACGGAAATATATATCGGAGTATATACATGGCTAAACCTGCTAAAGGTAAGAGATTTACTAAATTGTTTAAAAATCCTGAAACTGGACGGATGAACAAGGTGTCATATGGACAAGCTGGTAAAGCAAGTGATGGTGGGGATAGAATACGTCCAGGTGGGAAAAAAGGTGACAGTTTTTGTGCTAGAAGCATGGGTCAAATGAGAGATTTTCCTAAAGCAGCTAAAGACCCTAATTCCCCTCTACGACTTTCACGCCGGAAATGGAAATGTATAGGGACTAAATCCCAAAAATAAAGTTATGAAAAATAAAATTCAAGGTATTTATCAGATTAGAAATATTATAACAAATCAAGTTTATATCGGTTCTTCTTTGGACATTAATCAAAGAATTTCTAATCATAGACATAAATTAAATAATAAAAAACATAGAAATCAACATTTAATTAGAGCTTGGCATAAATATGGTAAAGAATCTTTTGTTTTTGAAATCATAGAGAAGACTACCTTATCTCATGAAGAATTAAGAAAGTTAGAACAAACTTATTTAGATAAAATTAAGCCTTATTATAACATATCCAAAAGAGCTGATTGTCCTTATATGGGTCAAGAACATTTTAAAAAAATGCATAAAGCGTCGCAAGAAAGATGTGCAAAAGAGTGGATAGTAACTTCTCCCGAAGGAGTTGAATTTAAAATTAAAAGTTTAAGTAAATTTTGTAAAGAAAATAATTTAAATTCAGGATTAATGCATAGAGTCGCAATAGGCAGGAATAGTCAACATAGAGGTTGGTTGTGTAGATATCCTACAGACGATAAACCTAGATATATTCCGAATTTAGGTAATTATTATAAAATAATACACAATGAAAGAGAATTTGAAATAAGAAATCTAAATGAATTTTTAAAGACGGCAAAAATGTCTAAATCACAAGCGTATAGAATTCTAGATACAAATAAAGAGTATAATGGTTATAAAATATTTTCAATAGAAAAATAAAAGGTAGTTTTATGTCTGAGAAAAAAGGTTTGTGGTATAATATAAGAAAGAAACGTGAGCGCGGAGAGCCAAAAGCTAAGCCTGGATCAGCAGATTATCCAGATAAAGAAGCTTTTGAAAAAGCTCAAGGTAAAAAAAGATTTGGTAAATTGTTTAAAAAGAGCTAAGATTTAATTGTAAATCCTTTAGGTAAAGTTATAACAAAATCTATACTACTGTCATTGCTATCATCAAATACAAAAGCATCACTTGGTGCTGAAGTAGATTGACTAGAATTTACAAACGGACTAAATCCGTAGTCTTTTGGATTCCATGCTTGCCAAACATTAGGTTGAAACTTGGGTTCTTCTTCATAAGTCACTTCTTTTTTACAACTTAAGCATGAGTAAAACTCAGTTCTACCCCAAACGTGATGCATAATTTCAGTAGATTTA
>JACCDR012143510.1_pt1 | contig 11889 bp, 16 predicted proteins | sample 7446431 | NCBI WGS metagenome assembly JACCDR01 (sample SAMN15323443, study PRJNA562643) | freshwater metagenome | isolation source: river surface water | place: USA:Blue River Watershed | collected 2017-08-17
CACCGACGTCGGCAATGCCGGCACCACCACGGCGCAGGCCGTGGCGAATGGCGCAGACCGGTGGTTCCGGCTCTCGCCTTTCCACGTCAACCCGGCAACCGGCGTCGCAACGGTGACCTACTCCGGAACCACGTCCGTGACTTACAAGCTGATTCGCTGCTAGGGGCCGGCATGACAACGAAAAACACGTACTGGATCGCCGACGCCGAGGGCGTCAAGGCGTGCGTGTCCGGCGCCGCCGAGCGCGATTTCTGGACACGCGTACACGGCTACTCGGAAACCGCACCACCGACCGGCCAGGAATTCAAGTGGGTACGCAACGTCAACCACGGCGGCCGTGGCCGGCTCAACCACGAGGCGGCGCGGCTGCTTTCGGGCCTCGGCTGGCAGCCGTCCGATCCGCCGCCGGTTCCGGGCCTTCCGGAAATGCCGGCAGAAACAACGGTCGAGCTACGCGCCGACGTCACCGATTACGTGCCGGGCATGAACGCTGCCGCCGGCGGAACCGAACAGGAGTAGCGGCCCATGGCTGACATTACCGCCGATGGCAAAACCCGAGTCTACTGGGTGACGACCATCAGCAACATCAACGCGCCCACGACCACCGAACTGAACGCCGGCATCGCGCTGCAATCGACGATGACCGCAGACGGCCTGAACGGTTTCCAGCCGGCCACCGCGGACGTCGACACGAGTTCGCTGGACTCGACGTTCAACACGATGGTCAACGGCCGTACGTCGTTTTCGAACACGTCGCTGCGGCTCAAGAAGCAAAGCGGCACCGACACGATCTTTACCACCCTCACGCGCGATACGGCCGGCTACGTCGTCATTCGACGGTCCGTCACGGCAAGCACCGCATGGGCCTCGGCCGACAAGATCGAGGTTTACCCGGCGCTGTGCGGTGAGGTGTCCCGCATGGACCCCGAGCCGAACACCGTCGAGCGGTACGAAATCCCCATCAAGATCACGGCCTCGCCGGCGCTTCGGGCGGCCGTCGCCTAACCCTTTCCCAACCACAACTGCCGCTCACCTGAGCGGTTTTTTCGTGCCCGCGGTCGCCCCCACTCCCGAGAGCGGCCGCGGGCACATCCATCGGGAGAACAAAAGAAATGACCGATATCAAAAGCATTCTCGCCGAGGCCCGGTTGCCCGAGCGCACCGTGCCGATCTGCCTGCGCGGTGACCTGGTCGCCGAGTACGAGGAACTCGACAGGCAGCTTGAGGAAGCTAACCGGCGCGCCGCCGACAGCCTCGCCGGCAACGGCGCCGGGGAACTGCTCGACCGGATCGAGGCGCTGCAGGAAGAGATGCGCGCCGCGACCGTGACATTCCGCGTACGGGCGCTGCCGAAACCGGCATGGCGGGCGCTGCTCGCCGCACAGCCCCCGCGGCATGACGACGACGACAAGCCGAACCAGGAAGACGCGGCGATCGGCGTCAACATGGAGACCTTCTGGGATGCGATCGCCCGCGCCTGCCTGATCGAGCCGGTCATCGACGACGAGACCGGGGCGATGATGGCCGGCCCCGAGGGCAGACTCACCGACCGGCAGATCGGCCAGCTTGCCGACGCCGCATGGGCCGTGAATCGCGGTGACGTCTCGGTCCCTTTCTCGCTCGCCGTATCGCAGGCGAGGCGGACTACCGGCACCGCATCGAGCTAGCCGAGCGCCTCGGCATCCCCCCCTCGCGCCTCGACGGCCGCGAGCCGGCCGAGGTCACCGAGTACGAGTACGACGACGCCGGCCGGCTGCGCAAGGCCACCACGACCCGCGGCCCGGCGTACACCGAGCTCGACCGCGGCGAACTCCTCGCCCTGGCGCTCTACCGCTCGTGGCTGTGCCCGTGCGGGTGCGGCTTCCTGGCAGAGGACACGTTCTCGCACGAGGAATCCGGGCCGCAGTTCGCCGCGGGCCACAAGGCATGCCGGGCCAGCCTCGCGCTCATCGAGGCGAAGCGCGCCGCCACCAACCCCGATCAACCCAACCCCAACGCGGCCGCCCGCGTGTGGCACCTGACGATGCGGAGGTAACCCGACGTGGGGCGCACCGTATCGATCAAAGTCCTTGCGGACGTGGCCGGCTACATGTCGGGCATGCGGCGCGCCGCCGTTGCGACGAAGGAGTTTTCCGGGGAACTCGGTAAGGCAGCAGCCGGCGGTAAGGCTGAGCAGATTTCCCGCGCGACTGCGGCTATCGGGATCGGCCTCGTCGGGGTCGCCGCAGGCGCCGTGAAAATGAGCATGGATTTCGACAAGTCGATGTCCGCCGCCGCGGCCGCGACCCGAGAGAGTTCGAAATCGGCCAAGGAGAACGCGCAGGCCGTTGACCAGTTGCGGCAAGCGGCACTGCAGGCCGGCAAGGACACGCAGTTCTCGGCGACTGACGCCGCGAACGGGATCACCGAACTCGGGAAAGCCGGCGTGCGCACCGGTGACATTCTGTCCGGTGGCCTGAAAGGCGCGCTCGATCTCGCTGCCGCCGGGCAGATATCGGTCGGCGAGGCGGCCGAAACTGCGGCATCGGCGATGACCCAATTCAAGCTGCAGGGCTCCCAGCTTCCCCACGTCGCCGACCTGCTCGCCGCCGGCGCGGGAAAAGCACAGGGCAGCGTGCATGACATCGGGATGGCCCTGAATCAAACGGGCCTCGTCGCGGCGCAGTTCGGCCTGTCGATCGAGGACACTACCGGCGCGCTCGCCGAATTCGCGAGCGCCGGCCTCACCGGGTCGGACGCCGGAACGTCGTTCAAGACGATGCTGTTGGCGATCGCGAACCCGACGCAGCAGACCAAGAACATGATGGACGAATTGGGCATCTCGTTCTATGACGCCCAAGGCAAGTTCATCGGCATCTCAGGTGTGGCGCAGGTTCTGCAAACCCGGTTCAAGGGCCTGACCGATGCGCAGCGGCAGCAGGCTCTCGGCCAGCTTTTCGGCAACGACGCGATCCGCGCTGCGAGCATCCTGTACACCGACGGCGCCGATGGCGTCAAGAAGTGGAAAGACAACGTCAACGACACCGGGTATGCGACCAAGAACGCCGCTGCCCTGACGGACAATCTCGCCGGTGACCTTGAGCGCCTGAAAGGCTCGCTCGAAACGCTGGCGATCTCGTCCGGCTCGGGCGCCAACAGCGGGCTACGCATCCTGGTCAAGTCCCTCGATAGCCTCGTTGGCAGGTTCCTCGACCTCCCGCCGGCCGTCGGTGGCACCCTGACGGTTCTCGCCGGCGTAGGCGGCGTGACCGCTCTCGCGCTCGCGGGTTTCGTCAAGCTCCGCAAGGGCGCGAACGAGGTCATCACCGAACTGAAAGAAATGGGGCCAGTTGGCGAAAGGGCCGCCGCCGGTCTGGGCAGGACAGCCGCTTTCGCCGGTCGCGCCGCCGCAGTTCTCGGCGGACTGCAGATCGCCGCCGCTGGAATCAGCGCCATATCTAGTGATCTGAATCCGCAGATCGATGCCCTCGGCGTCGGCCTCGAACAGTTCGGCAGTAGCGGAAAGCTGTCCGGCGAAGCGGCCCGCGTGCTCGGCGGCGACATGGGCAAGCTTGACACCGCAATGAAAGACATTGCGGACACGGGCCGGTGGTCGTCGTTCGCCCGCGGGTTCGGCGGCGCAATGGAAAGTATCTCCGGAACGTCACATTCGTTCGATGACTCAATCGGCAATTCTCGGGATCGGCTCGCTGCCGTCGACCAGGCATTGCAACAGTTGGTCCAGGGTGGTAACGCCGCGCAGGCGGCCCAAGTTTTCCAGATGCTCGCCGATCGGGCCGCCAAGCAAGGTGTGTCCGTCAATGAGTTGAAAAAGGTTCTGCCCGGCTACGCCGCCACTCTGGAGACAACCGGGGCAGCCAGCAAGACGACGGCCGACAAACTCGGCGATCTGAACTCGGCACTCGACGTCGGCGCCGCCGGGCAGAACAAATACAAGACGGCCGCCGACGCCGCCGCAGGTGCCGCTCGTGGCGAGCGGGAGGCGCTCGGCGCGCTGTTCACCACATTGAAGGCAGAAACCGACCCGGTTTTCGCGCTGATCGATGCTCAGAAAAAGCTGAAAGACGCGCAGAAAGCGTACTCGGCAGCGGTCAAGGCGCACGGCAAGAACAGCGCCGAGGCGCGGGCCGCCGACCTCGATCTCGCTAAGGCGGCATTGGGGCTGCAGGGTGCCGTCGGCGACCTGAGCGGCGAGTTCCATGGCAAACTCGATCCGGCTTTCGTCAAGACGCTGCAGGCGGCCGGCCTGACGAAATCGCAGATCGCCGATGTGGCCAAACAGTTCGAGAGCGCCAAGAAGTCGGCCGACAAGTACAACGGCAATTACGCGGCCAAGACGTCCGCCCCCGGCGCCAAGCAGGCCAAGACCGAGCTCGACAATGCGTACGCGTCGGCGCACCACCTCGACGGCACGTGGGAAGCGAAAACCAGCGCCCCCGGCGCGAAAGACGCCAAGCATCTGCTCGACATCGCGTACACCTCGGCGAACAACTTTGCCGGCCCGTACAAGGCAAGCGTCTCGGTCACCGGCTACCCCGAGGCGCTCGGCAAGCTGAGTCGCCTTTCCGTGTATCAGCAGGCATTGAAGAACGGCAAGATACCGCCCGGATTCAACGGGCCGATCAAGGGGCCGGACGGCAAGTATTACGCCGACGGTGGCCAGGTCGGCGGATGGTCGCCGCATTCGCGGGCCGACAACATCCCCGCGTGGCTGACGGCGAATGAGTGGGTTCACCCGGTCGCGTCCGTCAATTACTACGGCCCGCAGGTCATGCGGGCGATTCAGCATCGGCAGGTGCCTCGGGAAGTCCTGGAAGGATTCGCCACCGGACAGCTAGGCAAATTGGGCGACCTCCCGCTCGGCCTCGCTGACGGCGGCCCGGTCCTGTGGCGGTTCCTCACCACGGCGGCACACACCCGGATTCCGTCCAGGGCAGAGGTTGAATCGAAAGTCGGTGGCCAGGCCGGCGGATTCCTGCGCGCCCAGAATGGCAAGCCGTACATCTGGGCGTCGGCGGGGCCGAATGGCTACGACTGTTCGGGCATCGCCTCTGCTGTGTACAACCTCCTGCACGGCAGGAATCCCTACCATCACACGTTCTCGACGGCCAGCCTCCCCGGTGGATGGTTTCCCAAGCACGGCATCGGCGGGCCGCTAACCGTCGCTTGGTCCAATCCAGGGGAATCGCCGGCGTCGTCGACGACCGGTCACATGATGGGCATGGCTGGCGGACTCACATTCGAGTCGACCGGTTCGCGGGGCGTGCACCTCGGCAGCAGCACTCGGCGCCTAGGTGACTTCGCGCATATTGCCCACTACAGCAACGGCGGCCCCGTCGAAGCCGGCATTGCGATGAACCGTGGCGGCACCATCACCGAGCCGGTGTTCGGGATCGGCGCGTCAGGCCGGACGTATTCGTTCGGCGAGAACTACATGCCCGAGCGGGTCACCCCCGGATGGGGTGCCGGCGGCGGCAATACCTATGTGATCAGTCCCGTCTTTACCGGGCCGGTCGGCAGCCGCGCCGAACTGTCGAACTGGCTTACCGGTGCCATCGACGACTTGAGGCGACGGGGGCGTATCTGATGGTCGCCCGCGCCGCCTATCAATTCCTGATCGACTGGAAAGGCAACGGGATCAACACCGATGCCGCCGACGATGTCACCGCCCGCACCCTCGATCAGCGGACGCCCATCACCATCCGGTACGGCCGCGACCAGGCCCGGCAATTGTCACCGCCGGCCCCGGGCGAACTCAGTTTCGAGATCGACAACACCTCGCGGGATTACTCCCCCGAGAACGCCGCTTCGCCCCTCGCCGGCTATGTGGCCCCCGGTCGCCACGTGCAATTCCAGGGCACGTGGACCGGGGGAACCACGATTCTGTACTGCGGCTATCTCGACGATTTCGACATTCGGCCGGGGACCAACGACCGCAGCGTGCCCGGTACGTGCCTCGACACGCTCGGCCGGTTCCGCGGGCAGACCCTGACCACTTCCCTTTACCAGGGAATCCGCACCGGCGACGCCATCGGCTACGTGCTCGACGCGGCCGGCTGGCCCGCGTCCGCACGCGACCTCGACATCGGCGTTTCCTATCTGCCTTTCTGGTGGCTCGACAGCACGGACGCGTTTCAGGCACTCACCGACCTGCTCGACTCGGAAGGGTCGGCGGCGCTGCTGACGATCGACGGCAACGGCAATGTGGTGTTCCGTGACCGGCACCACCGGCTCACCCGCTCGGCCTCGTTGACCGCGCAGGCAACCTGGCGTTCATCGGGGATCGAGCCGGTTATTTCCGACCCCCTCGTGTACGGGCACGGCTGGAAAGAGATTGTCAATTCTCTATCGGTGGATGTGCCGGTCCGGACCATTGATTTCAACATCACCAACGTGTGGACGTCGGAAGGGCCGGTATCGATTCCGGCGGCGTCGACGATCACCATCACCGCGCACGCCGGCTCGCCGTTCATCAACGCCGTCACGCCCGAGCAGGACACCGATTACTCGCTCATTTCCGGTGACGCGACCGTCGTCGGTATCTCCCGCACGTCCGGGCAGTCGACTGACATCACGATCTCGTCGTCCGGCGGTGGCGTCATTTCCGATCTCGCGCTGCGCGGGCAGGCGATCAATTCCACCTCGGTCGTCATCTCGGTAGAGGACACACCGAGCGTCGGCAAGTACGGCCGCAAATCGCAGGGCAGCGGACTGCCGGTATGGGCGAATCAGTACGACGCCCTCGCGATCCTCACGCTGATTGTCGCGAAACGCGCCGAGCGGCTGCCGACGATAACGGTCACGATGCGAGGCAACGGCAACCCGCTACGGCTGGCCGAATGCTTCACCCGCGATCTGTCCGACCGGGTGCACCTCACCGAGTCACTGACCGGTTTGGACTCGGACTGTTTCATTGAGCAGATCTCCCACACGATCACGGCCGGCGGCGCCGAGCACGTGACAACGTTCGGCCTCGAAAAGATCCCCCCGACGGTGAGCAATCCATTTACGTTCGACGTTTCTGGGCAGGGTTTCGATCAGGGCCTGTTCGACACTCTCGGAACCGACAACCCCGCAACGATGTTCCGTTTCGACGTTGCCGGGCAGGGTTTCGACCAGGGCGTTTTCAGCTACTAGCAAGGGGAACGCCCATGGTCGTGTCCGCACGGCTTGATTGGGGCCGGTGGGTCGCCGACTGCCCGAACCCGATCTGCAGCAATGCCATGCAACTCGAACAAGGGCAGCGCGAGTTCCGGTGCCGGTTCCTGATCGACGCTCAGCGGCAGGCGTTCGGCGGGTGCGGAACTGTCGCCGCCCTATCGTGGCCGGCCGATCCGGGCAGCATCGAGCGTGACCTGTCCGGCCTGCCGGAATCCGAGCAGAATTGGCGGCCGGCCGATGACTGACCTCGCCATCCCCGGCGTCGCGTACGCGTTCGCCGAGTGGGGAATGTGGAAAGCCTGTTGCCCGCGGCCGGGGTGCACGAACGCGATGGCGCTCGAATCCGGCCAGCCTTTTTACGCCTGCCTCGGGCCGCACAGTTGCGGCATCGAGGCGCCGGTAATCTGGCCCGCCGACCCGCAGGCGATCGAAACCATTCTCGGGATGCGGCCACTCGCGATCAATCGGAATTGGTCACCCGGCGAAACCCTGGAAGACCTACTCGGCGAGAACGCCGCACACGGCTGCCTGCCGGCGGAATGGCTCGCCCTGGACACGCGGACGCTCGTTCTCGCCACCGCCGATGGACGCGTTACCGGCGGGTTGCTGCATGACCAACTCATCGCGGCCGGCCGCCGCGAGATCGGAGCGTAAATCGTGGGATGGACTACGCCCCTGACTGCGGTGGCCAATGCGTCATTGACGGCCGCTCAATGGAACGCGAGCGTCCGTGACAACCTCCTGATGACCGCGCCCGCGCAGGCGACAACGGCCGGCAGCATTTTCGCGGCGACCGGCACGAACGCGCTGGCGCAACGCCTCCCCGGGCAATTCGCGGTGGCCGGCGGCGAGACAACCACGAGCACCACCTATACCGGCACGCTTTCCGGCGGCGCCGGTTCCGCCGGCCCTGGCTTCAATATCACGACCGGACCGAAAGCCCTGGTCGCTTTCCATTGCCGGCAGTCGACCAGCGCCGGCGGCACAAACGTATGGACGTCCGTTGCCGTTTCCGGTGCCACGACGATTGCCGCGTCCGACTCGTGGGCGATCAGCATCGACACGACCGGCCAGACATTCCACGGATTGACCTACATCGAAACCGGGTTGACGGCTGGCGTGAACAACTTCCAGATGCAATACCGCGTGTCCGGCGGTACCGGGACATTCGCCACCCGGCGATTGAACGTCTGCCCGTTCTGAAAGGGGAATTGTCGTGACCGACGCCAACACCGATGGAACGTACGACGACCCCGATCGGGCGCTGCCGACCGAGGATGACGACCCGGAAAAGCTCGCAGGCGACCCGGTGGAATTCGACCCCGACGCCCCCAACGAAACCGACGACGACCAGGCATAGAGGGAAGCCCCATCATGGCCATGCTGATTAACGGGCTTGCGGTCCTGCGAGGTGAATTCGACGTCGTCAATCCGCACCGCGACCGCACCTCGGACGGGTGGATCGGCGACGACGCGCACGCGCTGCGGATCAGTGACCACAATCCCGATTCGCACGGCGTCGTGCACGCGATTGACGTCGACGTCAACGGCGTGCCGATGGCCAAGATCGTTGCGTTTCTCGCCGGCCGTTGCCGCTCGGGCGCCGAGGATCGACTGCAGTACATCATCTACCGGCGCGTGATCTGGTCGCGCTCGTGGGGCTGGGTCGCTCGCGCGTACACCGGCCTCGATCCGCACACCGGTCACGCGCACTTCTCGTCGCGGTACGACCAGGACGCGGGCCGCGGCGAGTCGTGGGGCGTGGCAACAACGTTCGGCCCCGACCCGGCGCACCCGCGGCCGTCGCCGCCCGGCGAGCGGCCGCCGGCGGCGCACCCGGCCGGCCGCCGGCGTCTCGTGCTGCGCGAGCCGGCCCTGTCCGGCGCCGACGTCGCGTACGTGCAGCGCTGGATCGGGCCACGCCAGTGCGGCCCGTCAGACGGCCGCTACGGGCCGAACACCATGGCGGGGGTGCGCTGGTATCAGCGGATGCGTGGCCTCTCCGTGGACGGCATCGTGGGGCCCCTCACGTGGCGCAACATGGGCGTGCGGTGGAGCGGGTGAGCATCCCCCGATGGTGGGTGCGGCACGTCGGCCGGCGCGGCGAGTTCCTGCTGTTCTTGGTGCTCCTTGATTTCCTGTACGGCCTGTCGCTGCTGCGCCCTGCACAGGAGGCGCGGCGATCGCCGTCGACCGGCTTCCTGATGGAAGTGATGCCCCTGCCGTGGTGGGCGCTGCTGTGGCTTTCCGTGGGCGGGTTGTGCCTCGTCGGGGCGTTCGCCCGTGCCGACCGGTTCGCGTTCGCGGCCGCCGCGGCGCTCAAGGTTTTGTGGGGCGTCATGTTCCTGCTCGGCTGGCTTACCGGCGTCATCGAGCGCGGATGGGTCGCCGCCGTGATCTGGCTTGTGTTCGCCGGGTGGGTGTTCCGGCTCGCCTCGTGGCCCGAGCCGGCCGAGTAAGGGGGGCGCGGTGGACACCTCGATCGTGGTCGCGGGAGTCGCGGCCGCCGTTTCCGCCGGCACCGCCGTACTGACATTCCGCAGCGCGGCCGCCGCCAATCGCGCGAACGCGAAAAAAGTCGACCTTGAGGAACACCGCGACGCGCTCGCGCGAATGCGGCAGATCATCGACGAGCAAGACAAGCACATCGAACGGGTTCGCGCGCAACTCGATCGGGTGCAGGAACAACTTGCCCGCGAGCAAGATGTGTCGATGGCGCTGCGAACGCAAATTCGCTCACTGCAAAGTCAAGTAGATGAATTGATGCGATCCCGGGCCAGGCTGGAGGACATGCTAGCCGGGGTTTCGCCGTCGATACGGGAGAAAGGCATAAAGGAATGAATGCCGATTTCACGCCACCACCGGCAGAGGCCGATGCCCGGAACCGCGCGTTCCGCACGTTCGTCCAAGGGTTCGGCCTCGACGTCGCCGCCGGTGCCGCAACTGCCCTCGCGGTCGGTATCGCAGGCGGCATCGAATGGACGCGCCTCTACTGGGTCGCGCTCGGCCTCGCTGTCGCAAAGAGCGTCGTTCAGGCGGCCGTCTCGTATTTCGCGCGGAAGTTCGTCCCGCCGGCCGGGCAGGGTGACGCCTAATGCTTGTCGGCGTGACGGTTGACCCCAAGCAGTACGAGACGCGCATTCCCGCGTACCCCGAGTCGAGGATGTGCCGCGTATTCGGTTACAGCACGCGAGGCTTGCCCACGTGGAAGCCTGCCACGGGGGACAAGCGCGTGGCCCGGCTACGCGAGTTGGTGCCCGGCATCGTGCCGGCCTGCGTATTCCAGGACTGGCCGGACGACGCGACCACGCAAAAGAAAGTCACGGCGTGGCTCGATGAGGTCGACGGGCCGTGCCGGCTCACGTGGAAACACGAGGCCGACCGGAAGCGGGAAGACCCGACCGTCTACCGGCGCCGGTGCTATCTGCTCGCGCAATGGGTGTACGAACACCCGAACGGACACTGGGCAACCGTCGTCCCGACGCAAACGTATCAATGGACGATGGCCGGCGCGGGAAAGGGTAACGGCGATTGGTCCAAGTACTACACCGGCATCGGCACGCCGGGGATCGACGTCTACGCCAATTCGTGGGAGGCGTCGTACCCCGACCCGGGCGCGTTCCTGGCGCCGCTGTGGCGGTACCGCGACACCATCGGGCAGGCGCTGGAATTCCCCGAATTCGGCGCGGCACGCGTTCAGGGCGACGCTAGCGGGCAGAAACGCGCCGACTGGCTGTATCAGTGCGGCGAGATGATGCGCGCCCAGGGCGTCACCGCCGTGGCCTACTGGGACGATCTCGGCAGCAACGGCACCGATCTGCGACTGTGGACCGACGCGCCGACCACACCGGAAGTACTCGCGTGGTCGGCGGTCATGGCTGACATGGGCGCGGCGTAGGACGGTCAGTGCCTGTCTCGATATGCTGCCCGGCATGCCAGTTCTCATCAGTCCCACCGCAGCCATCATGCTGCGCGCCATGGTCACCAAACCGAAAGCCAAACACCTCGCCCTAGAGGTCGCCGAGGCGATCGGCCGGCCGGTCGGCACCATCCGGCCAATCATGGTCAGACTCCACAAGGTCGGGTGGCTGTCCGCCGAGACGGAACCGCGGGTACAGTTCATGCCTCGCACGTTCTATCAGTTCACCCCGGACGGCCTCAAGCATGCCCGCGAGGAACTGAAAACGTGGGAGTTCAAGGACGAGTGACGACCCGGGTCTTGCCCTTGACGGGGAACCGGCGCCAGTACTCCTCTCGGATAACGTCCCGGTCCCATTTGCTGCCGACCGGCGGCAGATAGCCGTCGGGGTAGACGTATTCGGCCCACAGAAAAGAACCGTCGTAGCGGCCCCGCCACAGTTTCCGGGTCGTCCCGCACAGTTCGCACGTGCCGTAGTACTCGGTTGTCTCGATCGCGTCGGTGCGCCGGTCGTACTGGAACCGTACGTGTTGCGGATGCTGTTGCCGCCACGACGGGAAGTGGTGCCGCCGGGTCATGATGCATTCGAGCGCCTCATCAGGGATCGCGGCGTAAGCCTTCTGATCCGTGCACGTCGGAGTCATTGACACAAACTAGCGGACCAGACAGAGAACGGCCCGGCGGCACGCCCCTCCCCCTCGGTGGGACGTGCCGCCGGGCCGTTCTCGTTTGCTCCCAGCGAGCTAGCTGCCCAAGTCCTCTTGCTTGTCAGCGTCGATCGCCTCGACTGCCTCGGCGTACGCAAGCTC